>Ga0209542_10008557_pt1 | contig 19070 bp, 15 predicted proteins | sample RifCSPhighO2_01_FD_184028 | JGI IMG/M metagenome (GOLD analysis project Ga0209542, IMG submission 184028) | Soil microbial communities from Rifle, Colorado - Rifle CSP2_plank highO2_0.1 (SPAdes) (version 2) | ecosystem: Environmental > Terrestrial > Deep subsurface > Rock core/Sediment ...
CCGGATGAAGGTCTGCGTGGAAATAGCCGAATTCAAAGACCTGCTTGAAAAACGCCCTGATACCGTTTTCTGCAATCTTCTTTATGTCCAGCCCCTTGGCCTTTATCTTCTCGGTTTCGTCAAGGGGTGTTCCGTAAATCCTTTCAAGGGTCAGCACCTCGCTGGTTGTATAATCCCAAAAGACCTCTGGTACCTTAACTGTAGTATCTCCCTCAAACATCTTGCAGAACCTGTTTACATTGGCCCCTTCTACAGTAAAATCCTGTTCCCTGTGTATAACCCTTGCAAATTCGTTCACAACCTCAACAGGCCTGTATCGTTTTGCCTGCGGCACATACCTGTCCAGCAAATATGCGATGGTATACATCACAGAGATATCAGATTCTATAGTCTTGTCTATGCCCGGCCTCTTGACCTTTACTGCCGCTTCTTGACCATCCATAAGCACCGCATAATGCACCTGGGCAATGGATGCGGATGCGCATGGGGTTTCTTCAAAGTTTTTAAACTTCTCACTGATAGGCGCCTTGAGGCCATGCTCTACAACCTCTTTGACCTTTTCAAAAGCAAACGGCGGGACTGCGTCCTGAAGTTTTTTCAATTCTTCTATCCATTCCGGGGGCAAAAGGTCTGCGCGGGTGGATGCCACCTGACCTAATTTTATAAATGTTGGGCCAAGCCCTTCCAGGACCAACCGTATTCTCTCTGGTATGCTTAATTCCTTCTTTGTCCTTCTGAAAAATAAAACCCTTTCAAGAGATGCGAGAAATGGAAATAGCTTTAGCTCCTTTACAAGCCCGCCAAAGCCATACTTGATGAGCATGGCTACTATCTTATGAAGCCTTCGTATGTTTTGATAGGTTCTGGTTTGCATAAAGAATACCGTTGTCCGTGTCCGTTATTCGTGTCCGTAGTTTTTTATGGTCACGGATTACGGTCACGATTCACGGTCTTTTTCTCCAACTCTCCTATCCTCTTCTCCAGCTTATCCACCTTTTCCCTTGCTACCTGCGCCATCTTCTCTATTATCTCCATATCATCTTTTGTTGCAACCTTAAACTTTTCCAGGAGATGCTTTACTGCCTCTTCTATCTCCTTATCAACCTTTTCCTTCCCTGCCTTCACCGTAGCAACAAGCTCCCTCACAGCCTTTACCCCTTCATCTACTAATTTGTTTTCCAATTCCTGTTTTGGTGGAAGTTCTCCACCTTCTCCTGTTTTTGCCTCTTTCCCCTCGCTTGCCAACTCATTCAAAGCATCCTTAAGCCTCTTCTCAAGCCCTATCCCGATGAGTATGGCCTTGTCTAATATGTTGTTTGTCATGGTGTCCTCCTGTAAGCATTTCTAATATTTTTACCTCACAACTTCAAACAAATTTTTGGGGTCATCTAAAACCTTAAATTCCCAAGTTCCAAAACTTCCGTTTGCATTCACAGCATTAACCCATTCTTTCGCTGCCTGCCACTTTGCTTTATCCTGTTCCGTTGTTTGTCCTTTTATCTCAAGGATTAAATGCCTATTGCTTTCAAATTTTATGATGTAATCGGGATAATATGTTTTAATCTGCCCCTGCCAGAGATAGAATATCTCAAAACCAAGATGGTCATTTTTTACCCATGAAGTCAAGCCGGGAATCCTGTTCCGCTCAAACTCCAAACCTACTTTTTCCCATCCACTGTCAATTACTATATGGCTTATTTGACTCTTTTTCACAGGTTGTGTCGGTCTGCTTGTCCACCATGTCATTGCCGTAGAAGTGCTTCTTACAGGTCTTACAGGGTCTAAAATAAGGGCAGGCGATTCTTTGCTTGAACTGCGGATAAAATTTCCGATATGATTGACAATCTTTTGTGAGTTAAGGGCAATAACAATATTTTTAAACTTCTCTGTCCCTGCAAATATAGGAACCTTTATATCAAGTTTGCTTGAAACTAAAAACTCGTCAAAAATCTGCATCAACTGGCTGATATGGCTTCCCGGGTCGCCTTCCCAATTTTCGCCAAACTGTTCATGAAGCCTCACCGCAGATTGAAGTTTTATCTTCTGCAAACGATTTTCTTCTGCAAGCCTGTCCAAATCAATCTCAGTAAGCTGGTCAAACTTCGGCTTGCCGTCTATGACAGGCGCAACCTCTACAATAGTAGGGGCATCTTCAGGAGAAAGCGTAAGTTTTTCCAATCTCTCCCAATCTAAATCCAAAAAATAATTTAACTTATACTCCACCCTTAAAACATGCGGCCATTCTATTCCTAAGTTTTTTCTTTCCGGTATAGGCTCAATTTTTGTTTTTGGCTTTTCTGTCTTTGTAGTCCCTTCTTCTTGTTCAACAGGCAAAAAAGTAAACGGCACGCCAAAAACCGTTACATATTCAGCGTCATATCGTCCTGTCTCCTCATTAACATCATAAGAAATCCTGCGTAATCCTCGTCCAATAACCTGTTCACAAAGAAGTTGGCTCGTAAAGGCGCGAAGCCCAAGGATATGTGTAACAGTCCTCGCATCCCATCCCTCTGACAGCATGTTCACACCTATAACACACTGGACAGATTCCCCTGCTCTGTCTTTCTTACCCACAGTATTAAACTTATCCCGCTCCATTTTGACCAAGTCTTGTTTTGATTTATCCAATTTTTCTTCTTCATCCGCTTCTATTTTATCCAGCGCATCTTGGTCAATCCTGATAAGCCCTTTTTTATCCCCCAATTCATCTATGGCGAAATATCCATTAACAAAGGAATATTCCAGCCGAGCCGCTGTCTCTGTCCGATTGCAAATCATTATCAGGACAGGCGGGGTTTCTCTTGGCGGGTCTTGCTTTCCCCATTTCTCTTTTTCTTTTAACCAATCTCCGCCTAAGATATTGACTGCATTTTTTACCAAATCAGGCAATCCCTCATGTGACTCTGCCCTGCGATTTAAATCCTCTTTCACTTCAGGATAAATATGAAACAACTTTGACTTAAAATCTGCGCCAATCGTTGAATCATCCCTCACTGCCACCTTTGGCGTTTTAACAAGCCCGCTTTCAATTGCATCATTAAGCCCAAAATCGCTCACTATCCATGTAAATAACTGCTCACCCTGATTATTTTTCCCTGTTGGTTTAAAAGGTGTTGCAGTAAGGTCGTATGCCTTTAAAACACCGCGGGCATTGTGTATCCTGTCTATGCCGCTTATCCAGATTGTTGCCTTCTCCTTTTCTGCTTTGTCTTCATCTTGAGAAGGGCGATGGCAATGATGCGCCTCGTCATTTATTATTAGGATATTATTGGCATTGCCAAAATCAGATAAAACCCTGCGGACAAATGCCTCATCGCTTTCAGTGCCTTTCTTCATAACCTTTGGCCCATAATTTTCATTGATTGGGGCAAGATTATGCCAATTAGTAACAGCAATTTTTGCCCGCAACAAATCCTGCCACATTGCCGAATCAACCAGAATAAAACTCTGATAAAAGTTATCTTTGTTTTCAGGTTTAAGAACCTGCAATCTATCTCTAACAGTAATGCCGGGAGCAACCACTAAAATATTTTTTGAAAACCTTGGGTCTTTAGGATTGGCTATTTTATTTAAAGCCTGCCATGCAATAAGCATTGCCATAACAACGGTTTTCCCTGTGCCTGTCGCTAACTTTAAACATTCCCTCTGCCACTGGCTTCCATCATTTGTAATATCTATGCCTTGCTTTTCTGCTGAACTTGCCTCAGTCCGCCATATTGCTGTCTCTACCGCCTCAATCTGACACCAAAAAAGAGGCTGTTCCCTCTGGCTTTTATCATTCCAAAACTCAAGCAATTTTCTTGTAACGCCAGTAATGTTTGGATAACCGCTTTCCTTCCATTTCTTAACCCTTGGGCGAATTTTATTAACCAACTCTATTTCTATAAACTCACCCGGGTCATCGTGTCCTGAACGCGCCCTCCCTGTTGCCCGCCAATAGCCAGCCTTTCTTCTTCCCTCTTTTAACTCAAATTCCTGTGTTTCCCGGATATAAAGCCAATGCTTTTTCGGCTCTTCAAAAGGGCTGTTTATGATTAAATGGTCTATTACTTTTCGGCTCATAGCTGCCTCTTAACTCCTAATTCCATGTAAAATCACCGTAACGCCTTGAATTTTAATAATATTTTTTTTACACGAAATCGGCAATTTCGTGTAGCCCCATCATTATAATTCTTTTTTATTAACTTCTTGCCGATCTGTAAGCTTATATTTTGTCCCCCTAACGAAACCAGTCGGAGGAATAATTTGGACCAACAGCCCTTGATTTACCCATTTTCTCAATAAATAACTCATCTTATCACGATGGAGTATTCCAGTTATTTTTCGGGCTACTTCGTTATTGATATATTTATGCTCAAGAAGATATTTGCTTATTTTTTCCCACTCCGTAGCCCTTATCTCGTTAAGCAAAACCACCTTAACTGAATCTTTATAGATAGGATAAGTCAAGAAAATTGGAGGATACAGGTTATGTTCAGTCATTTCATTACGCATCGCACGCACCCCTTCATTCTGATCGAGATTTGGCGGGGAAGGAAATTCTCTCAGATGCTTTACAATCAGGTCATTACGATAACCTTCTGCCCGTTCTCTTCCGATATTTGTTCGTGTAATGTTGTAAGGAAAAAGACCGGGGCTTTCTACTTCAACCCTGTCTTCATAAATTTTAATCTCAATATCTCTTTTCAGATGATAATCGCGATGAATAACTGCATTGGTAATTGCTTCTTTTACGGCACGCTCGGGAACTTGATAGGTAGTCTTGAATCCGGAGGGAATCCTGATTCCGGTACGCAAAAGAGTAAGCACATACTCATGAGCATCCTTAATCTGCTTAACGAGAGGCCCTTGTATTGTTTTAGGAACGCCTATTAAATTCGGAGTTTCTCCTATAGTCTCTATGGTCCCGGTATATTGAAAAACCCTGATAGCACATTTTGCTTCAGTAAGGTCGCTCGGATATTCCGCGAAGAGCAGGACGGCCGCCAGAGTGGGCGACAACTTCCCTGCGTCAGACTTTCTCGCTAAACCTGTCTTTTCAAGGATTGATTCTATGGGGGCGCCGTTGATATTTCGAGCCTGTTTCCATTCCTCAAAATAAGGAGTCTTCAGCAAAGCAAAATTGACATCCGTTAATCCTTTATCAGCCTTTTCAAATCCCTTTGCATAGGCAAACTTAACTACCTCATGCGCCGTTAACTGGCGGTTCCCCTTCTCACCGCGGACAAATACATGATTATTGATTGAACGAAAACTGTCAACAGCCTTAGGCACAAAAATCAAAGCAACTCGTTTGCCAATTTGCGAAACATCTATAATGCTCGGCGGCCATAATCCCGATAACGGCGGGATTATTTTTGGCAGTTCATGCCCTACAGCATCAAAAATTTCTATCTTCTCTTCAATCCCATATACCCTGTCCAATCCTTTGAGTTTTGTCTTTTCCGGGTCATCAATGCCAAGTATAATTGCACCGCCATCGGTATTTGCCATGGCAACAATGGTTTCAATAATCTTTGCAACAACCTTATCCTCAGAAAGACGCTTGAACTCAATTGTCTGGTTTTCTGCCGGAATTTCAAGAATCTCTTTTATGAAATCTCTTGGTGCGTTTGGCATAATTACCCCAACCTCTTTATCACAAACGACTCAATGCCCCTGTTGTCAATTATCTTTACCGCAACCTTCTTATGCTCCCCGGCAGTAAACGGCAGAGACTCAATACCGCGAAACTGCTCTATCAATTCCTCATTCACCTCGCCGTTTAACGCCTTTGCAAGCCTTGTCCAATCCCGCTTTGAGTCTCCCTCTGGAAAGAAAACCTGTTCAGGATAAAGACTTCGTTCATCATAATCCGTATCAAGAAACCACATCGCTATATGCTTTGTCCCTTTGGAAATAATCTCTCCGCTTACAGGGTCGTAATAATCAAAACCATTGACCTTAACCTTGAACTTGCCATCTTTCTGCTTAATCACCTCTACATCAGGCTGGCCAATAAGCCAGTAACTCTGGCTTGAAGACCGTTTCTTTCTCAAATCCTTTGTAAGCAAATCCACGCTCATCTGAGCTTTAAGTATTTTAATGCCCTGCCAATTGATATGGTCAATATCCTTTGCCGCTTCAGGGTCAAAATGAAATGCGGCGAATATTACAAAATCGGGTTTATTTTTTAGACTTCTTGCCTCTTTGATTGCCTCCTCAACCTGCCTCTGCTCAAGGGGGCCATAATCAGGGCCAAAACTGATATATGCCTTTTTATTCTCGCCGTTATCTTCTAAAATTTCCCCTTCTGCATGTAAAAATCTTGTGGCAACCATTGGCTCAACCCTTGAAAAAGAAATTATCCTGCCGCCAATTGTGCGGATGCCCGATGCCTTTAACTCATCCCGCCATTCTGTTTGTTTGCCTGTTTCGCCTGTTCGGGATAATTGCTCGTTTGTTATTTCAAGTTTTGGCTCTTTGCCGTCAAAAGGCTTTACCCGCAAACTCGGAACTGCCTCAACAGTAAATGGACCTGTTACACGGACTTTGCCCTTTCAACAAACGGCTGGTCGTATAAGGTTTCTTGTTTTGCAGGTTCATTATTGGCAATAGAGCCAAGTGTAATATGGGGAACTTTTTTATAATTGAATCCGCTGCGGATGCCTTCTAATGGATGAGCCAATTCGTAATAATCAAACTTTGCAGTCATCAATCTTTGCTTTGCCAGAGTAATTGCAACACTTGAAGTATCGCAGGTGAGCCATCTCCTTCCCCACTGCTCGGCAACATAGGCAGTTGTGCCAGATCCGCAGGTAGGGTCAAGAACAAGGTCGCCGGGGTCAGTGGTCATTAAGACACACCGCTTAATAATTTCTTCATTTGTTTGCACCACATAAATTTGATTTGAGGCACCACCAAGGTTATCCCACCAATTCGATAACTCCTTATATTCAAAATCGCCATAATACCGTCGGTAATATAAACCAGTTCCTACGATAACAAACCTATTACGTTCTGCTAACTTTGTCATTCCGGGAGTAGTGCCATTTTCCAAAACGACAGTCGTCTTCCAACAACTCCCCACATTCGGATGAAATACTTTTCCTTTATATTCGAATGGCAAACTTTGATTCTTTCTTACGCCACCGCTCTGAAGAGGATCGGGCCTGAAAAGTTTTGCTTGAGGGTAATCGCTCAGCACTCTGGAAAGATTACTCAAGTAATCAAATTTCTTACCGTCTGGGGTCTTAAGGTTTTTTAACTCATAATCGATTCCATCAATTTCAACAAACCTAAATCCTTCCAAATTTTCGCTATCAAATGGTCGCTTATAATACAACTGGCGATATTTCGTTTTATTTTCTGATCTGGGACTCCTGCTGTACCACAACAAAAAATCGTTAACAGGATCAAGCAAAGTGCTTTTTTGGCTTCCCTTTTTCTTGACGGGGAAAGTCACAATAAAATTCTCTTTGCCAAAAACTTCATCGAGAAGATTTCTCGCCAGATGTATATTTTCATCGGAAATCTGCACAAAGCAACTGCCGCTTTCATGGAGGAGTTCTTTGGCAAGAAGAAGTCTTTCCCTAAGATAATTCAGATAACTATGGATACCGAGTTCCCATGTATCCCGGAATGCCTGAATCATCTCAGGCTCTGCGGGAATGTCGGCATCATTGCCGTCTTTGACATCCCGCTTGTTCACAAACGGCTGAAAGTTTGAATTGTATTTAATCCCATACGGCGGGTCAAAATAAACCATCTGCACCTTGCCTGCCATGCCCTCTTTTTTCAAGAGACTGTTCATAACAAGAAGCGAATCGCCTGCAATCAAACGGTTTGTCCAGTCCTGCTCATGGCGGTAAAAATCAATGGCTTTGGTAAGCGGCGGGTCATTATCAGGCTGTTCAAAAAGGGAAGGCTGTTTTGGTTTGGTATCTTCTTTTAAGAAAGACTTGATAATTCGCTTTGGGTCAATCCGCTCATGGATATGAAGGCTGACATTCTGAACCTCAAACTCAGTCCCTTCCTTCTTTCCCGCCCAACTCAAATAAGGGTCAATATGCGGGTCATGCTGATATTTCGTCCTGCCGTTTAATTTATCCGTTGCGCTTGAAACCAGCCCCACCGGCGGATTATTCTTCCGCTTCTTACCCTTGTGAGAATAAGATTCAACAGAAATTTCCTTGCCCTTTTTTTGTTTTTTTACAGCCATAAGTTTGAAACTCCTATCACCACAGTTTATACACAGGCATTTTTACTGCTTAGTATAATGCTTGTCAAACTCCTTAAATATTTCGGTGCTAAAGAGAACCGTTTATACGTTTATAGAACGGCAATGTCCACCTCGCACCTGTTGCCATACTCGTCATACTTCCCACATAATCTCCGTCTTCCTCGTGCTTAATGGATGCAGGTTGTCGGGACCGTATTGTTAGCCATGCCTTTATTGTCATGCTCTTTCCGGATTAATTCATTGTTTTCTACCCACCATTCGGTTCCAAAAGGAAATATTTTCTGAGACAGCTTATTATCTGCAAGGGGATTATGAACAATATTAACCTCAATACCAATTTGATTAGGACGATTAACAACATTCATATACGAGTAAAGAACGGCACTGATTCCTGCATAATCTTTATTCATAAAAATATCGGTCGGCACGGGACTGCCTTTTGCAGTTGTAACAGCATCCCTATATTGATGAAAAGAATTGACCAGTTTTCCGGATTCCTTGTCAAATGCGAATACCAGATTACCGAACGGCAGTACACTTGAAACAATATAAGGAAGTGTCGGCGCACCTGAACTATGAGAATGGGGACAGATTTATTTTCCCCCGCTTCCAGCCGAGATGTATCAGAAGCAGGATGTCTCTACCTCCACATCCCTTCATCCACTTTTTCAAAATCTTCTATTTTCTTTTTAAACTCCAGATAATCCTTTTCGCTCCATGTCCCCGCTAAATGGTCAAGGTCGGTATGGATAATTATTCTCGGCCTCTTTTTAAGCCCCAACTTTTCATTAAGAATAGTAATTACGGCTGTATTGAGGCTTGTTCCATCCTTTTTTGCCTTTTCTTTAAGCGCCTTAACCGCTGTATCTTCAAGCCCTCGTATTGTCATAGTCGTTGCCATGTCTGCCTCCCTGTAAAGTATTTATTTGCGTAAAATAAGTCCGTCTATATTCTCAAAATGTTCATCAAATGTTAAAAGAGCCAGTCCATGCCTCATTGCAGAAGCGGCAACCCACATATCGTTTGAAGGAATAGGACTGCCCTTTTTCTTTAAATCCCGGTAAATCTCTGCATAAAATTCTGCTGTCTCTTCATCCATCTGAACTATATCTACTCGCGGAGAATCTAAAAACTGCTCAAGTTCTTTTTTATTCTTCGCCTCTTTGCTTCCTCCCTTAAAACCGCTGAGCAGTTCACCCAGAACAACAATATTTATCCCTATATACTCAACAGTTTTCAATATGCTCACGGCTGCGGGGTCATCTCTTTTAAATGCAGCATACGCATTGGTATCTATAAGAATTCTCTTCATGCGGTTTCCTCCATCTACATATTACCTTAGCATGCATTTAATGCTATCATATTGCCAGCACATATTGCAATTATATTTCTCAGCCATAGGAAAAAATGAGGTTTTCCAAAATTTCAGCCGTCAAACATCTTCTGATACTCTGGCTCAATCCATACTCCTGCTGATAAATCAAGGTATCTCCCTCCTTCCAGCCGAGTTGCTGAAGCCTTTCAACCCCATTAGAAAGTTTTTTCTAACGGGGTCAATAACCTTTAAACTTGTCCCTGCAGGTATTAAGCAGGGAGCGGAGCAAATTATGTTACGAGATTCCTCTCCGCCTTAGGCAGATCGGAACAGGCTCTGCTGATTGACTTTTTAGGAGCTGCTACATACTCTTTTCCTGCCTTCCCCCAATACCACCCATTACAAAACTTGTCCTCGAAAGCTTTAATCGGGGAACCCTGCGGGCTTGTCTCTTTAAGCATGGCAAGACCTTCTTCATGTCCGATAATGCCGTCAATCCTTTTTCTAAAAATATCCACAATCTGTTTTGTATATTTATATTGCGGGGAAATCCTTATTGCCTTGACGCCGATGGTCTGTAAATCCTCTATCACCTCTACAAGCGTATATGTTAAGGCGCTTAAAACAGATGTTCCATTGATAGTAAAGGTCGGCTCTCCTTCAATTGTCTTTAATGGCATTCCATCAGGATGTTGTTTGCAGTGATACTGGCAATTTGATTTATTCAGTCCGTATGCCCTTGAAGTATAGCACCTCCACGAAAATGCCAGAGGAACTTTGCCGTGGGCAAAGACCTCTGCGTCAATGCCTGTATTCTGGATGCAGTAGCTTACAGAATCCCTTGAAAGCTCTACAGGAAAAACAACCCTCTTGACGCCAATACTCTTAAGGAACTCAATAGATGGCACATTGTAGGTGGTGATATGAGGGCCGGCGATAAGCTGGCGAGTGGGAGGTGGGAGGTGGGAGGTGGTAAATACATTAAATACTGACATGTCATTTGCTTCAATGGGAAACGGCAGGCTTGCAATATCTCGCACTAATTTTAACTCTTCCTCGTTGCTCACAACTGCAAGGCTGGATACGACAAACTCTTTGCCAGCCTTTTCCAGCTTCTTGCCAACAACCTCTATGTCTTTAACAGTCAGCCCCTTCTTTTTTGCACACACTACCTCTCCGAGATAAACCCTGTCCACAGGCATATCTGCTACCTCATCGTAGAATCTAAAGAGGTCTTCTTTTTTCCAGTCGAATAATATTGGGCCAAGTGTTAGTTGCATATAAATTCAGGCTATAGGCGCAAGGCAATGGGCAATAGGAAAAACCCAAAACCTTATGCAGTGAGTATTTTGAATATTGCCCTTACCTCTTCTTGTATTTCTTTTTTACTTTTTTCTTCCACATTCTCTATCACAAAATCAGCATATTTTCTTTTTTCTTGTAAGGGTATTTGGGCTGATATGCGATTTTTTGCCTCATCCATTGTAAAACCGTCTCTTTCCATCAATCGCTCAATCTGCGTCTTTTCATCTGCATAGACCACAATCACCTTCTCCATCTTTTTATAAAGCCCAGCTTCAATTAAAAGCGCTGCATCCACTACAATAATGGCATCAGGGTTTCTGCCCTTTATCTCCTTAATGTATTTATCTATCTTCTCCTGTATCCTCGGGTGTGTTATCCGTTCAAGCCTCTTGCGGAGTTCTGTATTGGAAAAGACGATCCTTCCAAGCTCCTTACGGTTTATCGTCTTATCCGGATTCAGAATTTTTTCTCCAAATTCCTTAACAATCTCATTATATGTAGGAAGGCCTGTCTTTACCACCTCTCTGGCTATCTCATCAGCATCTATGAGATATGCGCCGAGCCTTTTCAATTCCTCTGCCACAAGGCTTTTGCCTGATGCTATGCCGCCTGTAAGACCGATGAGCATTATACACCCTCAAATATTTTTATTCTCTCAAAACCTGAATGGCGTTGATTAAGCCGTCTGTGGCTGTTTGCAAATAGGTGGCTGGCTGTTGTTTCTACTGATTCAAAAAATCTTCTAAAACCCGGGGAATGTCCCTCAATCGTCTATAGTTTTTTACACCTTTTTGGTGGGCGTAGCCCATCCTTTCTGATTGCCTTATTAACCTCTAATTTGCCTTTCGCGTTCCTTTGCAATAAGGGTATTTTGAGCATCCGTAAAATGTCCCATATTTTCCATTCCTCAGTATCATCACAGAATTGCATATAGGGCATAACTTGCCTTTTTCTGTTGATATATTCGGCACTGACTTAGTTTGAAAACTGCCTTTTGTCGTTTGCTTTTTGCAAGATTTGCATACCCTACCCGTGCCAGTTTTAAGTGAATCGTCGTAAAATTCCTTCAACTCTTTATATTTGCCGCATTTCAGGCATCGTTTGATTTCGCCATTCTCAATTTTTTCGTAACTATCCAATATGTTTTCGTAGAGATTGTCATTTAAAGTTTTTTTTTACAATGTCTTTCTAAGTTTTCATTAAGAAACGCAATCGGGTTATCTCTAAGCAAGAATTTATTTAGACGAATAAACGGATAGCCGTAAGACTCTATAGTTTTCCGTCTCTCAATATCCTCTTCAATATAGAACCTATCAAAATTAGTTTCATTAACAAACCCTGTATCTTTAAAATGATGCTCAAAGCCATCGTATTCAAGAATCATCATATTCGCCTTTCCAAAATCACCTCTGTAAATAAGAAGAAAATCACTTCTGTATTGAGGTATTTGTGCTAATGGATTAAGTTGTTTTATATACTTGCCTATATCAAATTGAGGGATTATTTCAACCCTGTCTTTGTTTGCCATATAAAAGGGAGTTTGGGTAATGAGATTGAATAAGACAGGTTCCATTTTTGACTTTGGATCCATTTGATTGAATATTTTAATATCATCTGGTTTCTCAAGACCCCTCTTGTAAAACTGCAACGCCTTTCCTGCCTCTCCTCTAACATCTTCGGGGTTTTTGGACATCACAAATCTAATACTTTCTTTTGCCCTGCTAAAGCCGACATTAAGCCTTTGGGCTTTTAAGTTGCCATCTTCTTCATCGTCCAGATTAGCCAGTTTTATAGGAAAGATATATTTAAGAATATCTTCATTAGGTTTCTCAACCATTGAATAATATATAATGTCTTTCTCGTCTCCCTGACATGAATCAAAGGTCATTATTTTTAGATTAAATTCATTTTGATAAAACTGCCAGTTTTCAGAGTCATATACTTGGTTTGTAATCAATTTCTGTTGATTTGTAAACGGAGTAATTATTCCTACTGTCCCTTTAAAACCTTCTTCTTTCAAACTTTGCAGTTCGCCAAGTATAAAATTCACCTCCGCCTGATTTGTGTTTTTAAATTTCTCATGCCCATCGTCTGGTTTGACATAATGAAATTGGATAACATCCTTAATGCTCTTGCCTCTGATTTTCATAACTTGAAGGGCACTTTGATAAAAGGTTTCATTGGAATAACCTATGATTTCAATATAGCCTCTGAAATGTTTTTTTAAACTGCATTGATAGTTTGTAATATTTCTCATGAAATCAAGGATAGAATTCTTAATGTTAAAGTTGACCACCTTATCCTTGACTCTTTCTTGCTCACTGTCGCTCAATGGAAGGATACTTCTTTTGAAAGCCTCCTTAACCCTGTTAAAGAGAAAATTATTTACCGCAACAGATGCATTGTGGGATTTCACATTGCTATATTGTTTTTCATCTCCTAAAACCACAGCCTTCTTCGCTCTTAAAATCGCAGGGAAAGCTTGAGCAATACTTACCTGTGAAGCCTCGTCAATTATTACAATATCAAATATATTTGGCTCCAAAGGGATAAACTCTCCAAGTTCTCTAATGCTTACAATCAGGCACGGAAAGGCATCAACCAATTTTTTGAGAAGGTCTTTGGGAATCCTTTTCTTTGCTCGTATTATTTTCCTTAATTCTTCTGCATCGTTTTTAAAATTGTCTCTAAAATTAACCACACTTTCGTCCAATATATTTGTCATTTTAAAGACAAGCCTATTTTCAAGGATTTTCCTGTCTTCTATATAACTGCCATGCGTTAGCTTTGCGCTTCCAGCACGCACTACAAAATAGGTATTCAGATATTTCTGCAGCTCAGCAATATCATCCTCTTGAAATTGTATGTATTTATTCGAAAGCAGCGAATTGATGCCTGATATGTTTAACCCAATTTTACCGCAGGTATTAGGCAGTTTTTTATTAACACTTAGAATATCATCAATGGCTGAAATTAATTGCTGTAACCTTGTGCTTATGTCTTCAAAACCGTTTTCCCTTAATAGAAGAAAGATGTTTAATCCTATATTTATCCAATCTTCGTTTAATTTTTGACAATATTTATAAAGGTTGAGTTCCCCTGATAATTTATCCTTATGGTTTCTGATAGACTCTATAGTGGTCAAGAAAAATCTTTCCTTAAATTGACTATCAAGTGATTTGATTTTTTTCCCACAGAATAAATAACCGATTATAGGTCTTCTAATCTCCTCCAGTCTTTTTAGGCAATCTTCGAGAAAAAGAAGGTTGTCTTTTGACATTTCTTTTGATAACAGTAGTGATGGGTATTGATTGATGATTTTTTTGTGGAGGGCTTTAATATGCTTGTCCAATGACTCTGCAATAGTTTTAAGTTCTGAAACGGAAGAGATGGATGCACAAAAATCAATTCTATAGTTTTGAAAGAGATAACCATAATCTTTATGAAATTGGCTTGCCGCTTTCCATAATTTTAATAGCAACTCTGAAGAATTATCAACATCCTCTAACTCATCTAAATCAAGTAAGTCGTGCCACAAAGCATTAAAAGTTTCCTCGTATGTTAATAAATGATTTATACCATCAGGGTTTAATGATAAAGAAACATCAACTTCATTATTTATATCTCTTTTAATATTACCTATGACATTATCAATTTCTTTCTCTATCCGTTCTTTGTGCCTTTTATAAGTGTTGAACCGATTCTTGATTTTGTCATAATTTATTTGCTTGAAAATTCCAGCAAAGGTATTCTCTTTTTTACCGAGCCTTACAATCGGGTTTTGGATAAAATCGTCTAACTTCATCTTATCCAAAACATCATTAATTTTTTCTTCAACAACATCTAACGCCTCTTTTTTATCAGAAACCATCAGCACAGATTTCTTGCTAAGAAGGGCGTTATTAATAATTGCTGTTATAGTATGGCTTTTCCCTGTTCCCGGAGGTCCTTCTATTATTATCCGTTCACAGTCCTTCTTATCAATTGCCTTTAAAACCTGCAACTGCTCTTTGTTTAAAGGTATCGGGCTATTGTATGCCAATTTCTCACAAACTGATTGATTATCATATTCCTGTTCTACCTCTCTTCCAAAAGTTACAGGATTTTCAAAAAGATAATCTGTACTAAGTTTTGAGAATATCTCAAGGGCTTTGGCTTCTTCACCCAACAACGCAAGATTTAAAAGTTCCTCATAATCATTAAGCAGTGCCTCATCTGATTTATCAAATATTGACAAATAACAATTATTGGTGAGCCTGACATTGTCGGTCTTTACATTAATAGGTGCAGAGGTGTTAATTTGAAATGGTTTTATTGCAAAAAAGTCACAAATCTCATTTAAAATTCCTTGAAGGTATTTAAGCAATTCACCTTTTCCTTCAAAACTGCTTAAATAAAGATGTCTTGGCGGAAGGTCAATTCTCCAATCTTTGTTCTGCTCATCTGCAATTTTCTTGCTCACATATTGGATAGCCTTTTTATTAATCAAAAATACCGGATCAAATTCAAAATTGAATCTGCCCTCATCCGTACGTTCAATTGATACAGGAATATAAAAGATTGGATAAACAATATTTTCATATCTTATATCCAAAAAATAAAGGTAGAAATCTTGTTTGTCCAAGACCTGTTTATTTTTCCAAAGGTCATAAAGTTCATCGTAAAAGTCTAAAATTACATATTGGGATAGGTAAGAGGCAAAATCTTTTATATTTCCTTTTTTGATAGTATCCTGTATATCCTTTATGACAGCATCTTTGTTTGGGATGTTTTGTTTCTTAAGAAAATCTAAAATAATTTGTTCTGGTGATGTTTTATCAAAAAGCAGGGAGTTACTCAGTAGATTTCTTATTTGATGAATAATTTCTTCTGGAAATTTAACTACAAAATCTCCTTTGCCAATGTTTACAAAAGGATTATTTTGAAAATTATCAGAGAGTAATCTTGAGGAATGCTGAGGTAGTTTTGGATATTTGGATAAATCTATATCTGTAAGGATGCCATCTTTATTGTATATAGAAACCCGTCTGCTCGGAGGTCTATTGTCTTTAAAGTCAGTCTCAAGAAACTCCATGTAGTATTTACACAGTTCAATTAAAAATTCTTTAGGATTGTAGTTCATAATTTTTAAGTTTTTTACACCTTTTTGGTGGGCATAGCCCACCCTACAGGCTGTTATCTGCAGTTTTTGCAAGTGTATTATAGTAATCTTCTTTATCTCTGACATTGCTATATTTCAGATAAATCTTCTCGTCTAATATTTTTTTCATACACTCTGTGACTACATGTTCAAGGTGATGCAAGTTTTCCAAATTACTATCAGAATCGCTGACTTTAATATTGCCGTGCAACATTCGGGAGCGAATATCATAAAGCATTTCAACATCTTTATATGTACATTTTGGTTTTGAATTCAGGAAGTGGGATACTCTTGAACAAATAGTTTTTGTGACCTCGCCACTTTCTTCTTTTGAAAATAGCGCCTCAAGAGCGCTCATCAAAAAAATGAAAGCAGCAAACCAATGAAAATTGAAAAACCCCAGATACAGAAAGTACAAGGCATTATGCGTGCGATTAGAAATCAAGTCCATTTTTAATAGATTCGAGAATCCTTTATCTATAATTTTTAAATCATCAAAGGTAATTGGACTGTAGCTTTTTTCTGGCAAGATAGAGCACATGGTTTCATTTATTCTGGCGCAAAGATTATCGTTATCCCTGCAAAGTCTATAAACAATGTGTAAGCGCGATAGCTTGTAAATTTTGAAAGCAATTAGAAGTAAATTTATTTCTTCTTTATATTTGTTCAAATCAGGATTATCTGCAATTAACGCCCATGATTCCAGACGCATATGTTCTATGTCAAGTTCTGAGAGCCCGGCTATTTTCGGAATTTCGTCATCTGCTACAAATCTCTGCAAAGCGTATCTGTCTCCATCAAAAATAAATTCTTGGGAATCTTTATAATCAAAATCAAATAACGGCATTACTATTCTCATTTGTTATACTTCCTTCATTCCAAATGCATAAGAAAAATAAAGAAATAAGGGGACAGATTTATTCTCTCATTACTTCTGCTTTAAAACCCTCTGCAAATTCTCACACCCAATTTCAAGCCCCAAATCACATGCCTTTCTATAATCAGAAATTGCCATGCTCTTATTCCCTAACTTCTCATAGACAAGCCCACGTTCGTAGTAAACTTGGGCATAATTCTGGTCTAATTGAATTGCCCTATTATAATCCTCAATCGTCCTGCCATATTGACCTTTGTAATAATAGGCAAGTCCACGAATGTAGTGGGCAAAGGCATCGTTAGGATTTATGGATATTGCCTTATTATAATCCTCAATCACCCTATCATATTGACCTTTGTAATAATAGGCAACTCCACGATTGATGTAGGCTTTGGCATAATTCGGATCTAAGGCAATTGCCTTATTATAATCCTCAATCGCTCTATCATATTGTCTTTTCTTATTATATGCAATCCCACGATTGTTGTAGTCGGAATAATGTGGGTCTAATGCAATAGCCTTTGTGTATGCCTCTATTGCATTGTCATAATCTTTATTTATGTCGTATTTATATCCCTTCTCAAACCATTCCCTTGCCTGAGATAGTATTTCTTCTTCATCTACAATCGCTGCATCTTCAACATCCAACAAAGCCAAATCAGATAAACCACGGCTAATAATATTTGAAGCTCTTTTTTGCAGGCTGGCTCTTTTTGCCTTTACTAATTGATTGTTTTTTTCTCTATCATCCGTCATTTGCCGTCTCTATGCTAAACCCTCAAGTTTTCCCTTTGCCAACTGAATATCTGAATCAATTTTATCTGCCAATTCATTTAACAAATCCCTGCCATTCTCCTCTGCTTCCTGAACTTGCATCATCATTTTGTGCATTTCAGTTTCTTTAATCGTTTTAATCTCTTTTTCAATGGTTTTCAATCTGCCCTTAATTTGAGATACGCTCCGTATCATCCTTACTAAATCATTTGCTATCCCTTCACCAATAACTGATTCAGGGCTTGATTCCCACTCTTGCAAGATTTGCCTTAACCTTTCAATATCGCCATTAGCATACGCATCATTTACCTCTGCCATAAGTTTTGTTTGATGTTCCCTTTCTTTTTCACCTGTTGCCCTATCAGGATGAATTTTCATAGCAATTTGACGATATAATTTTTTTATTTCTTCGGAAGGCTTGAAATCTTTACTAAATTCTTCTTCTTTGGGAATTTCATGCGAATGAAATTCCTTTGCTGTGCTGTTTGCAGTCTCACGGGCGGTTTCTGATTCTTCCTGAAAAGCAGTATCTTGCGGGTTTTGTCTTGCCATCTTCTCTGCAATCTGGGCATTGATTTCATCAAGTTCAACATATTTAATTCCGACTTCCATTAAATATCTATGCTCAAAATGCAATACAGAATTTCGCAGGGTGGTCAATTCAAGTTCTTTTTCAGCCAGAAGCTCTGACGATTTGGCAAGTTCAATACGCTTTAATTCCAGTTCATCTTCTTCTGGCGAGTTTATTTTTTTAATTCGTGCATCCATAAATAGTGTTTTCCGTCCCTCCTTTTTATCTCCTCTTTACCTTTCAAGTAATAGTGGGCGCACTGTCTTGCAAGGTATCCCCCCCGCTTCCAGCCGGGATGCCGTAGCCTTGCACCCTCAATATAAAACTTTTCTACCGGGGTCAATAATTCTCAAACCCTTATCCGTAGCTTCGTTTGTTCTCGGCATTGTTTAGACCATTACCCGAAAAATCACAATTGCCTTTTCTATCCACTGCTACCAGACTTTTTTCAGGCTCTTTAACCCTTTCAGATAATCTTCGTATTCCAGGTTTGCCTCAACGCCATATTCCTTAAATATATCCATCATCTTTGAGATAGAAACCCCGGCTATCTTTGCCGCCTTCTCAATGGATGCCTCTGATTTTTTGTATTTCTCTATGGCGAGCATTACCCTGCCAAGGTCAACTAACTCCCTTACTGCCTTTGAAACATCCTCCTTTTCTTCTTTAGCCAGAATGGAAAGAAATTTGTAATCGTCGTCATCCATCCGTATGCTTAAAGTTTTGGTAGCCATTTTTTTATACCCCCTTTATCCTTTTTACTGCGTCCTCTATTATTGCGCTGCTATACCTGCCGACAGACTTTCTTCTCTATCCTCTATACATGCCTCTGTGCTGTGGCTTTGTTTATTCTTGCACAGGATTATC
>Ga0209542_10008558_pt1 | contig 19069 bp, 21 predicted proteins | sample RifCSPhighO2_01_FD_184028 | JGI IMG/M metagenome (GOLD analysis project Ga0209542, IMG submission 184028) | Soil microbial communities from Rifle, Colorado - Rifle CSP2_plank highO2_0.1 (SPAdes) (version 2) | ecosystem: Environmental > Terrestrial > Deep subsurface > Rock core/Sediment ...
GGCGGGCAGGACCCCGCCATCTGGAGTGTTCTCGAAACTGCAAAGTGATACGCCCGAAAGATGTTGATACAGTAGCAGTATGACGAAACGGCAGATGCTCCCGAGCGATGAGCGAGGCAGTACTAAGACCAGCAGGCCGCACGTGCCTAAGACGGAGGAAGACTGGCAAAAGACGCTCACACCCGAGCAGTACCGGATATTGCGCGAGAAGGGGACCGAGATGGCTTTTACGGGCGAGTACGTTCACGAAAAAGCGGACGGGACGTACGCATGCGCCGCGTGCGGGAACCCTTTGTTCGCATCGGACACGAAATTTGATTCGGGTACCGGCTGGCCGTCTTTCGACTCCGCGCTTCCGGGCGCGGTGGAGACGCATACGGATACCGCGCATGGTATGCGGAGAGTGGAGATCACCTGTGCGCGTTGCGGCTCGCATCTGGGTCATGTATTCGATGACGGCCCTACCAAGACGGGCAAGAGATATTGTATCAATTCAGTCTGTTTGGACCTTGAGCAGAAGTGATATAATCGGCGGATATGGCAAGAAAGGTGAAGGTTCATATTCCCGATATCATCCGGCAGTACCACGTCAACTCCCTGTTCAGGGATGTTATCGCCGACACCGTGCTCGAGGGAGAACGTCGCGGATATATAAGCGAAGGAAAGGTGAACAATGACGAGAAGTTGTTTGATGTATTTAAGGAATTGGTCGACAAGAGGTTCAGCGCGCACGGGGAGGAGGTGGATGAAGACTGTGTTGATGTTCCTGACGAAAAGTAGTTAAATAGGGCTATGCAAAACAAGATCATCTTCGGGGTTATCGGGGTTTTAGTCATTGCGGCAGGTGGATACTATGCGTGGCAGAGCGGGATGTTCAGCGGCCAAGGGCCGGCTCCCACGCCACCTGCACCGGTGGAGGACACGCGACTCGATTATGCTTCTTCGACGCTCGGCATCTCGCTCAAATATCCGCGGGATTTTACGGTTGACTCGACATACGCGTACACGGGCTTTCCCAAGAAGCCGATACTCGGAGTGAAATTCACCATTCCCGGCTCTATGGCGACGGGCACCAATCTCTCGTCCGACACCGGCATCTCGGTCGAACAGCTTCCGCGCGCCAAGAATTGCACGGGCGACATCTATATCGTGGACAACGTGAAGCCGGTCGAGATGACGGTGGGCAGTACCACGTATTCGGTGGCTACCACATCAGGCGCGGGTGCGGGGAATTTCTACGAGGAACTGGTCTATGCGATTTCGGATAGCCAGCCGTGCACCGCATTGCGCTACTTTATCCACTCGATGAACATCGGCAACTTCGAGCCGGGAGTTGTCCATGAATTCGACCGCACCGCGCTCCTCAATGCATTCGACAAGATACGCCAGTCGCTTGTGCTACAATAGCGCCATGGCAAAACGAGCGAGTCAGGATATCAAGCCGAAGAAGTCGCATTCGCGGAAGACCAAGAAGCGATTGGAGGCGAAACGCCTCATGCTAGAGAAGAAAGGCTACAAGTGGTAGGCCGTTCCCTCCGTTCCGATTTTCGACCCAAAAACCGGGCCCCCAATCTATGCGGTTTTTTAGCCGTTTCCCAAGGGAGAATAATGGACATATGAACAAAAGGGATGTATACCTAGCCCGATGCGCATAATCAGCACGTATTCATTCAAAGGGGGAGAGAAGTTTCTCAAAACGAAACACCCGAAAGAACTTCGAGAAATTCATGATGCAATAAAGGCTCTTGACGCAGAACTTTGTCTGACCAAAGAAAGCATGGAAAAGACGAAAAGGGGACGGGTACTCTTTTCGCCGGTGGATATGAATAATTACCTAAAGCTCGTTTCTCATCAAAAGGGTTGGACGCTGAAAGCAGGAAAGGGTAAGAAGAAGAAATTCATAGAGCCGCGGCATGCTTTTGGAAAGGGACGATTTCGAGAAATGGACGGCATAAAAAACAAAGTTGGACTTGAAATCCAGTTCGGAAAGTATGCGTTTATGGGCTATGACATCTTTTCGAAAATGGTTATCTTCAAAAATCTGGGCTATATCGAATGCGGGATAGAAATTGTTCCTAGTAGTGAGTTAGTAAAACAAATGTCCAGTGGCGTGTCTTCGTTTGAACAGCTACTTGTTGATTTAGAGAATAGAGGTGAGAGTAATATCGACATACCGGTTCTTGTGATAAGCATTGGTCTTACGGATGAAGAAAAGACAAGATGCCAGACTCACCGGGATCTTTTTCGAACTAATAGAAAAGAAGCTTTAAAGAGAATAAAGCTCCGCAAATACAACGGGGCGTTACCTGGACCCAAGTCGAGATAGACCTTCTCGAGCCTGCCTGAATTCCTCCGGCAATTCGGCCAGTTTGACCGCGCTTGTCGGTTGATAGACGGGCGTGCCCATCAGTCGGCGATTCAGAGTCCCCCTAGCCGCTCCTACAATTCGCTTTTCCGCAATATCTAAATATTTTTTCATAATATCTGAACCATAACCTTTCCTGCTGTGAATGACTGCGGCACAAATAGCGCTTCCAACACCAAGATATGGATCCAAAACAATATCGCCGGGATTCGTCATGGAGAGTACAAGTCGCTCAATCAATTCGATAGGGAACTGGCACGGATGCTCTGTTTTTTCAGGGTGATTATTTTTCACATTTGGAATGTCCCATACATCCTCAGGATTTTTGCCTAGCGGGTTTCCTGATAAAGTTCCATATTTTTCGTTTTTCTTGAAGTTCTTTTTGCCGGGGTATTTTTGTGGTACCCGCACCGGGTCAAGATTGAAAGTATAGTTGTCACTTTTTGTAAACCAAACGATCGTTTCGTGACGGCCAGAGAATCTTTTAGTGCAATGAAGCCCGTGTCCAAAGCGCCAAATAATACGATTACGAAGTTTTAATCCATGTTTCTTAGCGATTACATAAATCAGAGCATCTAGCGGAAAGACTTCACCATCCTTCCCGATGTGATTTCCTACTTGCCAACAAAGACTGCCGTCATCTTTCAATACCCTAACAGCCTCTTTAATTGTTCTTTCCTGTTCCGCAAGATATACCTCGAGACTCCTTCTCTTTTCATATTCTTTTCCGATGTTATAAGGTGGTGAAGTAACAACCAGTTTTACAGATTTGTTTGGTAGAGATTTCATCAAATTAAGACAATCTCCGTGATGCAGAACTACATCGGCATCTACTTTGTATTTATGAGAGATTATAAGTTTTTGTGGCGCAGATGATCGATCTGGAACGATTGGGTCAAATTTAGGCCCCTCCAATTCTTCTGGAGACTCATCGGCTGTTTTTATGACATCTAAAACAATACCCTGGATTGTGAGTTGAGAAGGGTGGACGAATATCGGTTTTAAATTTTGATTTGCGGGCTGTAATCTTACTTTTCTCCCCTCCCTATAGAATTTTTTTAAAGTTGCTTCATTTCCGTTGATGAGCGCAACAACCTTCTGGCCGTTTTCTGCTACAGACTGGTTTCTGACAATTACTACATCGCCGTCATGTATGTTCTCATCGATCATGCTTTCCCCAGAAACGCGGAGCGCGTAGACGTTGCTTCCTTTGGGTACTTTTGATTCCGGAACGGCAATGCTTTCCTTTTCTTGTATCGCTTCGATCGGTTCTCCGGCCGCAATAGTACCCAGAAGGGGAATAGATACCAAATTTGAACCAACCACACTTGGTGACATAGATCGTGCCTGCCCGCGGCGCTTTGTGAGATAACCTTTTTTCTCAAGAGCTTCTAGATGCTCATGTACTGTCGCGACGGAAGAAAGCCCCAAGTATTTTGCAATCTCTTGAAGGGTGGGTGCTACACCCCTTTTTTCTATTTTTCTATTGATGAAATCTAGTATTTGCTTTTGTCGCGGAGTGGGCATTTCTCTATTATATCGAATACCCGAAAGAAACCCGAAAGTTATCCACAGGGGAAAAAGTGGCGGATACTCTTTTGCCCGATCAGGACAAACATTCTGCTACACTGGAGCGATGTTCGCGCACATATCTTTGCGGAGCGCACTCATATGGGGCGCGGGGCTCGTTGCGCTTCAGGCGCTCGTCTTGTTCCTCTTCGGCCAGCCTGCTATCTGTGAATGCGGGTACGTCAAGCTGTGGGAGGGAGTAGTCTTGAGCGCGGGGAATTCACAGCATCTTGCCGACTGGTACACCTTCTCGCATGTCATTCACGGGTTTCTTTTCTATTGGATATTGACGCTCGTCGCACCGCGGCTCTCCATCGGGATGAGGCTATTGCTCGCTCTCGGCGCCGAAATAGCGTGGGAGGTCATAGAGAATACCCCGATGGTCATACAGCACTACCGTGAGCAGGCGCTTGCGCAAGGGTACACGGGCGACAGCATCATCAACTCCGTCTCGGATACGCTCATGATGGTCGTAGGATTTTTCCTCGCACTGCGCCTCCCCGTGTGGCTCATCGTCACGATCGGTATCGGATTCGAATTATTTGTAGGCTTCGCCATCCGCGATAATCTCACGCTCAACGTGCTCAATCTCATCTACATCTTTCCGGCCGTCGCGACGTGGCAAAGCGGCATGTAGTAGGGGTCAGGTATGTTTCTATGATACGGGGGATACAGGAATACGGAGACCACATGTTTGCATCGCTCAAGATCCGCAATTACCGGCTTTATTTTATCGGCCAGGGGTTCTCGCACATCGGCAACTGGATGCAGACCGTGGCCTTGGGGTGGCTCGTATTGGAATTGACCGGCTCGGGAGTGGCGCTCGGTAGCGTACTCGCATTCCGCTTCGCACCCCTGCTCCTCGGTGCGCCGTTCGCGGGAATGATAGTCGATTCGGTCAACAAGCGGCGCTTTCTGTATTTCACACAGACGGCCTCCGGACTCCTCGCGCTCGGAATGAGCATTCTCATCTTCACCGGTGCGATAGAGATATGGATGGTGTATGTCGCCGCCGTTCTTTTCGGGATAGTCGACGTTCTCGACCGGCCGCTCCGGCAGACCTTTTTGCACGAAATGGTCGGCCCTGATTATTTGCGTAACGCGGTGACGCTCAGCTCCACCGAAGCCAATCTCGCCCGCGCGCTCGGCCCCCTCTTCGCAGGTGCTCTTATAGCGACCATCGGCATTGCATTCTGTTTCTTTGCCAACGCGCTCTCGTTCGTGCTCGTGCTCATTGCGCTCGCATACCTACGCCCCGCCGAATTCCATCGCGAGACGGAGGCGCCGCGTCCGCCGGACCATTTGCTGGCGGGGCTACGCTACGCCGCCTCGGTGCCGATGATCCGCAATGTTCTCATTTCAATGGCGATCATCGGAACACTCTCGTACGAATTTCAGGTAAGCCTTCCGCTTCTCGCGGAGAACACCTTTCACGGCGGTGCCGCCGACTACGCCGCGCTCCTCTCCGCGATGGGCGCGGGGTCCGTCGCAGGGGGTCTCTTCACTGCGAGCCGCCACGGGGTTACGCTCTTCGAATTCGTGGCATCGGCATTTCTCTTCGGTCTCTCCCTCCTCCTGACTGCGCTCATGCCGACCCTCGGGCTCGCGATCGCGGGCATGGTGTTCGTCGGATTCTTTTCCATCAACCTCACGTCGGTGGGCAACACTATGATCCAGCTCGAGTCCGCCCCGCAGATGCGCGGGCGCGTCATGGCGCTCTGGACGATGGCACTCTTCGGCTCGACCCTCATCGGCGCCCCGCTCGTCGGATGGATAGCGGAGCACGGCGGGGCACGCTGGGGAGTAGGTATCGGCGGAATAGCCGCCATCGTGGCCACCCTGTATGCGGCGCGGACGCTTCTTAAGAAAGACGAATGGCACACCATCCCCGCATCGATCTGGATACGGATCTTCAGCACCGAAACCGACAAGTGAGCCCGGCAAGCGGAATGGATGAAGTGTTGGGGAAAACAACGGGCGTGCCGATTGCGTAGTGCTATCATTTCTCTATGGCGAAGAACGGACCAAAGGGTAAGGGTCGTACGGGTACCGTAAAGGGTCGCTCGCAAGTCTTGAGCGGGAGGAACAAGCGTTGGACCAAAGTAAGCACCGCAACCGGCCGCTTCGTCGACCAGATGGCGCGGAAGGGGAAAGCCTTTAAAGGTGTTAGAATGAAATAATATGAGATTGACACAATTGCACGTTGCGGTCGGGTTTTTGATGGCCCTCCTCGCGGGAGTCGGCCTCGGCTACTACTTCGGGTACGATGCCGGATGGGAAGAGGCGCTCCGCCAGTTGGCGGCTTGAACGAAATCCTCGACGGAAACATATTTTCCGGTCCCCCATGGGGACCGGATGCATGCGGGGGTAACCTCAAATGGTATAGTAAGAGGATGTTGCACCCTCCCTTCTACGATCCCGCAAAGTCTTACGCCGACAATCTCGAACACGGTCCTTTCAACGGCTTTGCCGACGGTGTAGTTCTCCCGATTGAAGGCGAACCGCGGTTCGAATTTCTGGGCCAAAAAATCAATTACCCGCTCGGCATTCCCGCGGGGCCGCTTCTCGACAGTAAATTCGTGAAAGCCGCATTCGACAAGGGTTTTGATATTCCGGTGTACAAAACGGTACGCGCCAACGAGTTTCCCTGCCACCCGTTCCCGAACGTACTTTCCGTGAACGTCGAAGGCGACCTGACGCTTGAGCGGACTTCACGGCCACTTGTCGCGGATACGAATTATGCTGAGCCGCTTTCGATAACGAATTCTTTCGGAGTGCCCTCCCGCCCGCCCGCCGTCTGGCAGGAAGATGCTAAAAGCGGGATCGCCGCGGCACGTACGGGGCAAGTGATGGTCCTGAGTTTTATGGGCACGGTCAAAGAACATCAGACGCCTGAGGAATTTGTCGCCGATTTCACGGAAGCGGCCCGCTTGGCCGCCGCGACGGGCGCGAAAATCCTCGAATCGGATCTCTCATGCCCCAATATCGGCAATGAAGGCTTGGTGTGCTACGACCTCGATATGACGGAAAAGGTGTGTGAGTCCGTGCGCGGCGTTATCGGGGACATTCCGCACATACTCAAGGTCGGCTACTACAAGGACGACAAAGACCTTGAACGTCTTGCCGAGGTCTGCCAAAAATACGGACAGGCCATTTCCGGTATCAATACGCTTGCGGGAGAGATCGTGGACAAAGAGGGCAATCAGGCGCTTCCGGGGCCGAACCGAAAGCGGGGCGGGGTGTGCGGTGCCTCCATCAAGTGGGCGGGCCTCGACATGACGCGCCGTCTGAAAGCCATTCGCGACAGAACGAAGGGAGTGTGGAAAATCATCGGCGTCGGCGGTGTCATGACCCCAAAAGATTTCAAAGCGTATCGCGATGCAGGGGCGGATGTGGTGATGACCGCGACCGGTGCGATGTGGAATCCGTACTTGGCAAAAGAGATAAAGGAGGCGTATCCGGATGCGTAACGAAATAGAAGCGCGTGCGAAAAAAGCGATGGAAGAGGGGGTATTTCCCGGCTGTGTCGTTGGAATCATTCGCGCGAATAGTTCCAGAGAGATTTTTCCGTTCGGGGATCTGACCTACGAGCCGGATTCCGCAAGAGTCACCGAAGACACTATCTATGACGTCGCCTCGATAACGAAATCAATTCCGACCGCATCGCTTGCACTGTCGTTCGTTGCGGAAGGGCGGTTGGGGCTTGGGGATACTGTCTTCCGATATCTGCCCGAACTCCGGAGTGACTATGGCGCGACCGTTGAAGACTTGTTGCGCTATCGGGTGCAAGGGCCGACGCTTTCGACGCTCAAAGATAAAACTGCCGACGAACTAACGGCATACGTTTTTGCACACGGGTTTAAGGGTCCTGCGGGGAAGTCCCGATACACAAATCTTCCCGCATTCCTCCTTGGTCTCATCGTGGAACGCGTCGGTGGCGACACACTCGATGCGCTCACACAAAAATATTTTTTCGATCCGCTCGGCATGAAGAACACGGCATTCTTTCCCAACTATCGACCTCGTAGGTCGATAGCGCCGACGGAAATCGTCGATGGCATGGAAATTCGCGGAATCGTACACGATGAGAGCGCGCGCGTGTTTGCGCGCGCAGGTCTAGCCGTCGGGCACGCGGGTCTGTTCAGTACCGCGCCGGATATTCTGAAATTCCTGGAAGCGTTGTTACAGGAGAAGTACCCGAACGTTCTCGACGGTGCACAAAAAGGCCTCGGCTGGCAGGTCAATGATGCGCGCTTCATGGGGCGGCACGCGCACCCGCGCACCTTCGGCAAAACGGGATTCACGGGGACGAGTTGCGTTGTCGACGCCGAACGCGGCGTCGCTCTCGTCATTCTCTCGAATCGTACCTTCCCCGAACGACCTGGGAACGATGATGCGATATACCGATTCCGCGCGGATATCGCCGACGTTGTGCTTGAATAACAGCATCTGCTATAGTCCTTTGATATGTGCGGTATTTTTGCGTATACGGGGGCTAAAGGTAAGGATGCGGCAGACCTTCTTTTGAAGGGTCTCGTCGCGCTGGAATACCGCGGGTACGACTCGGCAGGCATCTATACGCCCGAAAGCGGCAGCGTAAAAACCCCCGGCGCCGTCAAAGAATTACGGAAGAAAGTGCCGAAAAAATTCAGCGGGAAAAGCGGCATCGCGCACTTGCGGTGGGCGACACACGGTGAGCCGACGGCGAAAAATGCGCATCCGCATTCCGATTGCGCCGGTGAGATATGGCTCGTCCACAACGGCATCATCGAAAATTTCAAAGAGCTGAAAAAAGTGCTGGAAAAAAAGGGGCACACATTCGTCTCTGATTCCGATACGGAGATACTCGCGCATCTCATCGAGGAACATCTCAAGAAGAAGAGTTTTGAAAAAGCGGCACTCGCGGCTCTGAATGAAGTGCGCGGCACGTACGGTATCGCCATACAGTACAAAGGCGAGCCGGACAAGCTCATCGCGGCGCGCATGGGGTCGCCCATCGTGCTGGGGCTGGGGCAGGGGGAGCGATTTATCGCGTCGGACCCTTCGCCCATCCTCCCGCATACCAAGAGCGTTGTTTTTCTTGAAGACGGCGACGTGGCGATACTGACGCCGAAATCGCACAAGATCGTGCGCCTCGATTCGACGCGCGTGAAGCGTAAGACCTCGACCATTGATTGGAGCACCGAAGAAGCGCAGAAAAGCGGCTACGAGCATTTCATGCTGAAAGAAATAATGGAGGCGCCGGAGGTCGTCGAGAATACGCTCCGCGGCCGCCTCATTCCGAAAAAAGGCTCGGTGAAGCTCGGCGGGCTCGAAGCGGTGGCGAAGGAGTTGAAAAAAATCGAACGCATCATCATCACCGCGTGCGGCACCGCCTACTACGGCGGCCTGGTCGGCGAGTACATGCTTGAGGAATTTGCGGGGATCCCGGTCGAAGTGGAGCTTGCGAGCGAATTCCGGTACCGCAGTCCCGTCCTGAACCAAAAGACGGCGCTCATTGCGATATCGCAATCCGGCGAGACGGCCGACACCCTCGAAGCGATACGCGAGGGGAAGAAGAAAGGGGCACTCACGCTCGGCATTGTGAACGCCGTCGGCTCGACCATCGCGCGCGAGACCGATGCGGGCGTCTACAATCACGCGGGTCCGGAAATCAGCGTCGCGTCCACCAAGGCGCTTGTGTCGCAATTGACCGCACTGGTCTTACTGACGATTTTCTTGGGGAGACAGCGGAAGATGTCGGCTGCGGTCGGGCGAAAGATCGCCGCCGAGCTTCTGCGCATCCCGCAGAAGGCGCAAAGAATATTGGATGCGCGGAGCGCTATCGAGAAATTGGCAAAGAAATACTCGAAGAACCGCGACTTTCTCTTTATCGGACGCAAATACAATTATCCCATCGCGTTCGAAGGCGCCATCAAGCTGAAAGAGATCTCATACATCCATGCCGAAGGATACGGCGCGGGCGAGATGAAGCACGGGCCCATCGCGATGATAGACGAGCATTTCCCGACGTTTGCCCTTGCGACCAGGGACAGTGTGTACGAAAAGATGCTCTCGAATATCCAGCAGATCAAAGCGCGTAAAGGCCCCGTTATCGCCATCGCGACGGAAGGGGATAGGGAGATAGGGAAGCTTGCCGACGATGTTATCTATGTGCCGAAAACGCTCGAATTACTCAGCCCGATATTGAACGTCATCCCGCTCCAACTTTTCGCCTACTACTTTGCGAAAGAAAAAGGATTGAATGTGGACCGGCCGCGCAACCTCGCGAAATCGGTCACTGTTGAGTAAAAGAAGTCGTTCGCGAGCATATGTTCGCCGGGGTCGCTGTCTGCCGCTACTGCGGCAGCGCTGCCTCTCGGCTCGTCAGCCTGCGAGACACCCCAGCAAACACATGCCCGCTCTCTTAGGTTGGAAAGGAAACATCATCCACGAGTTTTATCACGTCGTCCATGGTATCGGCATAGGCATCGGCGCCGAGTGGTTCGTATCCATCGGTCAGATTGCCGCGAAAGCCGATGGTGAAGGCGCCCGATGCCTTACCGGCTGCGATACCGGGATTGGAATCTTCAAGAACCACCGAGTCCTTCGGCAATGCGTTCAAAGTCCTGAACGCTTCGATGTACCCGTCGGGGTACGGTTTCGAGCGCATGCCCGGCGTGTCGTGGAGCGAAATAATGATCTTCAGGTCGTCTTTGAACGCGAGCCGCCCGACGACATGTTGGATCCAGTTCATGCGGGACGACGAGACGAGTCCGAGCGAGAAGCCCCACTGCGTTAGCTTTTTTGCGAGCGCTTCGACGCCCGGCGTTATGTGCGCCCTGTCGAGCACTATCTTTGCGGCTTCGTCGTAGCGGCGGACGTATTCGTCGTATGTAACTTTAGTACCCAGTGCATGTGCCCGATCGTACGTGTCCCGGATACTGCCGCCGACGAGCGTTCTGCCGGTTTTTGCGATCATGTCCTTGCCGAATAGCTCCTCAAGAAGACGTGTCTCATCCTCCTCCCAGGAACGCTCGGAGTCGATCAGAACGCCATCCATGTCGAAGATGAAGGCTTTGTTTTTCATACGCTACGACATTCTCACATTCTCAAGAATGTTGGAACGTCCAAATGTCATCAGATTTTGATGATTTTTTCCCACGGGCGGCCGGCGACACCGAAGTGGCCGTATGCGGCGGTTTCCTTGTAGATGGGGCGACGGAGGTCGAGCCGTTCGATGATGGCCTGTGGGCGGAAATCGAAATTCTTCGTCACGATGTGGGTCAGATTTTTTCCTTTCTCGTCGAAGGCCTCTATCATGACGGGCTCGGCGCGGCCGATGGCATAGGCGACCGAAACGAGCGCTTTCTTGGCGTAGCCATTTGCGACGAGGTTCTTAGCGACGAAACGGCACATGTAGGCGGCCGAGCGGTCCACCTTCATCGGCTCTTTACCCGAGAAGCAACCGCCGCCGTGCGGCATGAGCCCGCCGTAGGTGTCTACCTGGATCTTGCGGCCAGTGAGGCCTGCGTCGGCCTCAAAGCCGCCCTGCACGAACCGCCCTGTCGGGTTGACGAGTATCTCGATATTTTTGAGTGAGCCGAGTATCGGCGTGAAGAGGTGTTTGATGAGCTGTTTCCGTATTTCTTCCTGCGAGACTTTTTTGTCGTGCTGAGTAGAGCAGAGAGCGGTGATGACTTTTCCTTTTGCGATAGTCACCTGGGTTTTTCCGTCGGGCTTGAGCCATTTGAGCGTTCCGTCGCGGCGCAATTTCTCAAGCCGGCGCGCGAGTGCGTGTGCCAAGACGACGCCGAGCGGAAGCATCTCTTTCGTTTCATTCGTCGCGTAGCCGTACATGATGCCTTGGTCTCCCGCACCGCCTGTGTCTACCCCCATCGCGATATCGGGCGATTGCTGCGCGACCCGCACAAAGACTTCCAGATTTTCTTTGTAACCGATGTCTTTATATACTTTGCGCGCTATCTTTTCGAAATCCACTTTTGCCTTCGTGCGCACTTCTCCGCCTATCATGAGCGTGCCGTGGCTGCCGAAGGTCTCTACTCCCGCGCGACTATACGGGTCCTGTGCGAGCATCGCATCAAGAATCGCGTCGGACATTTGGTCACACACTTTGTCAGGGTGACCGCAGGTGACGCTCTCAACGGTGTATCTCTCGAGTAAGTGGAACATATTGATTAGTTAGTAGTAAACCTAAAACAAAATATCTCCCGTTAGGGAGATTGCATCGACAGTAGCATCGTCCCCGTTAGGGTCTGGAGGCACCTTGTCCCTCGATTGTACTCGGGATAGGTTGTCGGCGGATCGATAAGCCAGTTCTTTCACCGCACTCTTGATACATATGGGGTGTGTCGCGACATGGTAGCAGGTGCGTACGCGGTATGCAATACTACCGCCATGCAAAAAATAATCCTCGCGTCCGTGTCCCCGTGGCGCAGGAAAATCCTTGCCACGGCGGGAATTCCCTTCTCTGTAGAAGAGAGCGGGTACGAAGAGAATATGAAGCTGAAACTTACGCCTCGCGCGCTCGCAAAGAAGCTTGCACTTGGCAAGGCACAGGCTGTGGCGGCGCGGCACGACAATGCACTCGTCATCGGCGCGGACACGTTTGCGGTCTTTCGGGCCGGGCTCCTCGGCAAGCCGCGCACTTTGAAGTCTGCGGCCCGCATGCTCAAGATGTTGAGCGGCAGAACGCACACGCTCCTTACGGGCATTGCTATCGTGGATTCAAAGACAGGCCGCCATATCACCCGTGCGGTTGGTACGCGGGTAACGTTCCGCAAACTCTCTGCGCGTGAGATCAGCGCGTACGTCAAGACGGGGGAGTCGCTCACGGTCGCGGGCGGTTACGCTATCCAGGGTGGCGCGACGGGGTTCGTGAAGCATATAGCGGGGGATTACAACAACATCGTCGGACTCCCGCTCGCGCCGCTTATCGAAGAATTGCGGCATTTTGGGGTCGAATGAGTTAGAGGAGGTTATACACACCCCCCGCCCCTGACACTCTTGCAAAGCAAAATAAGGCGTACAATAGACGTCAACGTGCGAGGCTTGCCCCGTGCGTGCAGGTTTGCGTATCGATGAGCATTATTAATTATTAGATGTATACATAATCATTATGATGAAAGGAATCTCGATTTTCAGGAGAGACGGGGTGCTTCCGGTCACGATCGCGGTCGTGGCCTCCATGTTGTTCGTCGTCATGTCGACGTCGGCTGCGACGACGATCAGTACGGATATAACAACAGGAGGCGCTGTCTATGCTACGGGTACTCTGCAGGCCACAGGTGCCGTTATCACGTACGGCGCGGGAACGTTTGGTGATGCGGCGGGTGACTTCCAGATATTCGGCGGTCAACTGCAGGCGTCTTCGACGGCGCTCTTCGGCGGAGCCGTTACGGTGTACGGCGCGGCGACCTTCGGCGATGCAGCGGCTGACTACCAGATCTTTGTTGGCCAGTTGCAGGCATCTTCGACGGCGCTCTTCGGTGGGGCTGTCACGACGTACGGTAACGCGACGCTCGGCGATGCGGTTGGTGACAGTGTCACAGCCAACGCCTACTTCACACAGCTCCGCATCGGTACCGGTACGACATTCGACCAGATAGGCACAGTGGGCGCCGACGAGCTCGGCGTCGAAGGGGATGCCGAAATCGACGGCACGCTCTCTATTGGCACAGCGGCGAGCACGACTGCGCTTCGCGTTGGTAGCGACCAGATAAGCACCATCAATGGCCTTATCTTCGGCTTCTGCAACATACCTAACACGGAAGTAACTGCCACTTCCTCCAGCTACGCAGATTGCACCGGCGCAACCGGCGTTACGTCCAGCTATCGCGTATTCGTGCAGGCGACGAGCTCGCTCCCCACGGGTCTTATCGTGGAAGCCGCTTCTTCGACGGCGACAACGGGAACGATAAATGTCCGCATCTTCAACGCCTTCGCGTCCAGCACTCCGTCGATTCTCAACACGGGTGCGGTATCCCTCAACTTCTGGGCGGTTCGCTAAGCAGATATCCCATTATCAGCTCATAGCGAACACTCATGAAAAAACTTCTCGCATCAACTACAGCGGCACCGCTGATCCTGCTGGCCCTGGCGATGTTTGCGGTGACGCTTAGCCTGCCGCGGACTACCCATGCCGCCTTCGACGACGTAAGCATCGTGGTCGACACGGTCATAACGGTCGGCGGCATCGACCTCACCGTATCGGGCGCGACGTCGAGCATCGCAACGATTACGGTGGGAGCCAATAACTTCCAAGTAACGCTCAATAGCGGCTCATCGATCGAGGTCACGTCCGCGACCGGCAGAGTCATCGGAACGGACGGCACAGGCTTCATCGCGACCAACTCATGCACCGGCGGTGTATCGGTCTTGGGGTTCAATGCCACGGAGACCACGACGATCACCGTCGGGCCTACGAGCGCGGCATGCTCCGGTGCCGCAACGACCGGCGCGGCAACAGCAGCAGCCGCCGGTAGCGGTACCGGCAACGGCTCCCCCGCCGGCGGAGGCGGAGGAGGGGGTAGCGTCGCGGCTGCTCCTGTGATTACGGTCACACCTCCGACAAGCGCGGCGGTTATCGCTCAACTTCAGGCTCAAGTGCAATCCCTCATCGCACAACTTAACGCACTGCTCGCGGCACGGGGCCTTCCCGGAGTAGGGACGTTCGCACGCAATCTCGAAGTGGGCGCGACGGGTGACGACGTAAAAGCCCTGCAGGTGTATCTCAACACCCACGGCTACCTGATTGCGTCATCGGGACCCGGCTCTTCGGGCAATGAGACGACGAAATTCGGCGGTCTCACAAGGGCGGCACTCGTCAAGTTGCAGAAAGCGGCCGGTATCACTCCGACTGCCGGATACTTCGGAGCAAAGACGCGTGCGTACATCGCGGCTCATCCGTAAACCGTTGCCGGTTTTCGAACTCCTCGGCTTGAAAGCGCGCGAGCTGTTGCTCGCGCGCTTTACTCGCCCTACGTCGTCCGTAGTCGGGAAGATCGACCGAACAAAAAGCCCCGCTGAAGTGCGGGGCTTTTTTCTGAAAGATGTCCGTATTGCCAGTGTCTCCCGCAGAGTATAGAGTTATCGGCACATGAAAAAGATAGTGACCATTGGTGGCGGGACCGGGACGTTCACCGTTCTTTCCGGACTGAAAAAATATCCCGGCCAGCTTACCGCCATCGTCACTATGGCTGACGACGGTGGCTCAACGGGAAGACTTCGGGATGAGTTCGGGGTTCTCCCTCCGGGGGATCTTCGCCAATCCCTCGTTGCGCTTTCGGAGGCCGATACCGCCATGCGCGAGCTTTTCAATCATCGCTATGCGAAGGGCGAACTCGCAGGGCACAGTTTTGGCAACATTTTTATTTCAACGCTTGAGCAGGTGACCGGCAGCCTCGACAAGGCGCTCGACGTGATAGGGAAGATCTTGAAGATCCGCGGACGCGTCATTCCCGTCACGCTCACGAAGGTCCGGCTCGTGACCGAATTGAAGAACGGGAAGGTCCTCGAAGGCGAGACGGAGCTCGTCAACTATCAGCTGGTGTCGAAATTTGGTATACAAAAGATCTATCTGAAGCCCGCGGCGAAAGCCAATCCGAAGGCCCTGGCCGCGATCAAAGAGGCCGACCTCATCGTCGTCGGCCCCGGAAGTTTCTATTCGTCCATACTCCCGAATTTCCTTGTGAGCGGCATTGGCCGTGCATTCCTCGGCTCGAAGGCAAAAAAAATCTTCATCGCGAATCTCATGAATAAGAACGGCCACACCGATGATTTTTCCGTTTCCGATTATGTGCGGGAGCTTGAACGTTTTGTCGGTAAGAAAAATATATTCGATGCGGTAATATACAACACGAAGAAGCCGGCACCCGCGCTCATCAGGAAATATGCCGATGAGGGGGAGCCGATACGTTGCACGAAGGAGTGCCGCGCATCCGGGTTCAAGCTCATCGGTACCGACCTCTTGGCGAACGGGGTCAAGAAGACCGCCAAAGTGGACATGTTGCGCCGTACGCTCATCCGGCACGATTCCGACAAGCTTGCGAAGATCATTTCAGAATTACTATAATGAACCTGATGAGCATGAAGACGGGCATTATCCTAGGTATAGTTCTCTTTTTCGTCATCATCGCTCTGGGGTGGGTCTTGGTGGCAACGCCCGCACCCGCGGAGCCTACCCCTCCGGCCCCGGGGCCATTTGTCTCGGAAATGGTAAAGATCACATCGCCCCTCGCGGGTGCCACGGTCGGGAAGACCTTCACCGTGAAAGGCGAGGCACGCGGACAATGGTATTTCGAGGCATCATTTCCCGTGCAGGTACGTGACCCCAACAACGATCTTGTCGGAAGCGGGATCGCGCAGGCGGAAGGTGAGTGGATGACGACCGAATTCGTCCCCTTCAGCGCCAATGTAATCGTCACGAATTACTCCGGCCCCGCGACCCTTGTGCTTCTCAAGGACAATCCGTCGGGTCTTCCCGAGAACGAAGACGCGGTCTCGATTCCGATAATCGTGCAGTAAGCGCTATGCGGGAAAGAGAAATGAGGGCGCGCAGAATAGTCGCGTACCTCAAGCGCGCATATCCCAGCCCAAAGAGCGAACTCACATACAAGACACCGTTCCAATTCGTTGTTGCGGTCATGCTCTCCGCGCAGTGTACGGATAAAGTCGTCAATCGGGTGACAGAGCCGCTTTTCAAGAAATACAAGACGGCCTTCGACTTCGCAGAGGCGAAACCCGCGGTACTCGAACGTGAGATATCGTCTGTCACTTTTTTCCGCAATAAGACCAAGGCCATCATTGCGGCCGCCAAGGATGTCGTCGAAAAACACGGCGGCCGCGTGCCGCGCACCGCTCATGAACTGCAGGCGCTCCACGGCGTCGGATACAAAACCGCGCACGTGATACAGGGGGAGCTTTTCAATAGGTGGGAGGGAATCCCGACGGATACCCATGTGAAGCGTTTCGCGAAGCGGTTCGACCTCACTGGCAACACCGACCTCAAAAAGATATCGAAAGACTTGGAAGGACTCGTTCCCAAAAAAGACTGGAAATACGTCAACAACGGTCTCGTCTTGTACGGCCGCTATATCTGTCCTGCGCGGCCGCATGAGTGTGCAAAGCACCCTTTGACGAAACTCTGGCCGCAGGCTGCAAAACGGTGGCCGAAGGCAAAGTGAAACTATTTGTCTGTTCTGAGTTTTTGCTGCTTCTCGAAACGTTCTATTGCAAGCGTGATGAGCTTATCGATGAGTTTCTGGTAGGGGATACCGGAGTACTCCCAAAGCTTCGGGTACATACTGATGGACGTGAAGCCGGGGATAGTATTGATCTCATTGACGTATATCTTTCCTGAATCGGTGAGGAAGAAATCAACCCGCGCCATGCCCTCACAGCCCACCGTTTGAAATACTTGTATCGCCAATCTCCGTATCTTCTCGGCGATGTTTTTCGGGAGTTTGGCCGGTATCTCGAGCGACGCGCCGTTCTCGTCCAGATATTTCGCTTCGTAGGAATAAAAATCGTGGTGCACGATTATTTCCCCCGGAACGGAAGCCGCGGGTTTTTCGTTGCCGAGTACCGCACACTCGATCTCCCGGCCTTTGATGCTCTCTTCGATGAGGACTTTTGTGTCGAAACGGAACGCCTCCTTCATCGCTCCTTTGAATTCTTTCTCGTCGCGTACTTTCGCAATGCCGACCGAAGAACCGAGGTTTGCGGGCTTTACAAAAAGCGGCATTCCTAGCGTGCGTTGCGCCGTCCTGAATGTGACCGGGTTTTCTTTTGTCGCGACGAGAAAATTCGGGATGGGGAGACCTGCGTCGCGCAGGAGCCGCTTCGTTACGTCTTTGTCCATTGCGACGGCCGAGCCGAGTACCCCCGCTCCGACGAATGGTACGTTGGCGAGGCGCAACAGTCCCTGCACGGTGCCGTCCTCGCCGAAAGGGCCGTGGAGAATGGGGAACACAACGTCGACTTGATGCTCATTTCCTCCCGCGATAAGCGCCATGCCGCTATCCTTTGATATGTGTGCGGGCACGGAAGAGGCCGATGCAAGGAGCCTTCCAGACTCCGCCGGAGGAAGCCAATGGCCCGACTTGTCGATACCGATAGCAATGACTTCGTATTTATTTTTGTCTATCGCTTCGGCGACGTTTTTGGCTGAGCGCAGAGAGATCTCATGCTCGGCAGATCTGCCGCCGAAGAGGAGGGCGACCCGGATTTTTCGCTTCATTATCGGTACTGTACGCTATTCGCGGTATTTGGGCAAAAGCGGTAGGATACGGACATGGCTGGAAAAAGGAAAGTAGCGGTATTCGACGTGGACGGGACAATATTCCGCTCCAGCCTCCTCATACAGGTAGTCGACAAGCTCATCGAAGACGGGGCATTCCCCCCGAAGGCGCGTGAGGTGTATGAGCGCGAGCAGGAACGTTGGCTCGACCGCGAGGGGGACTACCAGGAGTATATCGATGCCGTGGTGGAGGCGTTCCTCAAGCATCTCAAGGGTCTGCACTACAGCGTCCTGGCGGATGCGGCCGAGGAGGTCGTCGAAAAACAATGGAAGCAGGTGTACCGCTATACGCGCGATCTTCTCAAGGACTTGAAAAAGCGCGGCTACTTTCTACTTGCCGTCTCGCATTCGCCGAAGACCGTGTTGGATAAATTCTGTCCGCGTCTCGGTTTCGACAAGGCGTACGGAACTATCTACGAACTCGGTCCGCAAGAATGTTTTACCGGCGAGGTCGTCGACCCGCATCTCATATTCAACAAGGCGGCTATTTTGAAGCGCGCGGTCGAGAAGGGCGGACTCACCTTATCCCACTCCATCGGAGTAGGCGACACGGAATCAGATATTTCTTTTCTGGAGGCTGTAGCGAAGCCCATTTGTTTTAATCCGAACGCGAAACTCTACCGGTATGCGAAGCGGATGAAGTGGGATGTAGTTGTTGAACGAAAAGATGTCGTCTATAAACTCTAAAAAAATCTCGGAGTTCCGGCGAACGGTCTGGAAGTATTACAATGAGAACGGGCGGCACGACCTGCCGTGGAGAAAAACGAAAGACCCATACCGCATTCTTGTTTCCGAGGTGATGCTGCAGCAGACACAAGTTGCGCGTGTACTTGAGA
>Ga0209542_10008559_pt1 | contig 19067 bp, 20 predicted proteins | sample RifCSPhighO2_01_FD_184028 | JGI IMG/M metagenome (GOLD analysis project Ga0209542, IMG submission 184028) | Soil microbial communities from Rifle, Colorado - Rifle CSP2_plank highO2_0.1 (SPAdes) (version 2) | ecosystem: Environmental > Terrestrial > Deep subsurface > Rock core/Sediment ...
TATCTCCACAAAAGATACAAAGCCCGCTTGTGTTTTCACTAACGTAGAAACACTGTTTACAAATTCCGATATTTTTAAAACTCTCCAATGTTTTAATGAACTCATCCTGAAAAGCCAGACCTTGTCGCAAAAAATAAAATGCCAAACGAATTGCTTGGCGTGGACCAATGCCAGGAAGGCGCGAGAAAATATCAACGAACTGTCTGATCGATTTCGGAATCTTCATATTGACGTGTCTCGTCTATGTTTTGGAAACTTGCTTTTTGTTTGTCGAAGAAAAGTTTCACAGTTCCCTGTGGGCCGTTCCTATGTTTCGCAATAATTATTTCAGTTATATTTTCGTCCTCTGTTGGGACATTCATCTTTCCAACATCCTTCGGATAAATAAACATAACCACGTCCGCATCCTGCTCAATTGAGCCAGACTCTCTCAAATCAGAAAGTCTTGGAATTTTGACCTCGCGCTGGTCAACTGCACGGGAAAGCTGTGAGACCGCGAGCATTGGGACATCAAGCTCTCTTGAGATACCTTTTAATCCGCGTGAAATTTCGGTAACTTGCTGAACCACATTGTCGCTGTTTGTGCGAGGTTGGATCAACTGAAGGTAATCTACGACCAATAGCCCGAGCCGGCCGTGTTCCGCCTTAAGCCGTCTTGCCATTGAGCGAATCTGAACGATATTCGGTGATGGCGTGTCGTCAATGAAAAGCGGGGCGCTGTTTAACTTATCGAAAGCCGCCTGAATCATCCCAAAATCTGTTTCGTTGCTCAATCTCCCAGTACGAAGTTTCCACAAATCCACTTGTGCTTCCGCGGCGATGAATCTGTCTATAACTTGCTCTCTACTCATCTCAAGCGAGAAAACCCCAACAGGAATACCTTCTTTTACAGCGACGTGTCTCGCGATATCCAAGACAAACGAGGTTTTCCCGAATGAGGGACGCGCTCCAACTACTATAAGTTCTGATCTCTGCAGACCGGACAAAAGATTATCTAATCCTTTAAACCCAGTCGGCACTCCTCTCAATCTTTCTCCATCTCCGTGGTGGAGTCTTTCAATTCTTTCATACGCTTCTTTTAAATCGTCTTTTATCGGAGAAAAATATCTTACAACCGATTTTTGCGAAACTGCAAAAATTTTCTGCTCCACTTCGTCGAGAAGCTGATCTAAATCTTCCTGTTCGCCAAATGCATCTTCCGCGACCGCAGCAGAAACTCTTATTAAATCCCTTAGAATACTTTTTTCTTTAACAATTTTCGCGTAGTGAGAAATATGAGACGCTGTAGGAACGGCATTTACAAGTTCCGTGAGATATCCAGACCCGCCAACGTCCTGCAGTTGTTTTGCTCGTTTTAACTCCGTCGTAACACTTAAAATGTCTATCGGCTGATTGTCTCCCCATAGTTTAAGAATCGCGCCGTAAATAATGCCGTGCGCTTTTTTGTAAAAATCTTCCTCGAGTAATATGTCGTCGATCGAAGCAATCGCGCTTTTATCAATCATCAAAGCGCCGAGAACAGACTGCTCTGCGTCCAAATCTTGCGGCGGAACTCTTATATCTTTTGTGGCCATACAAAGGGTCCTTTAGGTGTATCTTCTAATATGTATCCTAGCTTTTCTACCCTGTCTCTTAAAGCATCTGCCTTAGTAAACTGTTTATTACTTCGGAGTGCCTCTCTTTCTTCTGCCAGTTTCTTTATTTTTGCCGGCGGCTTGGCAAGTTTATCTGCAATTTTGAGATTTAGACCTAAGACCTTATCGAATTTAAAAAGTGATGCCCGCTTCTCCCCTGCGCTAATCTTGTTGTCTGCGATAAGATCGTATGTAATCGAAAGAGCTTGCGGCATATTTAGGTCATCGTTTATAGCTTCTTGAAATCTTTTTTCATAAGTCTTGCTTACGCTTCTCTTTTTATCCTTCTTTGCCAGGACACCGAGTAAGGCCACGTCGTGATATAGATTTTCTAGCGAGCGAGAGGCCCCGTCTAGTGCTTCGAACGTAAAGTTAAGTTTTGCCCTATAGTGCGCGCCTAGAACGAAGTAGCGATATACTAGCGGGTTATATCCTCTCTTTATAAGTCCAGTTAATGTCTCTGTGTTTCCTTCAGACTTTCCCATCCTCCCTTCGTTTAGAACGAGAAATTCACCGTGTAGCCAGTAATTTGATAAAGGTTTGCTATATGCGGCTTCGCTTTGCGCTATCTCGTTTGTATGGTGTACTGGGATGAGATCGACGCCGCCAGCGTGAATATCAAACGGCTGTCCTAAAAATTTTGTTGATAATACAGAACACTCAACGTGCCATCCAGGAAAAGAATGTTTCCCCCATGGAGATTTCCATTCCATTTGTCGTTTTTCACCTTTCTTTGCAAATTTCCATAAAGCGAAATCTGTTGGATTCTTTTTTTCAGGATTTTTTTCTACCCTAGCACCCTCTTCGAGGCCTTTTATATTTAAGCGTGCCAGCTTGCCGTAATCCTTAATTCTTGAAGTATTGAAATAGACTCCATCCGAAGTTTTATATGTGTATCCTTTTTTCTCTAGAAGCTCGACGAATTTAATTTGTTCTTTGATATAGCCAGTTGCTTTTGGCATCTCGTCTGGAGGAAGGATATTTAATTTTTTAATGTCGTCCGTAAACGCTCTTGTATATTTATTTGCAAGCTCCCAAACAGATTGTTTTTTTGCCTTACCCTCCTTCTCGAGTTTGTCCTCCCCCATATCACGGTCGCCGGTTAGGTGACCGACATCTGTTATATTCATCACGTGTTTAACTTTGTACCCGTTAAACCGTAGAATGCGTTTTAAAATGTCTTCAAAAAGATACGTTCTTAGGTTGCCGATGTGGGCGTAGCCATAAACAGTCGGCCCACAAGTGTAAAGCGACACAGTCCGCTTTAGCGGCTTAAACTCTTCCTTCTTTCGCGAGAGTGTGTTGTAGAGTTTGAGCATTGTAGGAATTATATCTCAGATAGTGAGTAGTATGTAGTGAGTAGTATGTAAAAAATCAGCAGCTCCTAGCTGCTAATTTTCATTATCTCCACGGCCGTGAATGGTTGTCTGTGCCCTTTCTTTTTCTTGTAACGCGTTTTCGCGTGATATCGGAACACTATTACTTTCTTGGACCTACCGTCACCGGAGACTTTCGCTTCAACTTTTGCACCAGAAACGTATGGAGTTCCTACTTTGGTGCTTTTGTCATCTGCCACAAGCAGCACTTTATCAAATACAAAAGACTTGCCTTCCTCGGCATCCAGTTTCTCAACCTTGATTTTATCGCCTTCGGAAACTTTGTATTGCTTTCCTCCGGTTTGTATAACCGCAAATTTGCTCATTTTCTATTACTGTTTACCCCGTAATTCAGTTTACTGAATTCTACTGGGCAAACATAGCCGTTCTATTAAAGCTTTTGATAAGCTTCCAGTCAAGCTTGCCTACCGCCTGCCTGCCGGCAGAGGCAGGGCAGGCAGGTTTAATTAATACTCGTTATATTTATAGAAGCTACTAAGAACAAAGTTGTTATTAAAAGCGTCGTCGCCCCAATCGCATAGGATAGAAATTTTTCACGATTGTAAACCTCCAATGCAAGCATAAAATTTAGCGCAACCATAAACACGATTATCCCAAGAACACCGAAGAAAGTCCCTGGACCGCCTAAAAGCCCTGCCTCATGACTCGCGACATCAAACCTTATTATGAATGGACCTCCGGGTTCCTGCGGCAAACCAACAAATCCGACAATTGCTGACGCCACCAAGAGCAGAATGCTCCCAGAAAACATTAGCACTATAAACTTATTTCTAATCACTGAATGAGCTTTTTAAATTCCTCTATCATTGGAGTTTTCTCCGGCTCTACTCCATATTTTTCCGCAGTTGAATATGCCGTCCAGTCTGCAAGGACAAGCGAGTTAAATATTCTCTCCCCCCTCGTACTACCGATGAGATCAATCGCGGTAACTTCAAGCTTTCTATCTTTATAGAGTTTTTCTAGAACATCCATCCTTTTTGTTATATGCTTGTCATCATCGCTGTCTTTCAAAATTATGAAATGCATATTTTTGGAAAGTTCGCTTGTGCTGTTGGTAACGTCAAATCCAGTCATCTCATTGTGATTCAACTCTGGAAATGTGTTATAGAACGCGGGAATTTTGCCAGTTTCGTTGAATTTTATTTTCCAGTTGTAGGCAAGTGTTTGATTGCGTCTTGAGCTGTAAATTACTGGAACTTTGCCGGTCAACTTTTCGGCAAGCGTTTTTCCTTCTTCTTCCGAGTCACTGTTCAAAGATTCGGACAGTTTCCCTGTTTCATCAAATAACTCATCTTCGCCAAGAAGTTTTAAGATTGCGCGGACCATAAATCCGAGTGCCATTCTTGGCTCAATGCCGGTGTCGGGCAGTTTTATGTACGGAATGCTCCTTTTCTCCGCGATTTCCAGTAGCTTTCCCCCAGTTGAAATCACTGCAACTTTGAGATTCTTTCTTACTGCTTCTTCAAAAAAGTCCAGAGTTTCTTCAGTGTTTCCAGAGTACGAAATTGCAACAAACAATCTCTTTTCCTTATCATGTTCCAAAAATGTTGGGAGTCCGTATTCGTGGTGAGCAACGACATCAAGATCAATCTTCAAAGCACGAAGAATTCCAACGACTAGCCCAGATCCCCCCATTCCTCCTATTACTGCGGACTCAAATTCACCGATCTTCTCACTATTAACAACCTCGGGCTCATATTCAAACTGTTTTGGAAAATTTTTTATTGCGTCTGTGATCATTTCAATATCAGTTTACCACATTTGATTATCTACCAACTTACTTCTATCTGAAACTTCTAGCGATCGCTAACTTTGTAAGATAGAGTTATTTTTCGATTTTGAGGATTTAACCATCCGGAAACAAATTCATATTTCTTGTCGCAAACCTCTACTTAGGATAAGCTATAAAATGCCAGACGGCCCCATCGTCTAACGGTTAGGACGTGAGCTTCTCAAGCTCAAAATCGGGGTTCGATTCCCCGCGGGGTCACCAAAGAAGAAAAACGCAAAAATTAAAGAACTCTAAGAGAACAAAAACATGATCAAATATATCGACAAACAAGAGATAATTGAACGTTTCAAAAAAGAGCACGAAGAGCTTAGAAAACTTGTTTCATCGTTGTCCGAAGAGCAGGCGCTTAAATTGAAAATGTTGGGCGAATGGTCGATAAAGGATATTATCTCACACTTAGCCGCTTGGAATTTGGAAGCGATTGATGAGGTTGATCGAGTTTTAAAAAATGAAGCTACTTGGCCAGCCAAATATGAGGACAAGACCGGAGAAGATGAGTTTAACAGAAAAGAGGTAGAAAAGAGACAAAAAATGTCTTGGCAAGGTGTTCTTAAAGACTGGGATGATTCATTCTGGGCTCAAATTAAACGTATGGAGCAGATTTCTAATGATGAATGGAAACATCAAAGTGAAAGTCAATCATGGAGTGACGGTACGCCAGTAACGGTTTACTCGTTGTTCATCTATGAGTATGAGGGAAATGGGCATGAAGGTGGGCACGCGAAACAACTAAGGATGGCAATAAGTTAGCTATCGCCAATAGTTTTTGAAAACAACTATTTGCCATTTGCTCCTAGCAATTTACGTAAATATGTACGTACATATTTACGTAAATCAGCTCTTTAACCACTTGCCGTACTGACGAACCAGTAATTCTTTCGCCCTTTGCGGTTCTGCCATTATTTCAAGGACAATCTTTTCCATTCGCATACCCTGCGATCCCTTAACAAGCACTAAATCTCCGCTTTTTATTAAATCCTGAATCGCAAGCTTCGCGTCATCCGACGAATCGAATCTTTGAATGTTTTTTTCTGGAAAACCTCGCGCAATTGCTCCTTCCGCTATAAAATCTGCCCGTGCTCCAACTGTTACAAGTATGTCAACAACTTGCGCCGCATGCTCGCCAAGCGCAATGTGCGCTTTCTCTGTGTGGCCCCCAAGTTCCAACATGTCCCCGAGAACGGCAATTTTTCTATATGCGTCTAAATCGTTGAGTATTTCAAGCGCTTCTGATCCGGATAGTGGCGACGCATTATACGTGTCGTCTAGTATGAAGCTGTTTTTAATTCCTGGAATTAATTTTGTTCTCCCCTTAACCCCCTCATAAAATTTGAGAGCATCCATGATTGTTGTGAGCTTCATCCCCTCCGCGAGCCCGACCGCTGTTGCGGCCGCAACGGCATAAGCTTGCGATTTGCCGAACACATCATCTATTTCTACGGTTGCGTTATTTTTATCAACTCCGAGTTTTAATAAAAGTCCGGATGGCTTACCGTCTTTGCTGTTATTTTTCACATCGTTTATGCGGACATCTGCCGTGCTATCAAATCCGAATGTCATTACTTCTGCCAAAGTGACTTCGCGCATCCTGTGAACTCTCGGATCATCTATATTCAAAATGGCTTTTTCTGTCGGGCCAAGATTTCTTATTAGGTTCGCCTTTTCATCCGCGATGCTGTTTGCGGAATCGTAAAACTCTATGTGAACAGGGATATCTCCGACTGCGGTAACGACTCCAATATCCGGCGTAACAATATCAACCAGCTTTTTTATATCTCCTGGTTTGTCCGCGCCATATTCAAGAACCAGCACGTCGGGATAACTTTTCTTTGACCAAAGAAACAGCAATCTAAATTTTGCCTTCAATATCACGCGGAGCCAAAAGAGAGCTCCGCCGGAGACATCGTAATCGCCGAGTATCGCAAGCGGCATACCGAGTTCAGTATTTAAGTTCCCTCCAGACATCCGCACATTTTTATTAGTTCCTTTTTTGAGAACTGTATAAATTGCGGTTTTAGTGGATGTTTTGCCAACGCTTCCTGTAATACCAATTACGCGCGGTTTGTAGCGCGCGAGTGTGAGTTTTGCGAGAATCTTTAATACTAATTGAAGGACATAAAGGATGGGTTTATCCATAACCTTAGTTTATGTCATCGGGCGAAATTCCGTAATAGTTAAGCGCAAAGTGCATCAGCTCTCTGAATGCCGGTACCACACTTAACCCCGCTAAAGGGGCGCCGGCCGGTTGATTCAATTTGACTAAAACTATAACTGCCGGATCATAAGCGGGGGCAAGGCCCACGTACGTGTTAATGACGTCTTCTGTATATCCGCCTGTTGTGAAGTTTGGAACCTGTGCCGTTCCCGTTTTTCCAGCAACGTTATATCCCTCGATTGCAGGTATAACGGCCTTATTTACCCCAGAGACCATCATTTTTTGGACCTGTTCCGCTGTATCAGCTGAAATAACTCGCCTTATTTCTTCTGGTTCATCGTCCGCATTTATATACGGCCTCATCATTATTCCGTCGTTCGCTATCGCTCCTATCGCGGTTATTAGGCCAATCGGCGTTACCGATATTCCTTGGCCAAAACTTGCAGTGGCAAAGTTTATGTCACGTGGATCGTATTCGAGCGGCCTCAAGCTTCCGGCTATTTCACCTGGCAGATCAACACCTGTCCCTTGGTTTAGTCCGAATTTAGCTAAGTAGTTATAAAAGATATCCGGCCCCATAAGTCTTTGTGCAAATACTGCGCCTGTGTTGATGGATTTCTCAATTACGTTTGTCATCGTAACCTCGCCGTACGATTTCAAATCAAAATTCCTTATTGTCTTTGTATTTAGTGTAATAGACCCTGTATCAAAGAATTTCGTTTCGGGCGTAACTTTTTTTGAGTCTATACCCGCTGACATCGTTATAACTTTAATAATTGAGCCTGGTTCGTATATCGACTCGACTGCCGGATTTAGAAATCTCTCGAGATCAAACTCACCATAAGTATTTGGGTCAAAGTCCGGCTTGTTCGTCATCGCGAGTATCGCGCCTGTTTTTGGATTTTGAACTATTATGGTTCCCCCCTGCGCTTTGTATTCAGACATTAACTGGTTCAGTGCTTTCTCGGCTTGAAACTGAATATTCATGTCTATCGTCAAGTAAACGTCTTCTCCGTTTTCCGGGCGAACAAGTTTATCGCCGTCTGTGCTTCCCGGCTTCCCACGAAGAACATCGTCATTGTAAAATTCGATGCCGTACTTTCCGCTTCCAATCGCGTCATCGGCAATCGAGCTAAAACCTATGAGATGCGATCCAATCTCATCTAGCGGATAAAATCTCGTCCAGCTGTGATCTACATATACTCCTTTGATATTTTGTGACTTGATGAATTCGACTTGCTCGTCCGTCGGCCTTTTCGCAATTGGTTCAAATGGATCATTCTCTTTACTTAGCGCTTCCACTAACTCCTCCTCGCTCCTATCACTGACCGTGCTTAAAACTTTTGCAGTGACCATCGGATTTTCGATTTCCGATGGCACCGCGTAAATTGTTGGATATTCTTTGTTTATAGCGGCCGGGACTCTGGATCCGTCTTTGTCTGTAAAATAAATACTGCCCCTTTTGGGGTTCAGTATGCCGGCAAGCTCATGTTGAGACGCCGCTTGCGCGCTGTATAAATCCCCTTTCATCACTTGGAGGTTCCACATATTGATCGCAAGTGATGAGTACGAGACAGCGAATACTGCTATTATTGCTGTGATGCGAAAGCCCATTGTGGATTTTTATCTTTTACCAGACCGCGTTCTATGGCCAGTTTTTCAAGATTATCTGCGTCTACGAGTCCGTAATATTTATCTTTGAGATCGGCGTTCTCAACTTTTATGCTCTCTAAGCGGCTTTTTGCGTTAACTATGTTGTGATTCAAATTTACGGTCTCTAGATATACAAACACCCACAACGAAAGCATGCTCACCAACAAAATGCCGAGTGAAATCGAAAGTTTTTTTATATCTTTATGTTTATTTGGTTGAATAATTGTCATGTTCTAGGTTTAAGGTATTAGGTTATAGGTTTTAGCTGTTGCTTGTCTCGTGTCTCTTGTCTCTTGTTTCTTGTCTCATGTTGCTTGTCTCTTTATCCTTATTGCTCTTAATTTTGCGCTTCGACTTTTAGGATTTTCTTTAATCTCTTCTTCAGTCGCCTGTATCGGCTTTTTTGTTATTAACTCGGCTTCACCTTTTCTCGCCATGTCTCTAAAGTAATTCTTAACCAACCTGTCTTCTTTTGAGTGAAAAGATATTATTCCAACTCTTCCGTTCTCTCTTACAATTTTTCCGAGGTTCTGAAGAACAATCTCTAAATTCACCAGCTCTTCGTTTACATACATTCTTATCGCCTGGAAAGTTCTTGTCGCAGGATTTATTCTTCCGCCCTCGTAATTTTTTGGTACTGCCATTCTTATAACTTCTGCGAGTTCGCCTGTTGTTTTTATGGGTTCTTTTTTTCCTCGCTCGTGAATCGCCTCCGCTATTCTCATGGCATATCTCTCGTCACTGTATTCTCTGATTACATTAGCGAGTTCCCACTTTTTCAACTGTCTTATCACGCTGTACGCTGGAATCGACTCATCACTGTATGTCATGAACAGCGGCTCGTTTTTCTGAAAACTGAATCCTCTCTTGCTTTCGAGCTGGTCAGAAGAAAATCCCAAGTCGAGGAGCAGTATATCTGCTTTTCCCAATTTCTCTTCTCCCAGAATTTCTGGCAAATCCGCGTAATTTCCGTTTCGTATTATGAACTTTTGAAGACCGTTACCACTTAGATTCCTTCTTGCGTTATCAACCACGCTTTTGTCCCAATCTATTCCCAAAAATGTTCCGTGAGGACCCAAGCGATTTATTATCTCTTTCGCGTGCCCACCGGCTCCGACTGTCCCATCAATTGCGAACTCTCCGCTCGATGGATTGAGTAGCTCCAAAACTTCGTGTAAAAGAACAGGAACGTGTGCCAAGGTTATCCGCGAGTCTTGCCTATCGCCTGCCTATCGGTAGACAGGGCAGGCAGGCGCAGCGAGTGGTTTTAAACTTGTGCACCCCGCCATCTATGCCCTCGACCTTTTTAGTTACCTTGTTTTCTGTAAATTTGTTCTTCATGTTTCTCTTCATTTTATGCGCTTAGATGGCGGGGCGAGTCTCTAACTAAATCCCCAAGTCGGCCATCTTTTCTGCGATCTCATCAGATGCACTCTCAGTCTTACTCTTGTATGCCTCCCAGTTTTTCTCATCCCATACTTCCATTCTGTTATAAACTCCTATGACCTTTACGGCTTTCTTCACGCCGGCATACTTTCTCAAGTAATCAGGAACTAAAATCCTGCCCTGAATATCAAGTTTTACATCTGATGCCCCGGAAAGCATCAATCTAACGAAAGCCCTTGAGTTCGCTTGCGCTAATGGAAGCTCAATAAGTTTCCCTGCTAACTTTTCCCAATCTGTTTTTGTAAATACAAAAAGACATTTATCCAAACCGCGAGTAATAATCGCGCCTCCAGAAATTTTGCCGCGAAATTTAGCGGGTATCGCTACCCTGCCCTTCTCATCAACATTATGGCTAAATTCACCTATAAACATGCCAATGTGTTTCTAAATCTTTGATTTAGGGCTTCGACTGAGCTCAGCCGAATGTCTTAAACCTTTGATCACCCCGCCTTTTATGCTGGTTTCTTCTTTATGCAACTCTTTTCTTGTGGTGTTTCTTTGAATCATGTTTTCAGTATTATTCGCGGGAATAGAGGGCGGGGTCCTCAATTTTGTGGTTCGCCCCCACACCAATTGAGGATGTATTTAAATCGTGAGTTTCGCTCAAATCCTCGATTAGTGTGGGGGTCCGCTTCTCACAGTTATCCACAGAAGAGGGGGGTTATCCACAGAATCATCCACATTTCCCCACTTGATTATCAGTTTACTCCACTTCTACGTTTTTCGTCAAAACAAAGTATATCCCTACTATGAAGTGAAGTCAGAGTGTTTAAGCCAAAAAATCGCGCAATGCGCGATTATTGTCCACATATTATTCACTTACAATAATTTTTTTCGGTTTAAGTTAGTTTTGTGGGTGCGGGAGGAATTGAACCTCCGACTTCCATTGTGTGAGAATGGCGTTCTACCACTGAACTACGCACCCTGGCAGTAATATAATTATATTCTTTCTGCCACTGCTTGCCCCTCGGAGCTTTAGCGAAGTGGGGCTTGCCCCTCGAAGCTTTAGCGAAGTGGAGAGCTAATCGCCCCCGCCTTCCGGCAGGCAGGCACAACATACCAACATTCTCAAGTATGTTGGTATGTTGTTTTACTGAAGCTCGGTCCAGATAGCTTTGCTATCGAGGATCCTCGATTTCGCTTTACGAAATCGGGGCCCCTCACTCTTATTGTAACTCAGCGGTGGCGCCGGCCTCTTCGAGTTTCTTCTTGAACTCGTTTGCTTCCACTGTTTTGACTCCTTCCTTAATTATCTTTGGAGCTGCCTCAACGATATCCTTAGACTCTTTAAGTCCGAGACCAGTAATTTCTCGTACAACTTTGATTACGTTAATTTTCTGCTCTCCTGAAGTCTTCAACATTATGTTGAAAGAATCTTTCTCTTCCACTTCTGCTCCTGCTCCAGCCGCCACAGCTGGTGCCACTGCTGAAACACCAAACTTCTTCTCAAGAACCTGCACTAATTCTGCAAGCTCAACAACGGAAAGTTTTTCTATTTCAGAGATTAACTTATCGTATTTCTTAGTGAGCTCTGCTATCTCTGGGCTTAATTCTGCCTTTCCGCCAGAGGCTGCCTGTCCGCCTCTGGCTGGAGATCCGCCTTCGACGGAAGCCTCTTCGCCTTGGGCTGAGCTTGTCGAAGTCTTTTTTTCTTCTTCCATAATTCTACTTTTTACTTTTTAATTTTTAGTTTTGTGGTCGACCTTGTTTTTCGCTTTTACTTTTCACTTTTTCCTTTCAGTACGTACATTAATCCGCGAAGCGGTGCGGCTATTGAACCGACGACCTGCGCAATCAATACGTCTCTCGAGGGCAATGTTCCAATCTTAATAATCCTCTCTTTTGGAATCTCCATTTTTAGAGCCATATCAAACCCTCCCAATATCGCGAATCCTTTGTGATCTTTAGAAAAGTTATAAAGAGGTCCTGCAACATCAGTTACATCTCCTTTTGCAAAAACAGTAGCGACTTGCCCATCGAGCCCGGTTACATCAAAATCAAATCCACTGTCTTTAAGAATTATGCTTAACAATCGTTTCTTTATTACTTTCATTCTCGCGTTTACATCCTGTAACGTCACGCGAAGCTTCCCAAGCTCGGTTACGCTTGTGCCTTTGTAATCTGTAAACAAAACCACGCGGGATTCCTGTAAGTCTTTTTTACCCTGCTCAACAATATTCTCTTTTTGCTGTTTTGTTATTGCCATGCCAGTAAAGTATGAAGAATGAAGTATGGAGTATGAAGTATGTTGTACATAGTGCTCAACACCATAAATTTCTCCGTTAATTCTTGATACCAATCACTTTTTGCTCTTGGATAAGAATTAAAAAAGCGGCATCAAAACCGCAGCAATTAGTTTTACCTACCGTAGGTGGCTTGCGCCATTAAACATCTCTGTGCCTGTTCCGATTTTGTCTCTGCTCGCCAGAGCTACAAAATCGCGAATCCCGTTTGACGGGACGGTCTGCGGTTATGTTTTAGTAGTATAACCGACTAGCTCAATCCGTCAAGTAGACGCACCACCTCCTCGTCAGATACCTGCTCGAAGCTGTCGTAATAGGCCCCAACGGCCCCCAGATAAATCTGTGGGACATATAACGACACAAACTCATCTACCTCTCTACTAATCTCATCCACAGCTTCTCTTGGCGCAACTGGCACGGCAACAATTATCTTTTTTGGATCGTCGTGTTTGACTTCTTTTATGGCAAGGCCGAGCGTTAGGCCCGTCGCAATACCATCGTCAACTATAATAACCGTTTTCCCTTTTATATTTTTCCTTTTTCCTTTTAAATATAGCTTTCTTCTTCTCTTAGCTTCTTCCTGCTCTTCAACCACTACTTTATCAAACCACTCGTCGTTAATGTTTGAACGTTCTACTTCATTGCAAAGCGTGTGGCCATCTTCTGCGACTGCGCAAATCGCATATTCTGGATTATCGGGATGACCGATTTTTCTTGTTATCACTAAATCAAGCGGTGCCCCTAGGCTCTTCGCAATTTCGTATCCTAATACAACGCCCCCTCTAGGGAGCGCAAGCACGACAACGTCCTCTCCTTTATACTTTTCGAGTTTTGCTGCAAGTTTTTTGCCTGCGTCTACGCGGTTCTCAAAACGCATTAAACGTATCCGAGAGTCTCTAGTTCGGCTTTTACCTTCTCGAATATTTTTTTATGCCCTTCAGTGTTTGGATGCAAGCCATCTGGCATCTCTTCTCGTGAGACGACACCAGACATATCGATGAAAGGAATTCTTTGTCTTTCGCACGTGGACTTTATAACGGAACTATATTTTCTGATATTTTCGCTTGTATAATTCTTGGTTGGACTCCAAGGGATTGGAATTGTTTTGGACTCATCCACATCTGTTAGACCTATAAATACGATTTCATCCGTAAACTCACGAGCGGAACGTATTAAATATTCGAGGTTTTTTACAAATTTCTCTTCAGCAACTTCCGGGTTGTCTTTAGTGTTTATGTATCGTGAATCGTTAGTTCCAATAGCAAATATAATTCTTAAACCCTCGTCAGTTTTTCTTGCTTCGCACTCAGCTCTGAATCTTTTTAGTAAATCGTCAGTTGTATCACCTGAGATGCCAAGGTTATAAACACTAATATCCCCTTCGGAGCTACTGTAAAGGTATCTCTGTAAAAGATTTCCCCAACCCATATTTTCTGAATCAACTGCACCCCAAGTTATGCTGTCTCCGAAAATAAGTATACGAGCCATAAACTACTAGCGCGTCTTAGCTTCTTTGTGAATTGTGTGCTTTTTGCACCACTTGCAGTATTTCTTGTATTCGAGCTTACGCTCAACAGTTTTCTTGTTTTTGCGTGCGTAATAATTCTTCCTGTTGCAGACCGTGCACTTGAGCGTTATTAATTTTTCCGTGAATGTTGATTTTGACATGCCAAATTTGTTACTGAATTTTGCGGTTGTCTTAAGCGTAACGCAGGCAAAATTCGTGAGCCGGAGGGGAGGATCGAACTCCCGGCCTTTTTCTTACCAAGAAAACGTTCTACCACTGAACTACACCGGCAAGAGTTCCGATTTAAAATACCCTCTTACTTGCTGGTCTATGCTCCCAGCGCCCATAAAGACTACCACCTCTCCCGTTAATCTATCAAGTGTACTTTTAATATCAGGCGAGAAGTCGACACTTAGACCGCGTTTTTTAAGCGCCTCGCATAATTCCTCACTTGTTCTCCCCTCTTCTGGGTCTCTTCCGACTACTTTATAAACTGGCATAAGTATTATCTGGTCCGCAGAATCGAAGGCCTCCGTGAATTCGCTAAAGAGCTCTGTAAGTCTCCTGACTTGATGTGGTTGGTATATGACCGTTAACAATTTCTTTGGATTGGCTTCTTTGAGCGCCCCAAGCGTAGCGCTAACTTCTGTCGGATGATGACCATAATCGGAGAAAAATGTTTTTCCATCAAAATTGTTCTCCTTTGGAGAAAGTCTTTCCATTCGCCTCCACGCTCCCTTATATTCACTAACTGCATTTTTTGCCTGTTCCATAGTTACGCCTACTATTTCCGCCGCCAGCCATGCCGCCTCCGCGTTTAATTGATTAAATTTTCCTGGAATCTGCATCCTCCAAGATTCTTTTGGAGTCTCAAAGTAGAGAATCTCTGCCTTCACGCCGTCTTTAATTCGCTCCGTGTATTTATTTTCTTTGTTAAGAATCGCCACGGATTCTTCTGGTAGTTGTCTTAAATATTCGTTGAATCCTTGAACCACTCCTTCAATGTTTCCATAAGTATCCAAGTGTTCTGCATCAACATTTGTAGCCACAGCAACTTGAGGAGTGTAGTTTAAGAATGATCTATTAAAATCATCCGCCTCTATAACTAGATATTTTCCACTTCCCTTTCTAAAATTTGATCCGTGGAATTCTTTGAGCTTTGTTCCGACAATTACGGTTGGATCTAAGCCAGCTTTAATCATCATCAACGCCAGCATACTTGTAGTTGTAGATTTTCCGTGTGAACCAGTAACCGCGAGAGTAAAATAGTTTTTAGATAGTTCGCCAAGAGCTTGGGGATATGTTTGCAATGCGACTCCTAATTCTTTTGCTCTTTGAGATTCAACGTTACTTTCTTCAACTGCCACCGTATAAATAACTTTTTCCGTGCCTTTAGGAATATTATTTCCAGATGGCTCGCCGACAAAAATCTTAACACCCTCTCTACGAAGTTCTTCGAGTAAAGTTGAGTCGCTGATATCTGACCCCGATACCTCGTTTCCCCCAGATAGTAAAAGTCGCGCCAGCGCGCTTGTTCCTATCCCACCAATACCTATGAAATGAATTTTCATTTTGGAGCCAATAAACAAATGGGTTCGTCCGCCGTCGCTAAAGCTATGGCGGATTGCTGTTTATATCCAATCGCTTAGCTCTTGGATAAACAGGAAAAACTCCGGACCTGTTGTTGTTCCCTCTTTGTCTGTGCCTGTGAGCCACCTCGCGGATTCGAACCGCGGACCTTCACTTTACAAAAGTGTTGCTCTACCAACTGAGCTAAGGTGGCTCACAAGCACAGAATACAAAGAGTAATCCCGCACTTATTGTAGAACAATATAGTGTGGGGCTCTACAAACTGTTCCCAATTTATCTAAATTCATTTAGTCGTAAATTGCAATCCGCCTCTGGCGGAAGCTAAGATGGCGAATCAGATATGTTGTTCTTCGACTTCGCTCAGAATCATTCTCCGCGCAATGTGCTTGCCATGAGCAAGCCCTTAACAAAGGGCGCGTCGTCCATTCGACAAAGCTCAGGACGACCCTGAACGACTTGTCCTGAACGCAGTTGAAGGAAGTTGAATGGGTCGAATGTGCTTGCACTGAGCAAGCGTAGCGCGTCGAAGTGTGCGCAGAGTGAGAGTCGAACTCACTGGGCCATAAAGACAACGGATTTACAGTCCGCTCCCGCACCCTACGGGACTATCTGCGCTTTTGAGCTAATAGGATTATAGCTTTTCCTCTTTGTTATTCAACTGTCGGCTTATGAAATTGTCTGTTTTCATTACGAAAACTTTGAGGCGTCTCAATACCTTGTCTTTCGCTCTGCCAAGCATCGCATCAAGTTTGTCCAACGGAATGCTTGTCGCGCCATTACCGTTCTTTTTTTCTTTGCTTTCCTCAACTCTCGGAACAGCAATCGCCATTAGATAAACAACAACCGCGAGGGAAGTCATAAGCACTAATTGAAGTATTAATTCGTACATTAATTATTCTCCGCTTTTAAATATTTTGTATATTCGTATCTTTTCGTACTTTCGTATGATACTCATTAAATCTCGTATCGAGTAAACTTTTCTATTTTTATGTTCTCGCCAAGCTTTGCGATTGTGCTCTTAACAAGCTCCTCTATGGTTGTGCTTTCGTCTTTAATATACGCTTGTTCCATTAGTTCGTTAACGTCTTCTGGACCCATCGCGGCTATTTGCATTGCAACTTCGTGAACTAAATTCCTAAACACATCCGACTTCGCGACAAAGTCTGTTTCACAGCTTACATTAACAAGCACTCCCACTTTATTGTTGTGAATGTACGCGTCAATGAGGCCAGCTCCTAGGGTTCTTCCAGCTTTTTTGTCGGCTTTGAGAAGTCCTCGTTCTTTGATAATTGCGGCCGCCTTTTCAAAATCACCTCCTGCATCTTCAAGGGCGTTTTTCGAATCCATCACGCCCGCTCCGGTCATCTCCCTCAATTTTTTGACGTCTTCGGCAGACATACTATTTTGCTTCAGAAACTGTTTTATCCGAAAATTCTTTTTTCGCTTCAGTTTCGCTTGTCTCGTCTTTCCTTAAAAGCGCTTCTTTTTTTCCTTCAGCGGCGGTTTCCGCAAGAAATTCCATCAAAAGTCTCACGCTGGACATACTTCTATCGTTACCAGGAATAGGATGGTCAACGAGATTTGGGTTTGTGTCCGTGTTTAGAAATGCCATTACGGGAATTCCTTTTTGTCTTGCTTCCCGCGCAGCATATTCGTTTTTGGACAAGTCCGCGATAAATATCATAGAGGGAAGCTTGTCCAAAGTTTCTATCCCGCCAAAGAACCTTTCTAGCTTTGCTAGTTCTTTGTCCATCTCCAGTTGTTCCTTTTTTGTATACTTTTCCAACCTGCCCCTCGCTTTATCATCCTTAAGCTTTTTGAAGTAATTGATCCTGTCTGTAATCGTTTTGAAATTTGTAAGAGTTCCACCCATCCATCGCTCTGTTACGTATGGCAGTTCAAGTCTCTCTGCAATTTCTTTTATCACATTCTTTACCGCTGGACTTGTGCCGACAAATAATACCACTCCCCCATTCGCCAGAGTGTTTTTAAGTATCTCTGCAGCGCTTTTTAGTCTCTTGATTGCCTTCTGTAGATTTATAACCTCGAAACCAGAACGTGGCGTAAGTAAATATTCCCTGGTTAGAGGGTTTGTACTCGACTTTGAGCGTCCATAAAAAACTCCAGCTTCCATCATCTGGTTGAACAGTTCTTTTTCCTCAACTTCTAAAACGGGCTCCTCTGCGGAGACCTCGTTGTTTACGTCGTCCTGCGTGTCTTGCTCTTCCGAAGCTGTTAGCGAAGGAGAGTCAAGTGTGCTTTCTGTGTCTTCAGTCACGGCTCAAAGTATATGACATTAAGCCAAAATGTCAAAGCTCAAATTATAAATATTTCGGAATGTCAAAACCTAAATTTTGAAAAATGTAATTTGCTATTTGTCATTTGAACTTCATTTGTCATTTGAAATTTGAAATTTGTTATTTATCTTTTCTTTGCGCCAGGCGGCTATTTCTTTGTGGTCCCCTGACAAAAGCACCTTAGGGACTCTATAGTTCTTGCCTTTGTATTTGAAAATTTCCGGGCGCGTGTAGACCGGCACGCCTACTCCGTAACGCTTCTCTTCCAGTGACTCGTTCTTGCCGAGAACGCCTTTAATTTGTCGCGAAACAGCATCGACAACAACCATCGCTGGAATTTCTCCTCCAGTCAGAACATAGGGACCAACGGATATTTCTTCGATCTTCCAGCCTGAGGCTGCCTGTCCGCCTCTGGCTGGAGATCCCTGCCCGTTCGGCAGGCGGGCGCCTTTGGCGGAGAAAATCTTTTTTACCCTCTCGTCCACTCCCTCATATCTTCCGGCGATTAATACAACGTCTTTATATTTTGTAAGGTCTTGCGCGATCTTGTTATCAAATTGACGCCCCCCCGGAGCAAGTAAAATTATCTTCACTTGTCGCTTGTCTCTGGAGCCCGTCTGACGGGCTGTCCCTTGTCTCTTGCCCCTGGAGCCCGTCTGACGGGCTGTCGCTTTTTCGATTGCACGGACGAGCGGTTCTATTCCCAACACCATCCCCGGGCCACCGCCGTAAACTTTTTCATCAACCCGCCCGAACGACTGACGTCGTTCAGTCGGGCTGGCCTTCTTGCGTTTCTTATCTTTTGAAAAATCCCGTAAATCGTAAAACTTAACCTCGATAAGGCGCTTTTTGATTGCTTTGCCAATAATTGATTCCTTGAAATATGCGTCGAAAACTTCCGGGAATAATGTAATTATGTGAAATGTCATACTTCGATAAACTCAGTACAAGTGCTTCGATAAACTCAGCACAAGTACTTCGGCAAGCTCAGTACAGGTATATTGAATTATGAAGCATGAATAAAGAATTAGGAAGGTTATACAAAAAAGCGGACTTCTTAAAGACACTAAAGAAGCTGCCATTTACTATCTATATATTCTTGCTATAGCAAGAATATATAGATAGTAGGATTAAAAGAAAAGCGCCCGCGACGGACGCTTTTCTTTTAAATCTTTTGTGCTAGCTTACAGATCTTTTATGTCGTCGATTACTTTACCCATCGCTCCCATTGGCTCCACGAATTCTTTCGGTGCCGATTCACTTGCCTCTTCCACCGGCTTGGCTGAAAGACGCTCTGTTCGCTCTGTGCGCTCTGGGCGCTTTCCGCCTTCTGGCTCCAAAATCTTCAAGTTT
>Ga0209542_10008561_pt1 | contig 19065 bp, 16 predicted proteins | sample RifCSPhighO2_01_FD_184028 | JGI IMG/M metagenome (GOLD analysis project Ga0209542, IMG submission 184028) | Soil microbial communities from Rifle, Colorado - Rifle CSP2_plank highO2_0.1 (SPAdes) (version 2) | ecosystem: Environmental > Terrestrial > Deep subsurface > Rock core/Sediment ...
ACTTCAAGAATAAAAGAGTCTCATACATAGTTACCGGCAGTAAATTCGGACTTATTACCAATGCCATCCACTATCTTGACCATGCTGCTTATCTTTCCGACACAACAGAATTTAAGGTCAATACTACCGGCCTTGATCCAAAGCCGATTGAAAGTAAAAGAAAGGGGTTTTTAGAATTTAACGGAACTTTGACGGCAAATTTTGCAAACAGAAGTAATGCATCTCTAACCTGCTACCCCGAGGGCACCGCTCCGGTTATTGTTGAGATACATAGCGATGGCGCCAAATATATAGGCCGGGAGTCTGAGGGAAAAGCTTGGTTAGCAAGAGCTGAAAATAACTGGCAATGGGAAGAATTAGAAGCTCCCATCCCCTTTCAAAGCCAGCTAACCGCCGTCCTGGTTGAAAAAGTATTAAATACCGGAAGATGCGATCTTGCTACCTATGCTGAATCCCAAAAAATCCATTCACAGATGCTAGAACCCCTTAGAATGTTTCTAAATAAAAAAGGTACTAAAAAATATACCTACTATCCATTTACATGAGAAGTGAGAAAGAAACAATTTTACTAGTTGGAACCGGTTATATGGGGAAAGAATATGCAAAAGTCTTAAAAGCCCAGGGGGTTAGTTTTGTCGTTGTCGGACGCTCGCAAGAGTCAGCTAATTCATTTAAAAACGAGCTTGGCATAGATGCGACAGCGGGAGGCGTAGAGACGTGGCTTAAGGCCAATCTGGCCCCATATAGATCAATTATAGCCGTTACAGAGGACCAGCTTGGAATAGTTACCAGAGATTTAATTAATTCCGGATGTAAATCTATTTTAGTTGAAAAACCTGGCGGCTTGGACACCCAAGACATTAAAAAAGTTGCCGAATCAGCAAAAAAGAAAAGGTCAGAAGTCTATGTGGGTTATAATAGACGTTTTTATGCTTCTACCCAGAAAGCCTTGGAGATTATAAAAGAAGAAGGGATTAAGTCATTTATTTTTGATTTTACTGAACGAAGCTATATTGTTGAGAAATTGCCCCAATCAGAAAAAATAAAAAATAATTGGTTCATGCAGAACTCAACTCACGTTGTAGATATGGCCTTTTTTCTAGGAGGCAAGCCATCTATGTTGAGCTCATACAGAAAAGGCGGACTAAAATGGCACCCCAGCGGTTCAATTTACAGCGGAGCGGGAATATCTAATAAATACAACAGAAAGGTGCTATTCTCTTATCATGCCAATTGGGAGTCAGCCGGACGCTGGAGTCTGGAGATAGTTACCGGAGGACAAAAGCTCATATTCAGGCCTTTGGAAAAGCTCCAGACTCAAAAATTCGGCAGTATGGCCGTTGAGGATGTAGTTCTAGATGATAAACTGGACGTAGCCTTTAAGCCCGGTATATATAGGCAGGTTCAATCATTCCTGGGCAACAAAGAAAATCTTCTCACCATTGAGGAGCAGATAGAGAACTTATCCTATTATAAAAAAATAGCCGGTAAAATATAGTTAGTAGTTATGGCCATATTTTCAAAAATAGAACATATAGAAAGCTACCTTTATAGAAACCTGATCGCCCCTAAGTGGTACTCTTGGCGTGACCGTAAAATTTTAGAAAAAAACCTAGAACTCAAAAATAAATATGCCGGAAAGCGCTGCTTTATCATCGGCGGAGGACCCTCTGTGTCCAATGTAGATCTTGGCCTGCTCAAAGATGAATTTACTTTTGTTATGACCGAGTTTGATAAAAATTCCAGATATCATGAGTTGAGACCTAAGTTTCACGCATTAATCGATTCTACTTACTGTTATGAACACGAGACTGAATACTGGCCTTTGAGATTTAAGGCCAAAAATGAATCTGTAGACCCATCGACAACTTTACTATTGAACCTAGAGACTAAATCTTTTGTTGAAAAGTATAACTTATTCAAGAAACATCAAGTATTCTACATAGGAACTCAGGGCATATTCACGGATAATCTCCCCTTTAACATAGGGCTTGATAAATACGTCCCATCCCCTAAGAATTCCGTTCTGGTTTGCCTTATGGCGGCCGCCTGGATGGGTTTTAAAGAAATATATCTTCTCGGCTGTGAGCATAATTTTCTTTCATTTAATATCGGCTATGGCAAATCATTGGTTTATAACCATAGCTATGAAGACGAGATCTCTAAATTAGATTCTAAGGATGACAAAGTTTTAAAAAAATATATATCTCCCAAGGATTTAAAATTAACATATGAAAAAAATGTGGCTCATGTCCTGCAATTATTTAAAAATTACAGATTCTTTTATCAGAAAGCCAGAAAAGAATATCCCGGAATAAAAATCCTAAATGCCACTCCCGAGAGCTTCTTAGATATTTTTCCAATGATAAATTTTGAAGATATAAAATTTGACAGAAGATAGATACTGCAACCTAGATCTTTCGGTAGACAAATTCGGGCACGATTGTTTCACAGGATTTTTTAATAAATTCAAATGTAGTATCTCTTTGCTCTTGTGCTCGTTTAATATGCGTCCAGCTAAAATCGCTTTCTCTGGGAAATTTTACGATAAAAATACCCCCCGGGCGCAATGATTCCAATAAATTCTGAGTTATTTTAAGAGGTTCCATCGTATGCTCCAGACAATCGACAGCAACAATAGCAGCATATTGATTATTCGGCAATTGCTCTGTTCCTAAGTTAATAATGCGGTGAACAAGTTGAGGCATCCATCGTGAAATAAAATTAAGAGCTTGCGATGGGATATCAGCCGCATCAATAGAAACAAAGCCTCTTTCATTAAGATAGTGAAAGAGGGCGCCTGATCCGCAGCCAAAGTCTAAGATGGGATCATTCTTTTTAACTAGGCTCTCGAGGACATGAACCGTGCGAAGTATTTTCTTCTTACAGTCATAATCATATTTGCTGAACTGAGCTTGTCTCCAAATATCCATATCGTGCTCTTGATAAAAATGCTCTAATGATACCTGGTCATTTCTAGGACGTGAATTCCACAATTCTTCAGCTCCTATCTTTGAAAGATAATAGCGGATTCTAAATTCCTCGTCTGAATCAAGCTTATATGCCTTTTTAACGAATGGGATAATATTCATTTTAGGAAAAGAGGTTTTAGGCAAAAGCCGTAATAAAAAATAGTCTAAAAATAAAAATTTACCCAATACTGTATTATACGGGTATTGTTCAGTAAATTTTATTAGATTTTTGAATCGTTTTAGCATGATAAGATAGTAACTTTTTTGTTATTTTTTAGCAATAAAGGATATTGCTAAAAAGCCTATTCTATGACAAAATACATCAATGATTATCGGAACAAATAATTCTCGCTAACTAAATTTGAAGATATAAAACTACAGTGGACAGACTCAAAAAAGCATTAAAAAAATATGGCTTAGGTGGAACAGTATCCAGGCTACCTAATTTTTTACGGTCCAGAGTTAAGAGATTCATACTTCATCCGTCCTCCTTAACCCGTTTTGGAGTTTATCGTTCCCGATGGGAAAAATTTCAAATAGAGCATGAGCTTGATTTTTGGAATAATAATTCTAAATATGATTCTCTGGATGGATTCAAAAGCTTTCGCGAAAAATACTTTTTCCGAAACAAAAATAAATTTCAGAGTATTAGGCTAGATTTCCCAGACAGCACAGTCATTGATATAGGCTGTGGACCGGATGGAGGATTTCTACCCTTTGTGAAAGCTAAACTTAAGATAGGTCTTGATCCCCTAGCTAAAGACTATGCTAAAAAGTACCCTGTTGATTCAGATATACTTATGATCTCGTCCGTAGCCGAGGATATTCCCCTCCTTTCGGACAGTATAGACGTATGTTATTGCATTAACGCCCTAGACCACGTCATGCGTCCATATAAGATACTGGATGAGATCTATCGCATCTTAAAGTCGGGCGGATACTTCGCTTTCTCCGTTGATATAGGCGGATCAAAAGGCCATCCGATAAAATTATATGAGAAAGACCTGGATAATTTTTTTAATAAAAAGAATTTCAGAATAATTGAGAGAGAATGCTCCACAAAAGGCAGTGCCTGGGGAGAAGAAGCAAATATCCCTCTGTATGTTTTTCAAGGTTATAAATTATAAATGTTTAAATATTTAGAACTAAAACTACTACGTAGGATCAGGAAAAGATTTGTGGAGAGAAGGGTCCATATTTTTGGCCACACGATATTCTACAACGACCCCAGGTCATTCTTCTCCGGTCTCCGGGATATATTCAAAATAAAAATATATCATTTTTCATCATCCAAAGAATCTCCGGTCATAATAGACGGCGGAGGCAACATTGGCCTATCTGTCTTATATTTTAAAGATATATATCCGGAATCTAAAATTACTGTTTTTGAGCCAGATCTGGAGATGCTAGGATTTCTAAAAAAGAACATAGCCGCCAATAGTCTAGAAGATGTCAACGTAGTCAGCGCAGGCATTGATCTGAATGAAGGCACAGTAAAATTTACTCCCGATCACAGCGATGGGGGTAGGATAAACGCAGGCGGAAAGATATCGGTAAAAATAGATAAACTCAGTAAATACATCAATTCTGAAGTTGATTTTCTCAAACTGGACATTGAAGGATCAGAATTAAATGTACTGGAAGATCTAGACATTAATGGCAAATTTAAATACATCAGAGAGCTTTGTCTTGAATGGCATTCTTTTTCGGAGCAAAAACAAAATCTTGGCAAACTTCTAATGATACTGGAAAAAAACAACTACAAATATTTTATAAATAATTTAGATTATAGACCAGAAAAATTAATTAAAACACTCTCTAAGCTTAGAGATGGGACTAAGTTTTATCTTATAATCCATGCGAAGAAATATGATCTTCTGGATTAAAAGCTAACTAGATGAAAATCCTCCAAATTAATACCGTGGACACGAGAGGCGGAGCGGCTAAGGTTGCCTACCGGCTTAAAAACGGACTGAATGATCTTGGGCACAAGGCAGACATGATCGTTGCGAGAAAATATTCTCAGGATACGGATGTTCATCTTTTAAGACCCTATAGCCGCTTACGAGAGAAAATTGTCCGCAAACTAACCTACTGGCTAGCTGACGACCTCGACTTTTCTCCCTCTAAACATATTCGAAAGATACAGTCGTACCGCGAAGCAGACATTATTAATCTTCACAATATACACTCAAATTATTTTAACCTGGGCACGTTACCACTAATTACCCGAGATAAACCCACAGTATGGACACTGCATGATATGTGGGCACTAACAGCCCATTGCGGATACGCCATGGGAAGTCAGACTTTTAACGGCTTTTTCCAATGTCAGGATCTTAACTCTTATCCTCCTATCGCCTGGCACAATGAGAAATATTTAGAATGGAAAAAGCGAAAAATTTATAAACAATCTAATTTTAATATAGTAGTCCCCTCCCACTGGCTACTGGATAAAGTAAAGCAAACCGTTTTAGCTGAAAAGCCAGCATCTGTTATTTACAACGGTATTGATGTTAAAGTTTTTAATCCTAAGCCCCAGCAAAAAATGCGCGAAAAGCTAGGTTTGCCGAAAGATAAATTTATAATCCTATTCGCATCAAAAGGCGGCTTAGATCAACAGCGCAAAGGCTATGATTTTGTACAATCTATTTCACAATCATTAAAAAACAACCCAAATGTTCTTTGTTTAATTATCGGTGGTGACCAGACGGTTAAAACCTCCAACTTGATAAAGACCGGTTATATAGGCGATGAGTCTCTCTTGGCAAAATACTTCTCTGCGGCAGATATATTCCTATTCCCTTCTACCGCCGATAACTGCCCCCTAGTGGTCCTTGAAGCCCTAGCCTGCGGCCTACCGGTCGTTTCATTCGCCACAGGAGGGATACCAGAACTTGTTGAGCATCAAAAAATAGGCTATATCGCCCGTTATAAAGATTCTGAGGATCTCGCCGCCGGTGTTCGCTGGATGCTGACACTTTCACCGGCTGAACGAAATGTGATGAGAGAAGCTGCCGTTTCAAAAATCCTTTCAGGGTTTACCCTAGACCACATGACCAAGCAATATCTTGAACTCTATGAGTCTATGCTAAAAACAAGAAGAGAAAATCCTTAATATTCTATAGCGTCCTTGCCCACAATTAGGTCCGTCAACTTGATACTATCATTTTTATTCATCTCCTTAATTAAATCCTCCGGCCTCGCCCTATCTTTAAAAGAAATTGAAAAATAAAATTCTCCATCGCCTTCAGAGTTAGTTTTGTGCTGTAAAAGTTTATACGAATTAAGATTTTTATCAAATAATTCCTCATAAAACTCGCTTTTAAAATTTTTGTCGGCTATAAACGTCAGCAAAAATCCGTCTTGCGCCGCTGATCCAAAATTATATTTATCCAGGAGATAAATCACTACAAGTAAAGCACCTGTCCCTATAACAGAAACTACATAGTTAGCAGTTCCGACTCCCATACCGACAGCCAAGCTGAAAAACAAATACGTGGCATCCTTTGTATCTTTTATAATGGTTCTGAATCTTATCAGCGTAAATACGCCTAAAATACCCAAGGCCCTTACAACGTTATTACCTAAAATCATCATCGCTATAGCCGCTAAAACCGACATCATAACCAGAGATTCAACGTAAGAACGGGAATAAGATAAACCACGATGAGTCTTTTTGTAAATAACGGCTATCAGCAAGCTCAAACCGAAAGACAGCAGGATATTAAAAATAATAATAGCCGCACTAAGCTCGGTAAGGGCTAAATCTGTTGTGTTTAAAAAATTCATTTTATACTTTAAGATTTAATGATTATCTTGATAGCGGATTAAACCGGTGCAAAACCTCCACTGATTTCTCATACTTAGAGTAAGTATCGGCCTTTAGGCTATGTGTAGCTATGATCTTTTTAAGCCAGAATGGGAGTAAATACTTAAATTTAACCTCCATAACCATCTTGCCCCTATTGACCGGTTTCATGAAAGAATTATACATAAAATTATGGCCTTTGCAAGTTTCTAAATTGGAGTCAAAAGTAACTCTTAAATTCTGAAGTTCATTCAGATAGGCTTTTCTTTTATAGCGCACTGTAACTGATGGCTTTATAGAATTTTTAATCGCATTCCATAAAATTTCGTCCTTCTTGCCCATTTCTTTTTCGGTCCATTTTCTTTCAACTAAAGAGCTGCTACCACGCATAAAGAAGTCTTCAAACTCACTGTTAGTTAACAATATCCTTGTTTTGAAATTCTCCTGCTTATGCTTATTCTTTATTTCAAGCCACACCGTTTGAGATTCGCCGATTGTCGGTTTATAAACACGAAGTCTAAACTTCTTTCTACTAATTAGCCCGTCTGTTTTATCTCTATAGTCTGAAAGGTCATAGGAATCATAATACAAGCTAGTCACGAAATATTCGCCGTTAGGTGAACTTATATTGGGGTCAGCCCTCATCCCATACCTAACAATATCTCTCTCTATAAGATACGCCGTATTAGGATCAAGCTCATATTTGAATTCAAATCTGAATTTTTTATTAGTTTTTGCGGTCATTGAAAATTAGATTATAAATATTAGCCGGTAATATCTTATTTAATTCAGGTTTTATCTGACTTACGGCTGTACCGTCTTCATACCCACCTTCTACGGTGCTGTTATTTACAGTTAAACTTGAGAATTTATCTTTCTCGATTTCTACCCCGTTGCCCCAGATCACAGACCTGCTGACTTCGGCCTTCCCGCCATTGATAAAGCTCGGCTTTTTCCTGTATAGATAAATGCCGTGACTAATATTACCTACTATTTTATTATTATCAATAGTCACATCAGAGAAATCCTTGACCGCAATACCGATATTGCATGCGGCAATAATATTACCCGAGATTACAGAGTTTGATTTTTCGCCTACGCTTATACACTTATCGCCATAACCGGCTATCTGATTATTAATAATCTCAATGTAAGTACCTGAGAGATCTATAGCATCGCCGTTATTCCCACCGGAAATACTATTCATAAACCTGCTATTCTCTATTCTCCCATCGTGGATAAAATCTAAATCTATACCGTCAGAGATGTTGTTCTCAAATGAACTATTTTTAATTACAACCGAACCTAAAATGGCACGAAAACCATCGTCAGACTTTCCGTTCTTAAATACAGAGTTTTCAACTAAAGATTCTGTATTGTGCAAAGAAAACTGGGAAAGAAGCCTTAGGCCATTTATCTGAGAATCCTCAGATCCTCCGCTCACTACTATATTGCGGAAATAATTTTTATCAGAACCGGTATTAACAACGGCAAAAACTCTCCAAGGTTTATCCGAACCGGGATAAGAAGGAGCCATTAAAATCGGACTATTGGTATTACCCTGAGCTGTTACGGGACTGTAAGAAACTAATGAGACTCCTGGGTTAAAAAGTAGCTGTGCTCCCGGTTCAATTACCAATCTCAAACCGCTCGGCACTATTACGGTTTTATAAAAAATATGGCTTCCGGCACCGATAGAAACCGTCTTCTCATTAACTTTTTTGAATTGAGGATTATCTGCGACAAATTGATTAACGCTTTTTACCGTATCCAATAAATACTTGAATCCACCTTCAAAATTAAGATTCCCATGGGACGAACTATCAACAACATAAGACTCTTTAATATTCTCTGAAGCAATTAGCTCTTTAGCTTTATTGAAATTATTTATTATTAACTCTCGATTATTGTCATTGGTTTTGTTAAAAGAAAAATTATTTTCATTCTTCGCCTGATCACTATAAAATTCATTCCTCGTAGAAGCAACCAGGTCATCGTAATACTTCAGATCATTATTCAGATTATCTTCGTCCTCAACATAATTTTTTAAAATTTCTTTAAATTTATTGGAATAAGTCTTGCTTTTGAATATTCGCCTTACTAACAAGGGCTGATTGTCACTGTAAATTTGATCTACTAATGGATTCAGCTCTATATCCCAAACTATAGGCTCAAACTTGCCTGTTTCACGCCTGAATAGCAAAACAAGATTGCTTGAATCGCTCTGATGGGCAGAGCCGGAGAGTACGGTCACCAACTGCCATTGATAAATTTTTTCCAGATCAACAAGCTTTTCTATGTATTTATAAAAAACATCATCCGGAGCCTTAGTAACCAGCTCTCTCAGAGCATCAAGTTCCTCAAACGGTCCATTTTCATTTTCAACGTCAGCCGTATAGCTCTTCCAATAAGAAAACGGCGGCCCATTCTCATCTGGCGACATAGATTCGCTTGTATCTTTATTAGACAGAATATTATCGGAATCCGCTATCCCGTTCTTATCTAAAAATTCAGTTGACCAGGCTTCTGAAGCGAGATAAACCCCAAAATCCCTTTTATTGATACCCAACCTCACGAATTTAATATCCGGAGCAAGCACGCCCATCTTCTCAGCCCGATATGAGTTGAAGGCCGAAACAAAATAACTGCGATCAAGGGGAATAATTAGATTCAACTCTCTCATACCCTGAAAAAGGTTGTCCGAAGGAAATTTGATCTTAAAAGATTTCTGCTCGGCCTGCCAATGATTCTGCATCAGTCCGCGATATCTTATTTTGATTTTGGATTCATATCCGTCATTACCAGCAAAATAGGCATTAACATAGCTCTTATTATCATCGGATAAAAATCCATAATCCATTTTCTCAAGATCAACTGGAATGCCATCATTTAGCTCCTCAATTTCCTGGATATCTATGATGAGATTGTATTGAGGCAGCTTGGTCTGATTAAACCAAAAAGGGAGGTATGCAATATTAGGAAGTTTCTTAATAGACCTCCAGCTATGTGAAAAGTAATTCCTTAAAGGAGTTTTTATATTTTTTAAACTTGGATACAAGGTAGAGACAAAAATTACCGCTACAATAACCCCATAGATTATTGGTTTTTTGTTTAATAAATGGCCTCTCTTTTTGCTATGTTTTAGGGGCATAATTTGACCAGATAATACACGATGGATTCTAGGCTGGAATAGCGATTTATGGGTAAAATAATATAGTAAAATGGACATAAAGTCAAAAAAAACCCCCTGTCTTATATAGGGGGGTTAATTAATTTACTTTTGGTGCCATAGACCGGATTATGCTAATTCTCTCCGGTTTATTTAGGAATTCCCATGCTTTTCTGGAAATAAATTCCAGATAGTAGGGATCAATGATTGTTTTCATTGATGGCTTCAACCAATCGAGATCTGCTATCTCAATGCCGGGCAGAAGCTTATCCTCCCGAATAACATAGTCGTAAAGATCAGTACCGGGGAACGGAGTCACAATAGTGAAATTTACATATTCAGAACCCGCATCCATGTGTCTTTTGGCGGCAAGTATAGTTTGGGCCAATTCCTCATATGTTTCGTCTGGATAACCAATCAAATAGCAACTTGAGACAATAATGCCCAAGGAGTTAGCCTTTTTTATTAATGCGCTTATATCGTATGTATCGTGACTAATCTTGCCCGAAGCCCATTTATCAATTACTCTTTGCGAACCAGACTCAACGGGGAATGAGAGTCGATTAAAACCAGCTTCCGCCATTGTTTCAAGCATCTCATCATCAACTACTATTCGGCCACTGCCGTCGTTTTTATGAAGGTGAGATAGGTTTACCCCGTTTACATCCCCAAGCATAAAACCGAATTTGATCAACATTCTAAATATAGCTAACGCCCTTTTCTTTTTTGCCAGAAGAGAGTCGTCCTCAATATAAATATATTTGGTACCAAGCTCTTTGATAATATTCATTTCTCTTTCAACACGTTCTACCGACTGAAATCTGAACTTACCTATATAGCCCGTATCCGAATTATTCTGCTCGCCCGATATATGGCAGAATTTACAAGTATATGGACAACCCCGCGACGTCATCACTGAAACGTACGGCTGAGGCTTATCAAGCTGGCCAGCCCTGACAACACTGCCATGAGGTCTATAAATTTCCCAGAACCGCTCAAGTGGAAGCAGGTCGCGAGCCGGAATGGGCAATTTATCTAAATCATTTTCAATAATTCCCATCCTATTAACATGGACTCTTCCATTGCGCATAAAGGCTATACCGAGAACATCGGAAAAATCTCGACTGCCGCTTCTGATAATATTCCCAATCTCAACTATGGTTTTTTCCGCTTCTGAAATGCAGATAAGGTGAGCGCCGGCAGAGAAAAATCTTTCTTTCTGGGTACGAGCGTTGATCCCACCGAGGATAATTAGTTTATCCGGATAAGCTTTAGAAATTAACCTTACGGTTTCCTCTACTGCATACGTTTGAGGGGTAAATATGGAACTTATCCCAATAACATCATAGCCGGCTGCTTCTTGAAGAATATCCTCTTCCGCCATACCAACCCTGACCATTCCGTTTGGAAGGGTTACCTGCCGATTAAAAGATTGATCTAATGTATATCTTGAATTTCCGACACAACAATCAAGAATATCAACTTCAAATCCGGCGTCCCTCAATGCTCCGGCTAAATATAAATTGCCGAGAGATCCTTCAGGCTTAACTGCACCGTAGCGGGCATCAAAACGCTGAGGCGAATACATCAATAAAAAATTAGGATCTTTCGTCCTAGACTCCATTTTAAAAGTACCCCGCATAAATCAGCACATGAGATAAACTAACAAAGTTATCCTTAAATAACAACTCCTACGAGGCCAAATTAATAAGCCCTAGCTATAGGGCTTATCTAAACTAATAATGGCCGGCAATTTCTTTATGGGGATTCTTATTTCCGTAAAGGTAGGCTCCGCGGCGATTACAATACCAAACCATTTTTTGACACCATTCATTCCACGAACTCCATCTATCAGTAGTTCGGTCTATGCAGTAGCTATAGTGGCCAGACTTATAATCAGCAGTTCCGCCAAGCAATACGGTGCGATATACATCCCAAATATTATATCTCAAGTTAATATTTATATCTTCATTTTGGAATGGCAACTTGATAAGAGACTTGTTTAATTCCAATGAACTGAGAAGAACCTCTATCGGCTTATCGGGGGTCATGAACTGCATCATTACCATTTCCGCTTCCTGGTAAAAAGCTTCTAGTTTGTTTTCCGTACAAAGCTTGATAAATATATATTCTTCCGGCGGCCACCAAATATCTAGCCATTCTTCAGAATGAAAATATTCTCCAGATCGTCCTGCCTGTATGTCGCAAGCCAGATTAGTGAAAAATTTGTAAATTTCAGATAAAACCGGAAACTCTCCAGAACGACTTGCATTTTTTACAAATGCTTCAAGCACTTGACCATACGGTATTCCATAATATTCGTGCAGGGTTATAATTGGTATTTGTAGAAGTTTATTGAAATAGATCAGACCGGTCATCCAGCAAAAGGTCCAAGCTTTAGCCCATTCTTCTCTAGGCATTGTGTTTGTGGCAACAACCAGTTCTTGATATTCTTCCACGCCGCTAATAGAGTCATTCCGCTTACCATGAATATTGATTATTTTTGTCCGGACTATCTCATATCCATAACGTTCTTGGTACTCCGGATTACCCATCTCTGTATTACGTAGAATGGTGAGATGATTTAGATGGATACGGTTATGCTGGCCGTTGGTAATGAGAGTGGAAGTTGCATCAACGATGCTTTGGTATGTTTCTTCCGGCATCGGAAGAATTATATCAGTCATAGTATAGATGCCCTCTGCAGCTAATTGTTTTTGCATTATGTAATACTCGTCAAGTTTCATATTATCTCTACGCACAGCTTTTAGGGTTGCCGGATTCAAAGACTGCTGAGACATAACTGAAACTTTATTTAAGCCGGCCCTGGCAAGAGTCTTAAGAGCTTCAATAGTATGCTTCCTAGGATTTTTTGAGTTCTGAGTAGAGACTGCTTCCAAATAGCCATACTTCGCCTTTGTTTCAGCAAAATACTCGGCAATCTGAATATCCCGTTCCAGAATTCCGAAATTAGCATTGCACAAAAATATATAGGGAATCTTGTATTCACCTGTCCATAGAATATCTCTGTGAATTTGTTCCATGGAGAATCTACTGATTCTATCTTCGGTAGCACCACCCCAATCACAATACGTACATTGAAAGGGGCAACCTCGATCGGTTTCGTACATCAAAACCCACTTTTGATTAGAAAAGGTAGCCATAAGTTTATCAAAGACACCAGTCATAAATGGCGACGGAGCATTAGCCAGATCACTATCCTTCATACGCTCCAGTTTAGGATTAAATTGAAAGCCACCGTTAACATCCAGATAACTGACTGACGGTATGGGGCTTTTATCATAGCAACCATCAATAGCCATCTGTTCAAGGATTACCTTAAATACACGCTCGCCCTCGCCATGAACTGCCATGTCAATAAATGGATTTATCCTATGGAAGTCTTCTGTAAAATTCATCCTCTTGCGCAAAATCTCCTCAGAATTTAAATCAGCAGTTCTAGTTCTTCGAAATTGTTTTTTACTATCCGGAACTTGCGGTCCACCAAAAATGATAACCGCCCCTGGTTTTCTCCGCTTAAGCTCGCGTGCAATAGCCAAGGAGTTCTCGAAATTCCATATGTACGTACTGAAACCGATAACATCTGCATCGCTAAGGAACTCTGCAGCCTCTTCAATACGCATGAGAGTATAGACAGGTGTAAGAAATTCATAATATTCAGAGTAGGCCAAATGCTTTTGGGCATAAGCCTGAAGCATTCCTACCGAAAGAGGCAGATAGCATTGTTCAGAGAAACTATTATTGATTTGAACAAAGCCTATTTTTATTTTCTTATCTGGCTTTCTTGCATTTAATAAAAGGCTGTCCGTTTCAGATCTGAGCGGAATTATTGATGAGACCATACCAGCTCCTTTAATTTTTAATGTTCTTAACATCAGTTATAAACCAATAACTTACTTTTTACAAGAAAAAACCGCTAATAAATTAGCAGTAAATATGGCCAAATTATAACCCTCTAGTATCTAATATGTATACAGACCTAATATAGTTGCCCCATTCTATCTAATAAGTTTTTAGCTAGAATATTAGATTTGAGTTCTTTTTGGTAGAGACTGTAACCATTGCCGGCTATTCTTTCAAGCTCCTGAGGATTATCCCTTGCCCATAATATTCTTTGGGCTAGAGATTCGGCATTAGCCGGTTCACAAGTGATACAAGTCTCACCCTCCTTAAGGAGCTCAAGAATCCCCCTATTAGCCGCTGTCAGATAAGGCAAACGCATGATTAATGACTCATAAACCTTATGGGGAATGGTTCTTTCCAGACGTTCGTGATCTGACAACTGGCCTATACTTAAATGGCACTTCTGCATTAAGTTTCTTAGCTCATTAATCGGCATAAAATCATGTTTAAAATCTAAATTTGCTGGCTTAAGTTCGCTTATCATCTTTTCCGTTCTTTCCAGAAGCTGGCCTCCGGCCTGCATAACAAATTTTATATTTTCTTTTTCTAAAATTTTAGCCGCCCTTATTATGTATTCCACCCCAGCCTCTGGCATTAATGAGCCCCTAAATAAAACGGTAAAGACGTTAGCCTTTGGTATTGTCGGATCATAAAAAAACATGCTCTCATCAACGCCAATCCAATTTCTAAAGATTTTCTTTCTGCTAACTTTAAATAACTTTTTAAAATACTTGGCTTGGTTATCTGATTCTACAACGGTTAAGTCTGCTAAATGAACAGCCATAAAATCAAGCAGCCAATGATAGATAGCTTTCGCTGAAAATGGAGAAGCTAACTTTCTGGAGGTTATCAATCCCTCATGCATAGAGCGAAATGCATTGTAAATGATCTTCTTACGGCAAAAAGGCCGAAGAAATATGACTAAAGCAGGACTGTCATATCCTATAATAATGGCGTCTATATTTTTTGAATTGCGCCAATAAAAAAATATTAAATCTACTGGACCCCAAATGCCCCTATCTTTCACGCTAAATTCAAAAACCTCTATTCCATTTTCTCTTAAGCCTTTCCTGCCTACCGAGTTAAGAGAATATTCCAATCTCGAGCTGCTTGAGTAGATTACCTTTTTAATCATGTTGACTTTTTAGCATATTAAGCTCTTTCTTCCAATTATAGCCACCCCAATTTACATATTTTTTCCTTAACTCATCATTCTCATACCCGGGATGACAGCCAAATTCAATAATTTTATCTGAATATTTTTTCAATAGTTCTTCCGCCGACCCGATATCTTTCCAGTTCAGATTTCCGGCATTAACAAAACCGACAAAAAAGTCATTGCAAACAAGGCCAGCCTTTCTTATTTTTCTTTTAGCTATCGCTGATAAAAAGTTTAAAAATAACAACTGGAGTTTTCTGAATAAATTGCCACCCGACAAGCTAAGCGGTTCATTTACGATACGAATATATGGGATTTGATGTTCCCTGGCCAACCTAATAACAATTTCGGTAATTCCGGATAGTAGATGCAAGTGCTGATGACTATTTATAAAAGATGGCTTCAGGCCGGCTTTAACACATTTACTTAGCTGAGCCCCTAACTCTCTCTCAACTTCCTGAAGATTAATTAACCCCAGAATATACCTGATAAAAAATATCTTATGATTTTTAGGCAGCACCATCCCTGTAAGCGACCTCTCCTCAATTAAAACCAGGTGAATCCCGATGTTTGGAAGTTCAACTTCCAAACATCGGTGGAGGGCATCGTCAAAAGCCTGGCCGTTGGCCATAAGAGAGGCCCCGCTTATCAAACCATTTTTTAAAAGATAAATTATGCCCTCATTAACTGCAGAGTGAAGACCCAAATCATCAGCTACGATAAAAATCCTATCCTTAGAGTGAGTGAATTCCATATGGCGTTTCCTTTATGCTATCACCCTCAATATTGCACGTTTCCGAAACAATATACAAAGGCCGCCCCTTAACCTCATTGAACATTTTATATAAATACTCCCCCACCACACCAAGAACCATCAGCTGAATACTACCCAGAAACAAAACCAATATGACTAAAGTTGCCCAACCGGCAATCAAGGGATTCGGATTAACATAGTGGTCAATAGCAACGTAACCGGAGAAGATTATACTTACGAACAGAACAAACAGTCCCGCCCAAAAAGCCATTCTCAGAGGAAAAGCAGAAAAAGAAGTAACTCCGCTTAATACCAGCTTGGTTAATTTTTTAATATTATATTTCGGCTTGCCGGCTACTCTTGACTCAACGATGTAAGGTACATATTTTTTCTTGAAACCAATCCACTGGATCATGCCCCGTAGATATCTTTCTCTTTCCGGAAGTTTTTTCAAGGCATTAACTACCCTCCTCTTATACAAAGCGAAATCTGAAACATTTCTAAATTCCAGATTAGTTATCACGCTCATCAGTCTGTAAAAACCTTTTCCGCCGGCCTCCCTTAGTTTAGAGTTCTGTCTATTATCCAGCCTCTCGCCGATAACAATATCAGCCCCCTCTTCGGCATGCTTAATAAATGTGGGTATTAAATGAGGCGGATGCTGAAGATCGCCGTCCATAGTTAAAACCATTGAACCGCTTGAGAAATCTAAGCCGACATTAAAAGCGGCCTGATGACCGAAATTTCTTGAGAATTTAATAACTTTAAATTTAGAATCCTTTTCGGCGGCTTTTTGGACTAACTCAAAAGTTCTGTCGGTTGAACCGTCGTCAATAAATATAACTTCACAATCTTTGGCGATATTTCTACAAACTCCATTTATCGCCTCAACCAAGAAAGGTATCGCATCTTCTTCGTTAAAAAGCGGAATAACTATAGATAAGTAGGTGCTTTTTGACATATGTAATATTGTATCATTAAAACTTGATTTGTAAATCATTTATGCTATAATGTAATCGGAGGTAAGAATGAACGACCACCCCTATCTCGCATCGTTCCTAATTTTTTTCGTTGTCCCGCTCATTCTAGCCGTCGTAGTCCCGCCCATTATGGCCGCCGTAACACTGTGGACGAAACGATAATGTTCCAGATGGGCCTAAGCCCGTGAAGAATCCCGCTACCGTCAAGGTAGTTGCCATTCCTCACGGGCTCTTTATTCTTTAGAATAAGTACAAGTAAAACGCAGTGCCAAGAATATTCAGCAAAATATCAAGAGCGGTATCTGAAATAGTGGGGGGAATTATATGAATTTTTAATTTTGCTTTAAAAAATTCTTTTAGATAGATATTTCTGGTCACAACTAGTTCATATAATTCCCACAGAGAGCCGATGGCTAATACCGCAAGCAAAACAAACTTCTTATCCAAAAAATTGGATAATAGTACTGCCAGAAGAAACCCGCCTATGAAATGAGATGCCTCATATAGCCAATAGAGCCTGCTTCCTTTGTGGCTAAGAGCAAGATTTATAGAAACTAAGGTGACGAGAGAAATGAAAGATATTAGTATGCTCATATATTAGGGCCCGAGCAATCAAAAATATAAGACTCTATTTTTTTATCCTGAAACTTTTTTAATAGAGGGCACTTCGAAATCACCGGCCAGTAGCGCCCATCTTTATCTATGCCCGGAAAATCAACGATCATGTACTGACCCCTATACGCATTTATCCTCTCGCTATAATCACGCGTTGGAGCAGTGTAAAATCTGGCATTATATTTGCCGCTTAATCTTAAATAATAAGCCCCGATATCATAATAGGTTATAACTTCCTTAACGGCGTTGCTGGAGTTAACATATTGGATCGTCTCTTTGGCTACTTTGTCTACACTGCCATTTATAGGGCCAAATAAATATTCGGCCGAGAAAAGTATGTTATATCCGACTCCGAAAACAATGAATACGGCCAAGAATAAACTCTTCTTGTTCTTCATGAATAGCGCTCCAGCCAAAGATACGGCGGAAATTAACCAGGAACGCATTATAAAAATTGACGAAAAATAAAATCCTGACGGACCAGAACCGCCGGTAAAAGGAATTAGAAAATTGAAGTCCAGAGACTTAACTCTGTCTAAGTAAGCCGTCTTTGGATTCAGGGGCAGAACATCATGGGGCAAAGATAAAATACAATAAGAGACCAAAACAAAACCGACAGCAACTATAATGTAAAGATTCTTGCCGATGGTTTGCCTTTCCAAAAGATTAGATATGACTTGAGCGGCTATTAAAACTGAGGGAATTATCCAAAACATGAGATATCTCTCTATGGTAAGGGTAGAAAAATCAAATAAAACTAGATAAAAAATTAAGTTAATAAATAGATAAATAAACCATATCCCATATCTTCTTAATACATCTTTCATAAAAATCCCCGACATGGCGGGCAGAAGCAAAAGCGGTGAAAGCCAGACTAAAGACTTGAAAATTTTAAAGATCAGATCGAAATATGCCCTTGATGCAAAATTCAGGCTTTTAAAATGCTCAGCATATTCAACAACCATTTCCATGCGAGTGGCATAAAAATAATAGAACGACGCGAAAACGGCCAAAAATGCTGCTAGCCATGGCCACAATTTATGAATAGTTTTTTTAAGACCCCCACCACCATTAAGACCATAAAATTTTAACGCCTGGTCAATAATAAGTGCTCCGATAAATAACAAGAAGCTCAACTTAGTAAGAAATCCGCCGATTATAGCCAGGCCGAATAAAACAAGCCATCCTTTTCCAGCCCTCCCTTTTTCTAAAATATGTAGAAAAGAATAATAGGCCAGCAGTATAAAAAATGGCAAAAAGGCGCCGTCTATATCTATCTGTAAATTGGCTATCAGGCTATAAACATTAACCGTAAAAAGTCCGGCGGCAATTAGGGCAATCTTTCTACTCTGCGTAACTTTCAGAGAAATTAAATAAATTAAAATTAAATTAAAAAAGCTAAATAGAAGCGTAACGATTCTCAGATGATCAAAACCGAAGATGCGTCCGGTAAATTTATAAGCAAATTCCGCGAAGGGAGGGTGCGGACTTTCCAGATTGCCGAAGAAAGGATTGGCAATACTCGCCCACCGATATTCATCCTGATGATAAATGTGGCCTAGACCGAAAAATCTTGAGACAACAAAAAGAACAATCAGGCCTGTAAATAATAAACTATACTTATTGAATTTCATTTTTCTGAATTACCATTAATATAGAGACTCCGAAATGGAAATTTACG
>Ga0209542_10008562_pt1 | contig 19062 bp, 32 predicted proteins | sample RifCSPhighO2_01_FD_184028 | JGI IMG/M metagenome (GOLD analysis project Ga0209542, IMG submission 184028) | Soil microbial communities from Rifle, Colorado - Rifle CSP2_plank highO2_0.1 (SPAdes) (version 2) | ecosystem: Environmental > Terrestrial > Deep subsurface > Rock core/Sediment ...
ATCTTCTAAATCTCGTAGAAGAGTAAGAAAAGCTAAAAAGTAAATATTTAAATAAACTTGAATTCTATTATTTTCATGAAAGATTTAATTCTGAATTAAATTTAATTATGTATAATCTAATTACATATATACTTTATAAACTAAATTTTTGAAAGATTTATTCAAAAGATTAAATTTAATTATGTATGGCTGGATGCTTATAGTAATTTAGGAGATAAAGATATTAAGAAAATTAGAGAATTGAAGAAAGAAATAGAAGTTTTGAGGAAAAAAGGTTAGTTATTATTTACATTTTTTACTTTAAATATTGCTAAGAAAATTTCTAAAAGTACAAATCCTATTAAAAATAATCCTAGGATATAAACAATTATAAAAATTAATTGTCCTAAAAAATTAGAAGTTGAAATAATCTTTGAATATGTATTCCATAAATAATCAGCAAATTGAAATAATAATATTGAGACGACCACTGTAATCATCATTTGCTTTTTATTGAATTCTGACATGTAGTTATTCATCTTCTACCTTTAGCTTTTAAATTAACTTCTACTTCGGCTTCTTCTGACTGTTTTGTTCCTTTACTCCGAATACCCATAACATATTCATTATAATCAATTTGATTTTTATTCTTTTTAGAAAAGTCACATTTTGGACAGTAATAATTTACAACTCTTAAATATACTCCTTTCAATGGATTAAATATAGAAGCATTTTTTTCAACTTTAAATTCAATAAACTTCTCTGCATGTTTATACTTGCATTCTGGACATTCAATGTTCATATTAATTTCGTTATATTTTACTCTCCTTTCTTATAATATACCCACATAATGGACAAAAAGATGTAAACACTTTTGTTTTTGCATTTTCAGTCCATGCACTATATTTTGTTGTAGCATCAACGACCATATTTCCTTTTTTACATTTAGGGCATTTATTGACAACTTTTGTTTCTTCAAATTTCCTTTTTTCTTCCCAATATCCCATATCTATACCTCTTTTTATTAGAACTTTCTTATTTAAAAACTTTTGTAAATATTGTTATATGACAACTTAATAGAAAACATTTTTAAACTTTGGTTAAGGTATATAAACTTGTAAATTAATTGGCAACTAAGATTTAAATTTAATATGGATAAGAAAGAAAAAGATAAATTATTAATAGAATTAGATAGATTAAAATTTGTTTACACTATGTTTAGAGAAGACGAAAAAGAAGGTGATTCAGCTTTTTCAAAACATTATATATTCATAACAACAGTTTTTATTTCCTTAATCATAGGAATTGATTTCTCTAAAGAATCAATTAAATCTATTACAGTGTTATATGTTATAATGATTATTGTTTTAACGATTATATATCTTTTTTCAACAAAACGTCATTCAAAAAATATTGAACCAACAATAGACAAGATTCGCAATTTTTATGATAAATTAGAAAAATAAAAATAAATAACTACAAATCAAAAGGAGAAAAGAAGATGACAAAAACACTTGAAGGAAAATCTTTTTTATGTTATTTAGGTATTCATAAATGGAGTAATATTAAAATGCATATGATAGATACCTCTAATGTTTGGGATAAAGAGAAATATTGTTTAAAGTGTGGTAAATACAAAAGATGGAGTATTCCAAGAGATTAAGAATGAAAACGTTTATAAAAAAATGAGCTTTTTTAAAGATTTTAAAAGGATAATTAGAGAAATTTTTAGAGAAGATAAAAGACATTTTCATAGAAGAAACTTTAAAAGAAATGATAATTCAATTAGAATTTTTGACCCAAATGGTTTATTAAGAAGAGACGGACAAAGCAGAAATTATCATAGATTAAGAAAGACTTATCATAGAAATGAATTAACAAATTTTGTTAATGGTAAGAAAGTTAAATGTTGGAGAATTGTTTATGGGGCAGACGATGCAGAAGGCGATGAATTTGTTCCAATATTTTATCATTCAAATAGGAAAAAGAGATTTGGGAGAAGGTGAAAATGACAACAACACAAGTATTAGCAATAATTTTTTGGGTAATTTTTGTGTTTATAATATATTCATTAAATAGATTGAATAGAAGAAGATGGAAGAGGAGAAAATGAATAATGTAATAAAAGTACTTGTGAAAAGTCCTCGTAAATTTAAACAATTCTTTAATAGTTTTACTGCTGGATTACTCTCTGGGGTAATAGTTGGAATGTTTTTTTCTTTAACCGGTAAAAACTCATATGAATGGATAGGGTTTAAAAATTTTGTTTGGATACAATGGTTAATCTATTTACCACTTACAATAATATTTGCACGTATATTTTATAAATTTGGTAAAAATATTATGCCAGATGAAAAAGAATCAAGCTTTTTTTATTTAAATTATTTTAGTGGTATTTTAAGTGCAATTGCCTCTGCTTTATATACAATTTATTCGAAAAATATGTTAGTTTCAGTTATTATAACAATATCGATGGTAATTGTTTTTGTATTAATTAGTTATTTAGTACTTAAATATGGAAAAAAGAAAGCGAGTGTAAGTGAAGATGATTGAAGAGATTAAAAAGAGTTTAATTTTACTTTACGAGACATTTAGAGAAAATCGTGGAAAGATATTTAGATATTCATTTATAACCTATTTATGTTTGCCGATTATTAAATGGCTCTTATTAGCTTTAGTATATATAATAAAAAGAACACCCGAAAGTTTAGATAATTTTACGAAAGTTACTTTTTTAGATAATCTCTTAATTTGGTGGTTAAATGTTTTTATAGACCCAATAAAGGAAATTGGAATCTTTATAGCACTCTTATTGGTTATTACTATTATTTTAGCAGTGAATAAAGAAGAATAAATAAAAAGAGAAGGCTATGGGATTTTAATCTTCAAAAACCTTTAAATATAAAGGAATATACTCATTCTTATGTCTACTAGCGATGATAAAAAGTATGAAATTAATTCAGATAAATCTAATTTAATTCTGAAGTATGCTTTAAAAAATGCTTCTGAATATAATGGAAAAGCTAATTTTGGATCTGTTTTAGGCAAGATATTAAGCGAGAAACCAGAGTTAAAACAAAATATCAAGGAATTAAGTAAAGAGATTATTGGGATTATTAAAAAAATTAATTCAATGAAATTAAATGATATTAATAAAGCATTAAGCAAATATGAATTTCATGAAGTTAAAAGAGAAAAGCATGTTCTTCCTGAACTTAAAAATGTAGACGGAAATGTCGTAACCAGAATAGCTCCTTATCCTTCTGGCCCTTTACATATAGGAAATGCACGTCCTGCAATATTAAATGACGAATATGCTAAAATGTATAAAGGAGAGATGCTTTTAGTCATAGATGATACAATTGGGAGTGAGGAAAAACCAATATTAAAAGAAGCATACAAATTAATTCCAGAGTCACTAAAATGGCTAGATACGAAATTCTCAAAAATTTATTATAAAAGTTCAAGATTAGAAATTTATTATAAGTATGCAGAAGAATTGATTAAACTAGATAAGGCATATGTTTGTTTTTGCAAATCCGAGACATTAAGAGAGAACAGGGCAAAAGGAATAGAATGTGATTGCAGGGGGAATAATGTAGATGAAAATTTAAAAAACTGGAAAAAGATGTTTAAGATGAAAGAAGGGAAAGTTGCTTTAAGAATAAGGACAAATATGCAGCATCCAAATCCTGCTTTTAGAGATCGTGTTATCTTTAGAATTTCAAATAGAACCCATCCTAAAGTTGGAAAAAAATACAAAGTTTGGCCTTTACTGGATTTCTCGTGGGCAATTGATGATTATCTACTCGGAATAACTCATATAATAAGGGGGAAAGAATTAATGATGGAAAGTGAGATGGAGAAATATATTTGGGATATATTTAATTGGAAGCATCGTGAGATTATTCATACAGGTTTATTGCAGCTTTTAGGAATAAAATTAAGTAAATCAAAATCTAGAGAAGAAGTTGTTTCTGGAAAATATTTTGGATGGGATGATCCGAGAACATTTAGCTTACAAAGTTTGAAAAGAAGAGGCATTTTGCCAGAAGCTATTCGAAAATTTGTTTTAAGTTTTGGATTGAACCAGAATGAAATAACTGTTCCTATTGAAACATTATATATTGAAAATAAAAAATTAATTGACAAAACCTCGAGAAGGTATTTTTTAGTAATAAATCTTAAAAAAATAACAATCAAAGATGCTCCAAAATTAAAAGTTAAAGCACCATTACACCCAGAACATAATTATGGAAATAGAATCTTTGAAACTAATACCGAATTTTATATTCAAGACGATTTAATTAAAAATAAGACGTATAGGTTTATGCATTTATTTAATTTTAAGAATAATAAATTTATCTCAAAAGATTATGATAAAGAATTAAATGCAATCATGCTGCATTGGCTTCCAGTCTCTAAAAATTTAATTAAAGTTAAGGTTTTAATGGAAGATGGAAAATATATTAATGGACTTGGAGAAAAAGATTTGAGTAAAGTTAGGATTAATGGTGTTGTGCAGTTCGAGAGGAACTTTTTCGCGAGGCTCGATAAGAAAAGCAAAAATGAATTAGTTTTTTGGTATACACACAAATAAGATGAAAGAAATAGAACTTAAAATTTTGAATATAAATCCAAAAGAAATAACTAAAAAATTATTGAAGTTAGGTGCTAAAAGTTTTGGAGAAAGATTCATAATAGAGAAACATTTTGATTTTCCAAATGGAAGGATTTCAAATAGCAAAGAATCTTTCAGATTGAGAAAACTTGGGAATAAAAATGAACTTGCCTATAAGCATTCTTTGATCAAAGATAAAAACTTTAAAATATACGAAGAAATTGAGACTGAAATTATTAATTATGATGATATGGAAAAGATAATCAAGAAACTTGGATTAGATATGATAAAATATAAAGAGAAAAAAAGAATTTCCTTTATTCTAAAAAATTTAAAAATTGAAATAGATAAATATCCAAATATTCCACCATACTTAGAAATAGAAGGTAATGAAAAAGACATAAAATCATTATTAAAAGATCTAGGATATTCTTTATCTCAGACAACTAATATGAATGCAACTAATGTTCTTAAACATTATAATGTTGACTCTAATTTTCAGAAATTCTAAAATTTTGATTTACTCAAAAATAACAACTATCAAAAGCTTTATAAATACTTTTTTTAACTTTTAGTCTGAACCAAAATGGCAGAGGTACCAAAAGAAATGGAAGAGAAGGCCTATGAAGCTGTTGAAATAGCTAAGAGAACGGGCAAACTAAAGAAAGGAGTAAATGAAGTTACTAAGATTGTAGAAAGAGGACAAGCTAAACTTGTTTTAATTGCAAAAGATGTTAATCCTCCTGAAATAACAATGCATTTGCCTGCTTTATGCGATGAAAAAGAAACACCATATGTTTACGCATCAAGCAGAGAAGAACTTGGTAGCGCAGCTGGTTTGAGTGTTCCAACAACATGTGTGGCTATTGTAAATGAAGGAGATGCTACAAATTTAATAAAAGAGTTAAAAGAAGTTTCTAAACACAAGTAATTATAAAACATGGGAGAAAATAAATTTAAATCTCGCGAAGCAAAACAAGAAAGCAAGCAAGAAGCTCCTAAATCAAGATCTCCAGAACAAGTTGGTAAATTATTTTCTATATCTTGGCCTGCAACTGTAGAGGAAATTGTTGGTAGAACAGGAACAAGAGGAGAAGTCACCCAAGTTCGTTGTAAAATATTAGATGGAAGAGACCGCGGGAAAGTTATAAGAAGAAATGTTAAGGGTCCAATAAGGATAGGAGATACTTTAATGTTGCGTGAAACAGAAATAGAAGCTCGTAAATTAATTGGAGGGAGAGGATAATTAATTTATTTAAAATAGAAATTTACGTTTCTATCTTTTATATAATCCCTAATCACAAAATTTTCCCTCTCCATCTTCCATATTAATTGTTTTGTATAATGATAATCTAAATTAAGTATCTCTGTTGCTTGTTTTATGGTAAAATGTTTGTTTTTGTAATTCTTAAATAATATATCTAGAGATTCTTTATACCTTTGATTTTTTAGTAAAGAGTATGTACCCGTTTTATAGGCCTCAAGGATTTTCTTTAACCGATCCCTCTTTTTTTTTATAGTAAACCCTATTTTATTGTAAAATATTTCTAAATATTTTCTCCCGTATATGTTTATGTTCCATCTTTGTCTTAAATTATTTTTTATTTTGTATTCTCTTTCGAGATAAGGTCCTGTTACCACAATACCAAATTCTTCCAAGAGTTTTTTTAATCCATTTATAAGGTTAGGAATTCTTTTTTGTTTGGTTACGTCAATATGTAACCCTAACGTAATATATTTTCTGTTTGGTTTAGGAACACAACTTTCATCATCAAAAGCTTGTCTTAAAAATAACGCTTTATTCTCTAAATTTGATTTGAATATAAATTTAGGTATCTTTGGATTTGTAAAAACTTTTTTTCCTTCTTTTAAACCCAATCTTTTTAAAACAACACCAATGAATTTTGGAAACTTTATCAAACTTCTATTTTCATAATATTTGAGCTCTCCAAAAATATCTTTAGCAGACTGTACAACCTTTCTTCTTAAAGCTTTATTATTATTTCGATAACTTGTTTCTAAATCTTTTGAAATGCCACCATCATGTAAAATAGCTGAGATAAATCTTATTCCTGATTTATTATCAAACTCAAAAGGAAATTTTGGATTATAAATATCCGAATTCCCCCTTCTAGAACCAATCTTATATAAATTCTTTTTAATGAAATCTCCCCCTAATTCAGAGAATGGAGAAACTATCTTTTTTACAAAGTTTAGCCTAACTTTATGACCCCCAAAAAAATGTAATAGGTCATTATTTCTGCTTAGTCTATCTAATTTTAAATTTAAATACTTTGAAAAGTTTTTATAAGTTTTAAAGTTATCTCTTATTTTTTGTTTTAGTATCTCTTTCGCCTCTTTTTTTATATCAACATAAATTTTATCTTTTCCTAAATCGTTTAGAGTAATTATACTTCTCACCCTCACATTTAAGTTAAATTTGTTTATAAATCTTTCCGTTTACTTTATAAACCTTTTTTATTAAATAATCTTTATGGTAAACTGCTCATTTTGTGGACGTCCGATCCAGAAAGGGGAAGGTAAAATGATGGTATTCGATACTGGAAAGGTTCTTCATTTTGATAAATCGAAATGTGAGAAAAACATGTTAAAGTTAAATCGCACTGCTACTAAACTAAAGTGGACTAAATTTTATGAGAAAGGTAAATCTAAATAAAATATTCTAATCTCTAGTTAAATTATACACAAATTTTATCTTGGTTTGGCTTTCTGATGTTTTTATTAAGATGCTACAACACCCCTAATCTTGATGCTTCACTAATAGCGGAGAGATTAATTGCACATTCTTCAATCTTCTTATGTTCTCATGCATGACATTTTCTAATTTACTCTCGTTCTTAGCATTTATTTCTGCTACAATGTCATACTCTCCTTGTACTGTTTCTATGTTTCTAACGTTCTGCATTTTCATTAGTTTATTCGCAACATCCTCAGCCATTCCGTATTTAGTTAATATTAATACGAAGGCAGATGCCATGTTTCCCCCCTGTTTTAGATTTTTATATCTAAATAAATCGCAAGCATAATTATCTTAGTCAATATCGTCTTTAACCTTCATCATAACCTTGCATCCAGGCTCCTTCCCAGTCTTCTATTTCCCCGTCGTCAACCTTGTCTTCTCTTGCAGTTTCGTTATATATCCCTTCATCCTCTTCTGCTTCTAGTTCTTCCCATTCTTCAGTCATTTTAAATCACAATATTATAGAAGTACGTAATTATATATATTTACCCCATATATTATATATTCAATATATACCATATAGAAATCTTTAAAAATATATACTATCATATACTTATGGGGGTGTTTTTATGGAATACAGGAAATTAATAAAATTTGGAAATTCGTCACATATCGTATCTTTACCAAATGATTGGTTAAAGAAGAATAACCTAAAGAAGGGTGCTTTAATATATTTCGAGGAAAATGGAAATGGTGAACTAGTTTTAAATCCGGATGTTAAAAAACAGCATATAAAATCAGAATGTGTAATTGAAGATAATGGGGATTTAAAAGATTTACATCGAAGATTAGTCTCTAACTACATCGCGGGTTATGACATAATTAAAATAAATTTAAAAAATAATAAAAACCTGACAACATTAAAAAATTACCTAGGATCATTAATCGCATTTGAATTGATTGATCAATCAGGAAATCAGGTTGTAACTAAAGACTTGCTAGACATTCATGAGATTTCCATAGAAAAGATTATACGGAGGATTGATGTTTTAATAAGATCAATGATGGAGGACACAAAATTTAGTTATACTATGGATAATTTTGAGGAGATATACGCTCGTGATGAAGAGATAAATAGACTAACTTTCTTGGGGCATAGAATCTTAAAAAAATGCATTGAAGTTCCAAAATTAGCTGAAAAGATAGATTTAGATAACAACACAATTATAGAAAAATGGATGTTAATATCGAATCTAGAAAAAATAGGGGATGAAGTAAAGAGAATTTCAAGATATTTGACAAGATTAAAAAGCAAAAAATTAAAAATTAAAGAAATTCTGGATGTTTACTCAGAAGTTTCTTCTAATTACATTAAAGGTGTAGATTCTTATTACAGAAAAAATTTAAAAACCGCTTATGAAATTGCAAGTACGAAGCACGCAATTATAGATAAATGCAACAAATTACTAGAAAAAAATGAAAATCCATACCTATTTAATATTTTGGATAGAACAAAAGCTTTACAGACTTATATTAGGGATATAACCAGATCAGTTTATCAACAAAGAGTAATATGAGGTCAAAAATAACTTATTTAGAGGATTTAGAATTAGATTTGACTAGTGTGGAGTTGGAAAGATTTTTGTTTGAGTATTATAATACTCCTGTAAATATAAGTGAAGATGGTTTTTCTGTAGAACCTTATAAAAAAGGATGGGGGATTGATGGTTCTTTGTTTATACTTTCTTTAAAATATAAACAAGTTTATGACGATATTAAATTACACGATAAACTTATTGCCAAAAAATATAGGAAGGAGAAGAAGGGTAAATACAAAAAGGAAATAGAACATTACAAGTATGCTAGCAAATATTTTTATGACATTAATGGCGATGGTGAACATGTAAGAACGTATGTTAGGAATTACAATAATGGTAGTGGTATGTTAGATGATAGAAGAATATTAATTTTAGATTATCACGAAGGAGAAAGCGAAGATCTTTTATTGAAACTTGGTTTTGAAATTAAAAGTCTTGAGTCAAGATTGGCTAAGCATAAAGAAGAAAAACAACACTTGCATGAAGAAGGAATTTCAAATATACAAGTTCTAAATCAAAAGTTAACTGAGATACTATCCTCTGGCTTAAAAACAACTGCTTTATTACACGCTAAGGCTAAAGAATGCGAAGATGAGTTACCATACACCCTTAAATCCAATCATTTTTATGGTGAAAAAACTTTTTTAAAATATTTGAATCTTGTTTTTGGAGACGCGTATTCTAAACTAGATAAAACTTTAAAGAAAAAGATTGATTCGGCTGTTGATAAGCTAACTTCTTTTTACAATGGGGATGATAATAGTAGAATTTTATTAACAACAACTCATGGAGATTTGCATAACCGAAATATAGTTTTCGATAGTTATGGAAGGGCTTTACTTATAGGTGGGTCTTATATGGAAGAAGGAGTTTCTAGCCTTGATGTTGCCGAACAAATAATTAATGATGTTGTATATTTAGATTTTAGTCGTTTAGAGGAAATAATAATTGATGGATATTTAAAAGAGAAGAGGGCTTATGATGATAAGTTTAAAATAAAAAGAGAATCTTTTAGCGACCAATTTTTTGTTGGTGCTACCATGATAAGTTCTTTTCTCAAGATTTTAAAAACTGCTGCGTTTGTCTCAAGGGTTAAAAAGAACTTACCGGACCAATTTGAGAGGTTTTTGATAAATGAACCAATATACAGATTGGTAACTGATCACAATTTTGAATCTGGAGGTTTTTTAAAACTAAAAAACATACACTACAACCTGAGTTTATTAGAAAGGGTATCTCAATATACAGCAGAAAATGCAGAAAGATTTGGTTTAGGATACCTAAGTAACGCAATTAATGATTTTCATGAGGTTATTTTATATTTAAATGAAACATATGAGAAAAGAGACTAAATTCTAAACTGATTCTCTCCATAATATTTATAAAGAACATTTTTCGCTACTAATTGGGGGATAAATGAAATATACTAGGAACTTGAATTGCGTATTTGTCGGGCATGTAGATCATGGAAAGACAAGTTTGCTAGATAAGATTAGAGGAAGCAATATAGCTAAAAATGAGCCTGGGTTAATAACACAATCTATAACAGCTTATGATATTGATGCAAAAACCATAGAAAAATTAACATCTGGTTTAGTTAAAGAAAAACTAGCTATTCGTGGAATACTTGCTATTGATAGTCCTGGACATGCTGCTTTTACTAACCTTAGAAAAAGGGGAGGAAGTTTAGCAGACATCGCAGTTTTAGTTATAGATATTAATGAGGGATTTAAACCACAAACATACGAGGCTTTAGAGATATTAAAACAATACAAAACACCTTTTGTAATCGCTTTAAATAAAATTGATCTAATCTCAGGATGGAGAAATAAAGATAAAGTATTAATTAAGAATATTAATTTACAATCTGAGCAAACAAAAAAATTCTTAGATGAGAAACTATATCAAATTGTTGGAAAATTATTTGAACTTGGTTTTAATTCTGAAAGGTTTGATAAGGTCGAGAATTATACAAAACAAATTGCTTTAATTCCTGTAAGCGCTAAAACAGGCGAAGGAGTTCCAGAATTATTAGTTATACTAGCTGGATTATCTCAAAAGTTTTTAGAAAAGAATTTACAAGTAAACACAGAAATTCCTGGAAAAGGAACTATTCTAGAAGTAAAAAATATTAAAGGAATCGGTAAATGTTTGCAGGTTATTTTATATGATGGAAAAATAAAAGAAAATGATAAAATTGTTATTGGTGGATTAAATGGCGCAATTGAAACTAAAATAAGATTTGTATCTGTTTTAAAAAATAATAAATTTGAAAAATCAAGTAGTGTTTCAGCTTCTGCTGCTATTCAAATAAACTCCCCTGGTCTAGATGATGTTTATGCAGGAATGCCAATAAGAGTTGCTAATGACGATTTAGAAGAATTAAAGAAAGAAGTTCAAAGAGAAGTAGAAGAGATTTTAATTGAGACAGACAAATCCGGAATTGTTGTAAGAGCTGATTCTCTTGGAAGCTTAGAAGGATTAATTAATTTATTAAAAGAAAATGGAATTAAAATCAAAAAAGCATCTATCGGGGAAATAACAAAAGACGATTTAATTAAAGCTGAAAATGATGAAGATGAACTAAATCAAGTTGTTCTTGGTTTTAATGTTAAACCTGTAAAAGCTGGAATAAAAGTTATCACTGGAAATGTTATTTATACCTTGTTGGAAGAACTAAATAAATTTAGAGAATATAAAAAGAAGGAAATTGAATCAAAAGCATTATCGTCCATAGTTAAACCATTTAAAATAAGAATAATGCCCGGGTATTTATTTAGACAAAGTAATCCAGCTGTTGTTGGCGTGGATGTTTTGCTGGGAACGTTAAAAGTTGGAATACAATTAATGAAAAGTAATGGAATAAGTTTAGTACAAGCTAAAGCTATACAAAGTGAAAGTAAAAATATTGCCCAAGCTGAAGCCGGAAAACAAGTTGCACTATCTTTACAAGGGGTCATGGTTGGAAGACAAATAAATGAAGGAGATATCCTTTATTCGGATATTACAGAGAATAATTTCCGCCGACTTAAGGAAATGAAAAAGCTTTTAAAGCACGATGAAATCGAATGTTTAAAAGAAATTGCAGAGATAAAACGCAGAAATAATACGTTATGGGGAGTATAAATTAATATGAGAAAACTTGATCCTGAAATGATAAGTGTATTTAGCATGGCTAGACTTTATAGAAAAATTGGTAAAAACCAACTTGGTTATATGTTAGACAAGTCAGGTGAATTTTATAGGTTGGGTAATACGGGTGAATATGAAAAATATCTTAAAAATTTACTAAAAAATTTAGGGGATCAAACAGATAAAGCATATCTTCATACTGTAAGAGAAATGATGTTAAATAAAACAGATAAAATAAAACATCTGGATCTTGTTGCAACAGAGGTCAGGAGTGGAAATCTGAACGCTATACTTAAAAATTCAATTGAGAATTATAATAATGTATTTGTTTATAGTGGAACAATGGGGGGATATTCATTTAATCTGAACTAAAATGCCAGAATTTAAAATTGTTATTGGTGAAAAAGGAAATAGTTATACTAAAACCTTGACTAGTGAGGAAAGTAATGTTTTTCTTAGTAAAAAGATAAAAGATAAAGTAGAAGGAAATCATCTTGGACTTAAGGGATATGAATTTGAGATTACGGGTGGAAGTGATAAGGAAGGTTTTCCAATGAGGGCAGATGTAGAAGGTATAGCAAGAAGAAGAATATTTTTAACAAAGGGAGTTGTTGGAACAAAACTTAATAGAAAAGGAGTTAGATTACGTAAATCAATTGCAGGAAACACAGTTTCTCAATTAACTTCTCAAATAAACTTAAAAGTTATTAAAGCTGGAAGTACTAGTTTAGATGAAATCTTTGGCAAGACAAAAAAAGAAGAAAAAGCTGAGGTTAAAGAATAATTTTATTTAGTTCTTTTATCTTATTGAAATCTGAATCTTTTGTTATAAGTAACATCTGGTTTTCTATAACTTGGGCTGCTATTAGCAAATCCGTTAATGAGAAGTTTACTCCTAATTTATTATATCTTATTTTTAACTCAGACAAGATATTGGCTGTTTCTTTGGTTATTTGTAAAATCTCGAAATTATTAATAAATTCTAGCGCTGCTTTTTTATTTTTAATGTTTTTCTTTTCTATGCCATTTAAAAACTCATAATAAGTGATAAAAGTAATCCTTGCCGGATCAGAATGCAATTTTGTCATTTTATAAATTTTGTCTAGAGTTATCTTATTTTTTCTTTCCAAATCGATGATTATAGAAGTATCTAAAACTAAAATCATTCTCTGAACCCTTTTTCTTTTCTAGACTCTTTTACACTTTCCATAATGGCCTCTGCCTCTGCATCAGATAAAATTTTTTTATTATTTAACACCCTATTCCAAAAATTATTTTTACTTTTATGTTCATTAACAATTAACTTAATCATTTTGCCGATGTTTATCTTATTCCTTTTGGAGATCACTTTTAATTCATTCCAAGTTTCCTCGTCAACATTTTTTACTGTCCTAATGGATTCCATAAGAAGTAATACAGTAATACTTATATTTAAATGTTTCTATTTTTAATTACAACTAAAGTTAATTTTATAAAGAACACTTTTTTACCATACATTACTCATAAGGATAAATTAAATGCTTTTAAGGAGGTATTTATTATTGGTAAGACAAAAAACTAAACAAGAAGAAAAATTCATTCAACCAGAAGTTAACATTGGTCTTGTTGGACAATAAGGTAAGTTAAATCTTCCTTTACCAAAGACGTAGACCATGGTAAAACTACCTTAGTTGAAAGATTAAGTGGAAAATGGACAGATACACATTCAGAAGAACTTAAAAGAGGGATTACAATAAGACTAGGATATGCTGATTTTTCTATATTTCATTGCAAAGAACATGGATTTAATACAAAAAGCTTATGCAAGGATTGTAAATTACAGAGAAGGATTTCTTTAGTTGACGCTCCTGGGCATGAAACATTAATGGTTACTATGCTTTCCGGAGCTGCTATAATGGACGGAGCTATATTGATGGTAGCTGCAAATGAACCTTGTCCACAACCACAAACAAAAGAACATCTAATTGCTTTAGGAATAATGGGTGTTAAAAGTATTATAATTGTGCAGAATAAAATTGATTTAGTTACAAGTGAACAAGCTTTATCAAATTATAAGCAGATTAAAGCTTTTATTCATGGAACAATAGCAGAACATGCTCCTATAATTCCAATTAGCGCACAACATGATGTTAATATAGATGTTTTACTTGAGGTTATACAAGAAATGAAAACTCCTTCTAGAGATAAAGACAAAGATCCTTTATTTTTTATTGCAAGAAGCTTTGATATAAATAAACCAGGAACAAAAATAAAAGATATTCATGGTGGGGTTTTAGGCGGAGCTTTAAAACAAGGAATTTTAAAATTAGATGAAGAAATTGAGATAAGACCGGGGTTGAGGAAAGAATTTCAAGGTAGAACAACTTGGGAGCCCATTCATACTATTATTGAAAATTTAATGTCTGGGGGAACTTCTATTAAAGAACTTGTTCCGGGCGGAAGTGCTGGAATATTAACTAAATTAGATCCAAGATTGGTTAAAGCAGATTCCTTAACAGGAAATTTAGTCGGATTAAAAGGAAAATTACCCCAAACATATTATGAGTTTACATTAAAACCAAAATTACTTGAAAGAATTGTTGGTGCAAAAGACGAAGTTTTAGTTGAGGCAGTTAAAAAAGGAGAACTTTTAATGTTAAATGTTAATTCGGCAGCAACCATTGGAACAGTTATTGAATTAAAGAAAGATTTAATTCATGTTAAACTAAGAATTCCTGTTTGTTGTGATATAAAGGACAGAATAACAATCTCAAGAAGACTTGGAACTAGATGGAGATTAATTGGGTATGCTGAAATCGTAAAGTAAAGCTTTTTAAATTTTTATATAAGTTATTTCTAAATGGGTAAAATAAGTTTCTTTAACTGAATAAATTAAAAACATTTTTAAAGCACAAATATTTCTTAGTATTATGAAAGGAAAAATGGAGACTTCAAAAAAAGAGATTATTGATATTTTAAAAGCTTGGGTAGTTATTTCATTAGCTTTTGCAATTATTTTAAGCAATAGAAATTTCTCAGATAATTTTTTCTTTAATTTATTTTTAGCAGCTGTGACTGTTGGAGTTGGATTTTTATTTCATGAACTAGCGCATAAAGTTTTAGCTCAGAAATATGGTGCAATCGCAGAGTTCAGAAGTTTTGATACTATGTTATTATTGGCATTAGGAATGAGTTTTTTAGGATTTATCTTTGCAGCACCTGGTGCAGTTATGATTTCTGGTGGTAACATAAATATCAAGAAATATGGAAAAATATCAGCTGCTGGTCCTATATTAAACTTAATTTTAGCTCTAATTTTCTTCTTTTTAAGATATTTAGACATAAGCAATAGTGTAAATTTAATCGGACAATATGGATTTCTTATAAACTCTTGGCTGGCATTGTTTAACATGATTCCGTTAGGGCAGTTTGATGGCAGAAAAATATTTGCTTGGAGTAAAACAGTATGGATAGCAATAGTTGCAATTGCGGTTATATTCTTATTTTTTCTTTAGATAGATTTATAAATTTTTTTGGATATATAATTTTATGAGTATTCCTTACGCATTTGTTAAAGCCTTAAGGGGGAAACCTTCGCGTTTAGATAAATCTAGTAGGGTACCAAAAGAACAAGCAAATTATTTACTTAAAAAGAATCATATGCAAGGTCATTATCTTGGCGATTGTTTAGATAGTTCTAGGTGGGGTTCTATGACAACTGTAATGTACGAAATGAGTATTAAAAAGCTGATCTTTTTTATACAAAGTTGGACGCGTCAAAATCAAGGTAATTTTCAGAATTTATGGCATGAGAAAAAAATAAATGAACTTTATACAAAATTTGAACTTCCCTACATGCATAAGGAATCTTGTCTTGGAGAAAATCACGAAGAAACAATATTAGATTTAAAAGGAAGATTAAGGTGTGCTTATAAGAATGATATTAGATTTAAACCTAGTTTTGTTATACATTATTCTCTTTTTGATGAAGAACTTAATATGAATAGGACATATTTTTTTGAAGACGAACCCCATAGTCCTTTACCAGATGATGCTTGGGACGAAGTAACCGGGGATATTCTTCCTGAATATGAAAAAGAATTTTTAAAATATGAGGAGGAATTAGAACGGTTTAAAAATGAGGAGAAAAATTTTGTGGTAACTGACTTTTGTTACTCAATTATCTCTGAGAAAGGAACTGTTTTACCTCTTGAAACAATTATCCGGAGATTAAATTTAAGACCAGAATCTAATAAAATTTATTGTAGGGAAGGTCATTTTAGTGGGTCTTGTAAAAAATTAAATAAATTATCAAAAGAAGAAAGAGAAACTTATGATATTACTGGTTTCTGTCCTGGACATATAGAACCATATAATTACACAGAATTTCCTTTTGATGGATGGACTCTTGCATTTTATGTTCAAAAATGGTATGAACAATTGCCAAATGGCGATTCGCCTTGGTTTGATAAAGAAAAAAATTAATAATGGCGGTTATATTTTTATTTTTTCTTTAATGTAATGTTAGAAAAAGCTTCATTTAGAATTCCTCTTGAAACTAAATTCGTGAGGGTTTTATTTATTTCTTCCTCAAATAATCTTTTTTCTAAATATAAAGGATGATTTTTAGATAAACTCCATTTACCACCAAATTCATGATGATAGTATGTATCTTCTTCTCTTCCACATTCTACAATTTCACCAATCTCCGGTTTAAAATCTGCCATATCATAATCCAATACTTCGAGAATACGTAGTTTGTACTGCGTAAGATACTTTGGGATGCCATTTTCAGAAATATTAGTTCTTTTGGATTCCTCAATAATTACCCTATAAGCATTAAAATCCTCACGATAAAATAACTCAACCCCCTTCTCGTGAAGTTCATCCATATTTCTTAAAATACTAAAAGATTTATAACCTTTTTGCTTAAAATTTTAATAACTTCAACTTAATTTAAAGCTTAAAAAAGGTTTATATATGGGTTTATTTTACATACTTACATGAAAAATACAAACACAATCTTAGTCGTAATAATTGTTTTGTTAGCTGCTGGATTTTTGTTTTATACTAACTCAAACAAAGAAGGAACTACTCTTAATGTGGTTGGGGAAGCTAAGGTAGAATCTTTAGCCGATCAAGTAAGTATTTATGTTGGCATAGAAACTTTACAAAAAACAGCAGAAGAGTCAAAAAATGAAAACTCTGAGATAAGCGATGATGTTTTAACTGCACTATTAAAAGCAGATATTCTTAAAACAGATATTGAAACTAGCAGCTATAATATATATCCAGAATATGATTATGATTATCAAAATGGAAAACAAACTCTTAAAGGTTATAAAACAGTTAACATATTAAAAGTAAAAACTAAAGATTTTGATAAAGTTGGAGAAATAGTAGATGCTAGCATAGACTCTGGTGCTACAACTATTCAAAGTATTAATTATGAACTAAGCCAAGATAGGCAAAATGAACTTAAAACTGAGGCTATAAGCAAGGCTTCTGAAGATGCAAAGCAAAAAGCACAGGCAACTGCTGAAGGTTTAAACGCTAAACTAGGAAAGGTAAAGAGCGTTTCAATACAAGATTATAATTATTATCCGTTTCCTTTATATGCTGCAGAATCTGGGGTAGCAGTTAAGGAAGCTATAGCAGATACAGTAATCCAACCTAGTAGTTTAGAAGTTACTGCAACTGTGAATGTTGTTTTTGAATTAAACTAAATTTATTCTTTTTCTTTTAAAGTATTAATAAAGAAGAATAAACCAATTATAAAATATAATCCAAAAATTACTAGTAATATATTACTCATTAATAGCATACCCTGGTTGTATGTTACTTGATCTCCTGTAACTTTTGCGAATGCTTTATATATCTTACCAAAATCAGATTTAGCCACAAAAAATAGATAAACGGATCCAATCATTTGTATTGAAGAAAGAAAAAGTTTTACTTTTTTCATGAAAATAACAAAATGAATTGGTATAAAAACCTTTCTTTCTATTCTTTACCTATAGGACTTATTTTATTATTATAAAACAAAAGTTTTATATATTAGTGAGACATTGTATCATCATGGTAGAATTCGAAGGTGAAGTTAGGAAATGGGGGAACTCTTTAGCTGTAATCTTACCTAGAGATAAATTTAGAGGGAATCGGCTTAAAGTAGGAAAGAAATTAAGGTTTATAACTATGGATAAAGGTGTTGATTTAAAGAAAGAATTTGGTAGCTTAAAGCATATCTTAAAAAGATCAACTCAAGATATAAAAAATGAACTAAGGAAAGAAGAGTTCGAGGCTGAAAAGAGAAAGTATGGATAAGTATTTCTTTGATACTTATGCCTTAATCGAAATAAATAAGGGTAACCCTAATTATAAAAAATATACTGGAATAGAATTTGTAACTACATTATTCAACCTAATGGAATTTTATTACGCCCTTCTAAAACTGATTGATAGAGATTTGGCTAAACTAAAATTTCAAAGATATTTAAATAAATGCGTTGAAATTAACTCAGAGATAATTATGGGGGCTACAGAATTTAGGCACGAATTTAATAAAAATAATAAAATTAAGATTAGTTATGTTGATGCCGTTGGTTATGCTACATCAAAAAAATTAAATATTAAATTTTTAACTGGAGATCAAGCATTCAAAAATTTGAATAACGTAGAATACATTAAGTAATTTTATTCTTTATTTATTTTAGCTATAGAAGAAACTTTATCATTTTTTTCTAATTTAATTACTCTAACACCGGAAGTGTTCCTTCCTACAACAGAAATCTGATTTACAGGCATTCTTATTGTAATTCCCTTTTCAGTTATTAACATTATTTCATCATCATCATAAACAGCTTTAATGGCAACAACTTCCTCATTTCTAGAATCTTGTTTAATGTATTTCGTTAAAATATTAATAACTCCTTTTCCACCCCTTTTAATTAATCTATATTCATTTACCTTAGTCCTTTTACCATAACCGTTGCTTGTAATTGTTAATAATGTTATATTCTCCAATGCTTTTTCCATCCCTATAACTTCATCCT
>Ga0209542_10008563_pt1 | contig 19060 bp, 24 predicted proteins | sample RifCSPhighO2_01_FD_184028 | JGI IMG/M metagenome (GOLD analysis project Ga0209542, IMG submission 184028) | Soil microbial communities from Rifle, Colorado - Rifle CSP2_plank highO2_0.1 (SPAdes) (version 2) | ecosystem: Environmental > Terrestrial > Deep subsurface > Rock core/Sediment ...
CCATCCTAAGCAAATCCGCCATTTCAAAACCAATGAACCCCCCGCCTATGATTAAGGCGTGCTTCGCGGTTTTTATGGCCCCCATTATTGCTTTGCCGTCATCCAGCGAACGTAGATAGTAAATGCCTTTTTTATCGGCGCCGGGTACGTTCCAGCGCCTGGCGCACGCGCCCGTCGCGAGGAGGAGTTTCTCGTAAGCCAGCTTTGTCTCGTCAGCGAAGGAAACGCTTTTGCCTGCCGCGTCTATCGCGGTAGCGATTTTGTGATTCAGGAAAGTGATTTTATTTACGCCGTACCACTCGTCGCTTTTCATCCAAACCCTGTCAAAAGGAATTTTGCCCAGAAAAAAATCTGGCTTGGAGAGCATAACCCGCGAGTAAAGTTTATACGGCTCGTTGGTCACAATCGCGATTGAACCCACGGCATCTTTTTGCCGTATCGTTTCCGCAGCGGTCACACCCGCAATCCCCCCGCCTATGATGAGATAATTGTATTTTTCCATAATAACGCTCCTCGAAATGTTTAGGAATCGAGATCTTCTCCTATCTTGTTAGGGGCATTATTCGCAACATGTGCTATAGCGTCAGCAATTTCCTCCAGATGACTGTCTATAGCTTCATTTGTAATGTGTTTTGTAAAAAATCCATCTTTGAATGAAAAAAGTCTCGATTTAAATCTGAAATAATTCTATCTGGCTTAGTAATGTGCTGCGTGCCATCCACCTCAATATATAAGCTATCCCTTGGAATATAAATATCCACATGTTTATGTCCGTCCCAGTGGTGAACATTAAGATCTACCCCTCTTTTTTGAAGTGCTTCCGTTAATTTTACTTCGTGTTCTGTTGGCGTGTTGTTAGGCATAGTTCAGCCTACTTTGGAAATATCTGCTTCCCGCTTTTGTCGTAAAGATAAATTGCTTTGGTCGGGCAGGACTCCGCCGCGGACACGAGCGTGTCGTCATCCGCCGTATTCGCGTCAATGACCACAACTTTGTTCTCGCCGTCCAGTTCAAAAGTAACGCCGGAGACGGCTATGCACGACGCCGCCGCTATACACAAGTCGCGGTCAATGACTATTTTTCCGATTTTTGAATCTTTTTTGTCCCGTAAATACTCTTGAGTGTTTGCCATTTTTTACTAAAACACGAAATTACACTAATATGCTCGTTCTACTCGCCACGCTAATAGACACAAAAATTTTTAGTGCTGATTAGTGATTATATTAGTGTCGTTTAGTGTATTTAATTAGTTGCTAATTAATAATTATGTTATTATGACCTTTTTTATTTGGGGGAGTTCGCTTCTTATGAGGCCTCCCAATATCTTATTATAAGTTAAATCCGCAAGCTGGCAATTGACGCATGCTCCATGAATCTTCAGAACGGCGGCGTTTGCCGTAACCTCAACAAGCTCCACGTCTCCCCCGTGCATTTTGATGTAAGGCCGCACCTTTTCTAGCAATACCTCAATCGTGGCCTCCGGCGATTTTTTTGTTTTGGATTTTGCTTTCATATATCTGTTCCTAGTGGCTAATGGCTAGTGGCTAATTACTATTTCTCCGGTCCAAAATACTTCTCCTTATAAAATCTTATCAAATCTTCAACCTGTGGGATACAGGCGGGATTGCCTATCCCGACCTTCGTCCTTTTCTGAACGGCAAGAAGGGTGACGGCGCCTTCCAAAACGGCCTCTTCAATATCGGCCTCCGTGACTTTGGTGGCCGGGTCTATCAGGCGTCCACCCTCAATGATTACCCTGTCCAACTGCCCCGTCTTTTTGAACCAGTTGTTAACGGCGCACAAAAGCGCTTTGTCGCCTAAGACCGAGCAGTGTATTTTACGGTTTGGGAGGCCTCCAAGCCGCTTCATTATGTCCTGTGGACGTATTTTAAGCGCTTTCTCTATCTTCATACCGCCTTTCTCGGTGACCATTACCGAAAGCATAGACGTAGCCGCGACAGCGGAGGCGCAGCCAAACGTACGCCATTTAAATTGCTTTATTTTGTCCGTTTTTGGGTCAATTTTAAGCCACACGCGCATCACGTCCCCGCAGGCGGGCGAACCGACAAGCCCCTCGGCGTCATACTTGGCCGTTTTAATATCTCCGGGAAGAAAATTGCGCGGTTTGAAAAAATGGTCCTTAACGATTTGCGTATAAGCCCAGCTCCCGCCCGCGTATTTATTCACGACGTCCGCCTTCGCCCTCGGCTTCGGCCTAACGCGACCCACCTTCGGTTTGGCATCCGGTTTTTTGGTTTTTGATTGTTTTTTTATCATATAATTTTGCATATAATATTTACGACTTGCGATGTCGTAAATATTATTTATTTAATCCTTGCCGCCTATATTGTTCTTTAATTTTCCAGTATTCCGCGTCAGTTCCGGAACCGGCGCCCTTTTGAGCGTTCTTTTTCATAAGTTCCGCTGGATATTTTTTCGCCACATAATCGAGTTTTGTGTTTATAATCTCCTTCGTATCAAATCCGAGAAGGACGGATGTCTGAAGCGCGTAAATCAATATGTCCGCAAGCTCTTTTTTGACTTGTTCGGTTTTTTCCGAATTTTGTTTTACTTCCTCCAGTTCCGGATTTTCCCATTGAAATAATTCCAAAAGTTCCGCCCCCTCAATCATGATTGATTTCGCCAAATCCGAAGGCCGCAGATGGTCCCAGCCCCTTTCCTCAAGATGCTTCTTAATTTTATTTTCCAGTTCTTTCATATTACTATTTGTTGCTGATTACCCACGCGCCCCCTTTGTAATGATTATACATGGCCATGATTAAATCCTCTAGCAGAACCTTCAGCGCCTTTTTATATTTTGGACTGGGATCACGCAAGGCGACATACCTTTTTTGTACCGCCTCAACGAGAGAAGCGTGGCCCCATGACCCTTTCTGTTTATAGAGCAGCGGATAGTTGAAACATATGAGCAAGTCGTTCTGTTTTTTAAGATTCTCCCGTAAAAAATCCGCTAGCTGCTCTTCTGACTTAAAACGCTTTGCTGAATAATACTTTTCCCGCAGTTCATATCCGCGCCGCTTAAAAAATTCATTTATAGAATATTGTTTAATATCTATGCGAGTTCCCCATCCCGCCTTCGGCTTTGCGCTTTTGCGCGATTTTGGCATAAGACTTCTGTCCTTCGGAGGCAAAATAATTCCTAGGTCATACGCGATATCCGGCTGCGATGGCACAGTCAACCTTCTCCGGCGTAAAATCATTTGCACGCACGCTGGAACACAGCAATACGGCTTTTGCGAAACGTGTTTGTATCGCATATGCTATTCTGCGCTCACTTCTTTCTCAAAAAGTGTGGTGTGTTCCCGCCCGTGAACGCCTTCGGTTCGGACATGGTTTTCTTTGATTTCATATTCAGATTAAGCGGAGAGATGAGGCGCAATTCTCGTACCACGGCAGGCAATATCTTTAATACATAATCGACATCCGAATCTTTCGTGTGTTTGCCAAGAGTAAATCGGATGCTTCCGTGAACATATTCGTACGGATTTCCGAGGGCGGTAAGCACATGTGACGGCTCCAGGGTTTCCGAGTTGCACGCCGAACCGGTACCTACCGAAATCCCCCTTTCGTCCAGATGAAGCAGAATCGCCTCCCCTTCTATGTCCAAAACGGATACATTCAAAAAATTAGGCAGGCGTTCGGTTTTGTTGCCGTTCAAAACAACTTTGGTAATTTCGCAAAATATTCCACGCTCCAACCTATCGCGGAGTTTCTTTATTCTAGCATATTCTTTTGCGCGCGATGATTGAACCAGAGAAAGCGCCCCCGCGAACCCAACTATGCCCGGCACGTTCTCCGTTCCCGAACGCAAAGTCCCCTGTTGTCCCCCGCCATAAATAATCGGCTTGACGTTTACGCCTCTACGCACATACAAACCGCCGATGCCTTTTGGGCCGTATAGTTTATGCCCCGATAAAGTCATTAAATCTACCCCGAGCCTATCTACACCAAGATCCAAATATGCCGCCGCCTGGCTTGCGTCCGTATGGAAGTACGGTAAAGCGCTTTTATTTTTGTTACGAAATTTCTTTATTAAACCGGAGATTTTCTCAATCGGCTGTATCGTTCCGGTCTCACTATCCGCGTATCCCACCGAAACCAAAATAGTTTTGTCGTCCAGGATTTTCTCCAGTTGCTTGAGATCAACAAAACTTCGTGAGTCTGCCCCAAGTTCCACGATTTCGAAACCCACCTTGGCCAACGCCTCACAGACGGCCATTATTCCCTTATGTTCAAAACTGGAAACTATAATTTTATTTCCCGAATTTTTAGCCGCTTGCCCGCCTAAGTTTTGTGAAACAAAATTTTGGCGGGCGCGAGCAACTCCGGCTATCGCCAGATTGTCGGCTTCGGTAGCGCTTCCAGTAAAAACAAACTCATCTTGACGGCATCCCAAGACGCTGCCGATAATAACCAAGGCATTCGCTATAGCCCATTTCGCCTCCCGCCCGGCTTCATATAAGTTGGATGGGTTACCGAATTTGTTCGCAAAATACGGCTTCATTTTGAGAAATGCCCGCTCGTCCAAGGGCGTGGTTGAGGCGTAATCAAAATAGTAAGACCTTTTCATAAATTGGTGCTTAAATTACTAACACTGATTTTAATGAATTAGCGAGATGTCAAGGCAGCCCTTCGGCTCGCAGACTCGCTCAAGGTTATTTTAGCTTCTATTCGATAACCATGGAACGCAACTCGAGATATTGAAAGCTAAGATAAAGTATAAACGAGCGGTTAGTTTTCATCAACGCACCGCCACCTAGATTCACAAGGGTCGGCTATAGTTTGTTTTGGGCGCACACATTTGGCGGGTTCATTAACTGATAATCTTTCAGGAATTCGTTCGGGGTTTTCCCCTGAAGCCCGCAATGCTCTAAGTCGTTATAGTACATATTCCACGATTCTTTCTTTAATACAAATCGGTGTTTCGTCTTGTTGCCGCTTAGGCTCAGTTAATTGCGGCCCCAGTCTTTCGGCCCCTCCATTCTTGTATGCTGCCACCCATCGCTCGAAACTGCGCTAGCTATACGGGCAGACCTTGGCGGCGTTGACCACTCGGACTTCCCCATTTGCGATGGGGAATACCCATCTTAATCGCTTCTCCTTAATTGTTTTTGCCATGGATATAGCCATTTCCCCATGCTAGGGGAAACCGCCATATGTGTGTGCACATTACCCGTGTCTATTGACAAACGACGTTGTTAGCATTCTAACTTAATACTTACGACTTGCGATGTCGTAATATTAAACATTCGGTTCGGTATAGAATGAGAACAGGCTTCCATGAGGAAGCCTTTTTTGATTTTTTCAAAACAACGGCTATAAAATTTTTTCGCCGTTCGCGATTTTCAAAATATACGGAAATGTCTCGTCAACCAGCGCCCTAGTTGACGAACGCGGCACCGCACCCGGCATGTTGGGCACGCAGTAATGAATAACGTCCTCGTCCTCATAAACAGGATCCGAATGCGTCGTAGGGCGGGAAGTTTCTGAAATGCCACCCTCATCAATAGCAACATCCACAATAACTGACTTTTGCGGCATATTTGACACCATATTCCGCGTTACAAGTTTTGGGGCACCAGTGTCGCGATTTACAGCGGCGCCGATGACAAGATGGCTGTTTTTTAATGCTATCGCGATATCGTCGGGAGTAGACACTCTATAATCGTTGCCAAGCCTGTCGTTGTTCACTATATCAAAAGCAAACACGCGACAAATCCTTGGTTTTAAAATTTCATACGCCCGCATGCCTACCGTGCCCGCAGCGCCGATTATAGTCGCGGTTGCGTCTTTCAAAAGAATACCAATGCCGCCATTTTCCTGACGGAGATAATGAGCCCCAACATCTGCGGCAATCTCGCCCGCAATGCGACTCATGGCCGCGAGTATTGGCCTTGAACCATCTGCGAGCCGGATTGATTCGTAGGGAATGGCGCGAACGCCCCTCGCATCGCACAGCGCTTTCAGTTTCAGATTAACCGGAAAATGAAAGAAGGCAAAAACGATTATGCCCTCCCTCAAAAGCGACCATTCCGACAACCACGGTTCTTTTACTTTCACAATCATCTGGGCTTGGACCCAAACATTTTCAGCGTTGCATATAGTGGCGCCAGCGTTTGTATAACCATTATTTGTATAACCGGACCAACGGCCCGCTCCCTCTTCTACAAGAACCTCGTGTCCCGCTCTTATGAGCAAACCGGCGTAATGCGGCGTAAGCGCCACACGGCCTTCGTTATCCTTGATTTCCTTAGGAACGCCGATGATCATCTCCGACCTCCTGGAAAGGCATTGACCTTTAAATTTCTGCCATAAGATTAGTTCCGCATAGGCCAAATTGCAACCCCCTAACCTCAATGTAGAGATGCGACATAGGGTTGTTTGGTTTGTCCCCAAAATAATGCGCTATATTATGGCAAATCTGGTATAATTCCACAATCATCGTTGTTTTTTTATCTATATATGAAAAAAATCAAATATACTTATGCTCAATTTGAGCAGGACATTGGCAAGTTGGCAAAAAAACTCGCTCCTTACGCTAAATCCATAGAAAATATATACGGCATTCCGCGCGGTGGCCTTATTCCCGCGACTTATTTATCGCACCGGCTCGGCAAACCCTTAATAACCGACTATAAAAAAATTTCCAATAAAACAGTAATAGTGGACGATATCGCCGATACGGGCAATACGCTCTCAAAATTGATATCCGCAGTAAAATACTTGAAAGTGGTAGTCTTATTTTCTACGCCGTGGACAAAATACATACCGGACGAATTCTGTAGAATGAAACGTGATGGCGACTGGATAATTTTCCCGTGGGAGACAAAGTCGTCGTCAAAGTACGATAATACCGCGTAAAATCTTGTTTTCCCCATGCTATTGACAAAGTTTGCCAATGAGTATATACTGACAAAGCTATCATGAGACGGCGGTAAGCTGGGACTTCGGTCCCAACCCAGGCTAATCCCCTTTCGTGATGGACCATTCTAAAGCTCCGACAACCCCGAAGATTATAAGCCAACGCATCGCGTCCTTGGGACCCGATGCGAGCTAGTTCTTCAACGGGCGAGGAGCTTTTTTTTATCTAAATACCGGGCATCGCGGCAAAATTTCACTCCCCTCGCGCAATGCATGACGCCAAAAACGCAAATCCCCCCGACAATGCCGGAGGGCTTTTAAATTTTTATCCTCTTATATTAAATCTTTTATACGGCCCCCTCGTCTTCGGGCGAAAGCGCCTCAACGGGTTCATCTTCCGAAAGGTTTTCACCCTTCGTCCTTTCGAACACAATCTCGCCACCATCAAGTTTCACCATAATTATATCCCCACGCTTGATTTGTCTCGAGTTGATCATACGTGCCATGGGCCTTTCCAGATATTTTCTGATTTTATGCTCAATAAGACGGGCACCGTATTCCGGGTGATCGATAGATTTTTCAAGAATAAATCGCACTACCTCGGGAGCAACGCCTACGTCCACAGGAAACTCGGCGGCAAGCCGACCCATCAAATCCTTCATCTGCAAATCTCTGATCTCGGCCAACTTTTCGCGATCCAAAGGGTTGAACACAACTATATTATCCTCTATTCTGCCTAAAAACTCCGGCGCAAAAAACTTCCTGACTTCTCCCATGGCCACGTCGTAAATCGACTCCGAAAGCTTGCTGCCGGAAGAAAATCCTATCTTGCTCTGTCCTTTAATTTGCTTGGCAATCGAGCGAGAGCCGAGATTGGACGTCATTATGACAAATGAATTGTAGAAAGTCGTTTCCGATCCGTTATCAAGGGTTGTCCTGCCTGTTGAGGTAACCTCCAAAAGGAAATTAAAAAGCGCCGGATGAGCTTTCTCGATTTCGTCAAAAAGAATAATCGACATTTTTCGCTGGCGATCGATAGCGTATCCTGCATACGCGTCGAGAGAAATCGCTTCCCGATCTATGAACGCGGTAATTTCCATTCTTTTAACCGGATCGGTTTCGCGGGCGAGTTGTTGTTTCGCTACTTTAATTCTATTTTGTTTGTCGCGGACCGTACGGTCGGTTTTTAAAAAATTCCTGACAGCAAATCTGTTAATCATCTCTTGATCAAGAAGCGGCGGATTCTTGTATCTGGGGTCGTTAGGGTGGTTATATCCGAGATAGCCCGGCGGCGCGCCAATTAAAAAAGAAAGTTGGTGGGCTTCCTGAAATTTGGCGCACTCGATTTTAGTAAATGCCTCCCTACTACCGAATAAGTACTCTGCTAAAAGCTCCGGCATGTAAGTTTTCCCCACGCCGGACGGCCCCAAATACAGCGCAGCCATAAGAGGACCCTTTGGCTCTCGCAATGGCGACAGAGAATAATCGTAGTTCGCGATAACGTTTTCCACAGCCCGGGGCTGGCCAATTAACTTGCCGCGTAAAAAAGTTTCCAAGCGCAACGCTTCTCCGCCAAGCCGGTCTGGATTCAACTGTTCCGGATTATTTCCCCAAAACACCTTCGTTCTCCATTACATGTTAGATTTGCAAGAAACTGACTTCAAGATAGCATAGTTCAAAATTTCACACCAGAAGACAACACGGAATTTATTTTTCAAAATCCACGAAAAGCCGCCTACGCCCTACCTAAACCCTCAAATGTTTACGCATAGCAACATAGCTTGAAAATATACCCAGAAGTACACCAAGCCCAAGCTGATAAAGAGAAATTATAGGCAGTTGGCTCACGAAATAACCCCTAATATTTATGGTTGGCACAAAAACATTAAGGTAAGGATCTATAAAAATTACAACAGGCAATAATATTAATATACTTACACCCGCCGCTATTATGCCATAAAGCAAACCGGTAAAAAGGTAGGGGCCTCTTATAAACGCGTTTGAAGCGCCTACCAGGCGCATAATGCCGATTTCTTCGCGGTTTGAATAAATGGCAAGACGAATTGTATTAAACACCACAAGACCGGCAATAAGCGACAATATGATAATCATGGCCGCACCTGATTTTTCCACAGTACCCATTATAAGTGACATCTTGTCTATCACCTGCTGATTTTGGGCGTAGGTCATTTTTTCAATCATATTTTTCAGCGAATCGTTTCCCAAGTATTCCGATATAGTAGAATATTGTTTAGTGTCATAAGCTTTGACATTCAACGACGCGGAGAGCGGGTTGTATCCGAGCTCGGCAATGGCCTGGTCAATCGTAGTATCGTTATGGTGTTTGGATTTGAATATGTCGAGCGCATTGTCCCTTGAAACATAATCAACCTGCTTGACCTCCGAGAGACCCTCCAAAGACCTCTTAACTCTAAGGATATCGTCTTCGGAAACGTTGGTTTTGAAATAGACGCTTATGTCAATCTTGTCTTTTACGGCAGATAAAGACTGCTGGATCATATACCCGAACAGATTTAGACCCAAAAAGACCGAAAGTGCGATAACCATAACCGCGATTGTAGCGACCGACAACAATCCGTTTCGCGCAAAATTCTGTATACCGTATTTAATTATTCTGAAAAATACCGTAACCATTTTAGTTGTTAGTTATAAGTTACACCAGTATGAATTTTCCCCTTTCCTCGTCTCTTATAACGCGCCCATTGTCCAGCGTAATTACCCTCTTGCCTAAATTGTTGATAATTTCCTTGTCGTGAGTAGCCAAAAGAACGGTGGTCCCAAGTTCGTTTATTTTAATCAGAAGTTTTATGATTTCCCACTTGTTGAATGGGTCAAGATTGCCCGTAGGCTCGTCGGCCATTAAAACATCCGGCCTGTGAATCATCGCCCGCGCGATAGCCGTCCGCTGTTTTTCTCCGCCCGAAAGCTCGTTGGGAAAATTTTTCATCTGGTTTTTAAGCCCGACTACTTCAAGCGCCTGGGGAACCAGTTCTTCTATATCGGACTGCGGATAACCGGCGACCTCAAGCGCGAAAGCCACGTTTTCATAGGCACTTTTGTTTGGCAATAGCTTAAAATCCTGGAAAACTATGCCTATATGACGCCTAAGACCAGGCAAATCTCCCATTTTAAGTTTATTTACCTCATAAGAACCGAAAATGACCCGCCCCCTGCTGGGCCTCTCTTCTCCGATTATAAGCTTTAATATAGTTGACTTACCCGCCCCTGACCTGCCCACGAAGGATACGAATTCGTTCGGCATTACCTTAAAAGTCGCGTCCTCCAAAGCCGCAGAATGGCTGTTATATATTTTGGATACGTTTTGAAAAGCAATCATCTTAGATATTTTAGCGCATTAAAAACTGGTAAACAAATTTAACCAGCTGTATTTTTATTATACACAAACCAACCATAAATTCAAAGCCCAGCAATTCCTGCCACTAGCCATTAGTTCTTAGCCACTAGCAACAGAAGTTGATATTGGCTATTGGCCAGTGGCTAATCTTTCAGTTCCGCCTCTATAAACGCATCCAGCCCTCCCTCCAGAACGGCTTCCGCTTGTGAAGTTTCTGCCCCAGTTCTGTGGTCTTTCACCATTTTATAAGGATGCACGACGTACGAACGTATCTGACTCCCCCATTCCGGCTTTGTTTTCACGCGCAAATCGCCCAGGGTTTCCGCCCGATGTTCCGTCATCAACCTAAAAAGTTTGGCCTGTAAAAGCTTCATTGCCCGTTCACGGTTCTGCGCCTGCGAACGTTCAACTTGGCAGGCCGCGGATACGCCGGTGGGAATATGAGTAAGCCTCACGGCTGTTTCAACCTTATTAACGTTTTGACCGCCTGGTCCGCCCGCACGGTAAAGTTCAATCTTCAAGTCCTCGGGCGGTATTTTTATTTTATCCTCTTCTATTTTCGGGAGTTCCGGCAAAACCTCAACCAATGCGAACGAGGTGTGCCGCAGTTTTTTCGGTGAAAACGGCGAAATGCGCACGAGACGGTGAACGCCCGATTCTTTTTTCAGATAGCCGTAAGCGTAATCGCCCCGCACCTCCATTGCGGCATTTCTCAATAACCGCTTGCCGGTTTTAGATTGATAATCGCCCTCAGTGGAATCCATCGTCCTTGTTTTCCAGCCGCGTTTTTCGCAATATTTTTGGTACATTTCAAGCAACATCGCGGCCCAATCTTCGGCATCCTGACCGCCAGCGCCGGCAAAAACCGAAATAATCGCGGATTGCTTGTCGTAAGGACCGGTAAAAAAACGCTCGATCTCAAGAACGTTTAAAAGCTTGCGCGCTGAATAATACGCCGTTTCTTCGGGTGTAATCGTCAAAAGGTCAACCGCACCTTTCAGTTCTTGGTACTTTGACAGCAGATTTTTTAACTCGCCGTATTCCTTGACTTTGCTTTCGGCGATTTCTGGTTTCTTCCATAAATCCGGGTCGGAAACCGCGAACTCCAGTTCTTTGAGCTGTTTTAGTTTGTTATCGTAGTCAAAGCCACCCGCCTGCGCGACGGGTAAGAATTTGCAATTCTTCTATAGCCTTTTTTAATTCTTCGTGAGTCATTTTATTTTATTGAAATGATAACACGTTAACGCTCCAGCAAGCAGACCCGCTTCTTAGCGACGGGCTTGCTCTTGCAACTCTTCCAAATTTTTCTTAAGTTCTTCTTGCGTCACTTACGAACAGTCCCTAGCCAATAGTTGTGAGCTATTAGCAAAGCAAAGTATTCGGATAATAAATTATTAATTCGGATTATCGTTTAGCATATCATAAAAAAATAAGCCCGACAATATCGGGCTAAAACGTGGCTACTTTGCCGCATTTGGAGCAAACATGCCCCATTCCCTCAATATACTCCCATTCGTGCTGTTTTTTTAGGTTGTCACAGTACTTCGCTAGTTTTCGGTAGTTTTCCGTCAATCGTACCATAATCACGACAACCAGAGCGAGAATGACTAATCCCATACGTTTAACCCCTTGGGCAACTCAAGGCCACTCTTTTGTTTGTTACTGTCTGCAATTGTAGCTTATTCATCTTATTTTGTTAAGTATCTAATAAATCCACCCGCTTTTCCGCGTGGTGTTGGACCCCGCGGGAAGGATTGAGAAAAAATCCCTTCGTCCCCGCGGTTCACCCCCACCAAATTTTTATTGGAGGGCAGTGGGCTACGGGGTATTCGGGAAGCGGGGAGGTAAAAATGAGTTCGAGTAGAGTTGTATAATTCCACCACCCCATCCACAGAAAAGCCCCGCAACGCGGGGCTGAAAATTACGATCATCCATTTACCATAAAATCAATGGCACCGATAAATGTGACCATGCTGCTACCAAGTAAAACGGACGCCCCCGGGTTTACCCCAGCCATCCATAAACCAACGCTAGCCATAATACCTGCAATGACAGAAAAACCGATACTCGCCATCTTTCCCATTTTTGCCACCTCCTAGGAGTGTTTGTGAAAAGAGTTATGGGTGGTGCAGCGGGCGAGACTTGAACTCGCAACCCACAGCTTAAAAGGCTGTTACGCTACCATTGCGTCACCGCTGCACTATGGTTTTTGGTTGATGCACGCAGAGGGATTTGAACCCCCGACCTCACTTCGCGTTCGAATGGGGGTGGGGCAGCCGGGGAGATTTGAACTCCCAACCAGCGGGTTAGAAGCCCGCCGCTCTATCCGTTGAACTACGGCTGCACTCAAAAAGGCGAATTGGTGGGCCCGGCAGGATTTCAACCTGCGATCAACCGCTTATGAGGCGGCTGCCTTTAGCGCTAGGCTACGGGCCCACTTGGAAACATTACTTTCCTTGTCTTTTCCACTCGCGCCGCTCAGAAGCAAGTCTCCGGTTCAATTCCTTCTTCTCAGCTTTGGACATATTGGCATAGTTGGCCGGCCTCACAAAGGCCGCGAAGGCCTTTTCCGCGCCAGCACGGGCAGGATTGATAGCCTTGTCAACCGAAACCTTCCTGCCACCGACGATTCGCAGAGTGCGCTCCGTAGGGCCACTTACCCGCGCCAAGAGTCTTCCCCCGAGCTGCTGATTCGCGTACTGGATACCCTTTGTTACGTTATTTGAACGGTGGCCATGCCCCCTTACTTCGTTAACAATCGCCATTATGGCCTTGCGCAATGGCGGGGGTAAAATCTCCCATTCCATAGCTAAACGATCTCCGACAATCCTCTGCGTAAGCGAGTTGATTATCGTGCCTGCCATGTTCGCGAATTGCTTGTCACCCCAAGACAAAGCCGCTTCCTTGGCAAACGGATTTGGGCTGAACGACCCCGGACATGATATATCGTCTTTCTGGTTCACAAACTCCGGCCAGCGCGAAAGCGACAAATTCCGTGAGAGCAAATACAAAAGAATGCTTCCGCCATGCCGCCTTCCCATTCCCAGCCCCGCCACCTCATCGTGCAGATCGCTTCTCATAAGTTGCGGACCTCCGTCCCCGCTCAAATCCGGTATGGTGCAGCAGGCGAGACTTGAACTCGCAACTCACGGCTTAAAAGGCCGCTACGCTACCGTTGCGTCACTGCTGCACTGTAAGCCCTGGCTCCGGTTTTGGTGCACACAGAGAAATGCGATTCCCACCGCTCTGCTATACGCGCGCTTTCCGTTATCGCCAATATCGTATATCTGACGATCGTCTCTTAATCGCCCGCCTTTGTGTCTTTTTTCGCTCTACCTTTATTTCAGCTATCCGATATCCGAGTTCATGCAGAATTTCCGCCGCTTGCCTGATATCCGGCTCTCTAAAAAAACAGTGTAGTTTTTGTTCACTCCACCCGATTTTCCTGGCAAACCCTTTGACCCAGTCTTTTTGGCCACTGGGGCCAAGTCGGGCAACTGCTTCCCCCAAAACCAGCGTCCCATTTTCAATTGCAACGAGCTTATGAAACTCTTTGCTCTTGTTTTTTGTCAGAACACTGAACGGTTTGGATGGCATCTCCGCCCTTTCATAGATGGGTTGTCAAATTGTTACTATGGGATATTAAAACATAAATGATGGCTAAAAGTCAAGAAATGCCACCCGTGCGCAACAATCGTTGAATGTGCAAAATTTATGAGAACCAAAAACTGTTTTGCTATAATTTAAAATAGCAGCTTTAAAACCAAATGAGGAGGCACTAAGCCGTGGCGGCAAAAACAAAATTTATTTTGTTTGCCATATTAATCGCGTTTGCAATGTTTCCGGCAGTGTCTTTAGCGGCAAAAAAAGCGCCAAAACCGATACCGAAAAGCGCCTGCAAACCAAGTTACCCTAGCGACGACTGGGTTGAATGGTCCTGCCACAGAATGAAAGGTAATGAAACTCCGGAGAAACTATTCGGCGAACATTGGGAAGCTGTGCTCCGCTTCAATCGCATAGACCGTCGCCACATTTGGGAAGGAAAATATATTAAGATTCCCGCGAATTTGCCCGACGTCACGACCCTGCCCTTCAGCCCAATGCCCAAAGAAGCAATCAACTATCGTGGCTACCCAAAATACGTTCTGATTAATCTTAAGGAGCAATTTATCGGAGCGTATGAATTCGGTGAGTTGAAATTTTCAATACCAATCGCATCCGGCCGCGCCGGACACACAACCCCCAAGGGAATGTTTAAGGTTCTGGGCGGCGACAAAAACCACGAATCCAATCTCTATAAGATAGAAAAAACAGATATTCCGTACCCGATGCACTGGGCAGTAAAGTTCTACACCACAAAAAGATATGTTTCCTTTTGGATTCACGGACGCGATTTGCCCGGCTATCCCGCCTCCCACGGCTGCGTCGGCCTCTACGACGAAGAGATGCAGCGCGATTATTATGATTTTGATAAAGAACCACAACTTATGGACGCAAAAAAGTTTTATCTCTGGATTTTCCCCGACAGTGAAAACAACGAAAAGCCCCACGACTATCCGAAAAACAGTCCCGAAATACCGGTGGAGATATTTTAATTAAAGCCCCCGACTTCACGTTGGGGGTATTTTGTTACTCACGCGATTTGCTTATCTGCACATTCGCCCCGCTGGGCTCAGTATTTTATCGCTCACGCTCGGTCACAAGCCGGCACCCGGAACTATCACCCCTTTCAAAACATTAAAAAGCAATATCATAAGGTTAAAAATAAAAATATTTATAAAAAAGGCGGTAGCCGAAATAATGTAGCCCTTATTTTTTCTAAGATAAAGATTTATAAAAGAAACGATGCACAAAACGACTCCTATCAAACTCGCGCCCATGAGAAAATAGAATCCGTTTATAAAATTTTGCCCCCAAATCCAGGAGCGCATCGTTACAAAAAGAAAAAATACCGTCAAAAACGGCCATGCGAAAACAGCCATCGCCAATTTGTTGTAACTATCGCGTCTAGCCAAGGCGCTTTCCACATCCTCGGTTGTGTACGCCATATGGGTTAATTATAGCATCCCGTTAGAGAAAAGTCGCCGCGAGACGACTGAAGTCACGCCTTTGGCGCGGCGTTCTCTAACGGGATAGCAAACTACGCTATTCCTTGACTTTGGCGTAAAGAAGATCGTCATAAAATTTCCCCCTACTCAGTCTTTGGGAGCTTTTCCTCAATCTGCCCTCGTATTTATAACCCGCCTTTTCTATAACACGGATAGAAGTCCCATTAAACGGAAATATCAGAGAATAAATTCTCACTAGTTTCAGCTTTTTGAAACAATAATCAGTTACGGCGCGGGTAGCTAAGGTGGCAATCCCCTTGCCTCTATGGTCTTTACCAAGCCAGATGCTTATTTCCGCGGCGCGAAACGGCTTAAGATCAATGGTAATTCCGCCCGCAAGTTCTCCTCTCGTTTCAATCACAAAAGATAGCGCAATCGGTTTTTTCATTTTGGCCTCCTTGATTTTTCTCTCAACTAAATCACGGGCAATTTTTATAGTATACGGATATGTCACATCCAGCATGTTTCTGGATATTTCTTTGTTGTTTATATTTTTGAATAGCGAAAATTCGTCGCCTCTTTTGTAGGGACGAAGAATAAAATTTTTAGTTTTTATAATCATTGACGTCTTTATCAAAAATTGTAAAGAGTATGAGGGCAATCCCTCTGGGTATTGAAGCTAAAATAAATTAGATTTAGAGCCCAATTTTTCTATCGCTCCGATCGTCCTTAATACGAGCAAGCGCAAAAAGTCCGAGAACAATGAATCCTGTTATTGCCAGGGTGGCTATTCTGTATCGGTTGCTTCCGATAGAGATAAGATTTGAAACAACCAACCCCCAAACAATGGGCCCAATAAAAGATGATGCTCGCTCCGCAAGTCCAAAGTATGCAAATGCCAAGTTGTGTTTTCCTTGCGGAGCAACATAAGACATTACGGAGCGCGATACTGCCCAATTTGCGCCAAACCAAAATCCCATAAGCGTTGTGGAAATCACAAAAAGTGTAAAGTTTGTTAGTAAGCCAACAAGTGGCAAAATAAACACCCAACCAGTCAGAACAACCATGAGCGTTCTCTTGTGCCCAAACCGGTCAGCAAGGAAACCGGATAAAACGCCGCCGATAGCGGACGTTATCAGAATTCCTAATAAAAGGTATGTTTTGGTCGCATCGGAGACTTGCCAAATCTGTTCTAGAACAATAGGGAAATTATTCGCAGCTGTTAGAATAGCATCGTTGAAGAGAAAGTAGGAGGCGAGAAAAAGCGCTACGCTAGGAAATGCAAGTAATCCCCGTGTCTCCTTAAAAAGATTTTTGATTTCCAATCCAAGGTTTAATTTTCCCGCATCTCTTTTTGGTTCTCTAAAAAATATAAGCATCGGCAGGGCCAAAAGAAAAAATATGATAACGGATGGCAAGAGCGTTTCTGCTCTTGGAGCACCGCCAAAAAATTTCAAAGTTCCGTTTGAGAAAGGCAATACAATGACAAGCCCCACAAATTGACCAAGGTAATTCGCCGTTATTCCAAGTCCGGAAATCAGTCCTCTTTTTGCCGGTTGCGCTATATCGTTGATTAGCGGGGTATAAAAAGTGAAAGAAAGTAAATATGAGTATAATCCGAGTGTAAAGAAAATAAGCGAACCTGTTTCTTGATTGGAAAGGGCTGAAGTTGCGCACAATCCGTAGAAAATTACGGTCAAAACCGTTGTACAGCGTAAACCAGTAATTCTCCTTAAAAATTTATCAAGTAGTAACCCCGTCAAAGGCACGGTAAAAAGCAAAAGAACGGCCGAGATCGTGAATGTAAGATTGAAGTGGAAGTCAGAAATTCCTCTATCAACCACTATCCATTGAGTGAAATAAAGAAAAAATACTATTGAGGCAATAGAATTTGCAAAATCATATAAAATCCACAGAAACCTATTTTTTCTTGTTTCCATCAAATTTCATTAAGTTTGTCTTTTGTCTGAAACTCGGATTCTGGAGCCGATGGTCGGATTCGAACCGACGACCCACGCTTTACGAAAGCGTTGCTCTACCAGCTGAGCTACATCGGCATTTTTTACAAACGTTCCTTCCTCGGAAGTGATTCAAAAAAGAGGGCCAAAGCCGCAAATGCCAGCCCGAAATCCCTAAATGTCACCGCGTCAATACCATAAAAAATCAATATCGCCGAAAAGTCAAAAAAAGCGAGCAAGCTCATAACGGGAGTGTATAGATTAGCCAGTAGCCCCAGACCAATTCCCAGTTCGGCAACGGAATGAACCGTAAGAAACCACTCGCGCGAAATAACAACCCCAACCCACTGCGGAACGTACCCAATCCAATCCTGCGGCGCCATAATCGCATTCATAGAGGCGTAGATGAGTGTTAATCCAATGCCTATCCTCAAAATTATCGCGGTTATTTTCTCAAAGGAATAACCAGCCATCAGTTTTTCGGCTATTTGCGCAAAATATAGGTTCATTTAGGCCATAATATCATAAATCTGGCTATATTTGAATAAGCCCCCATACCAAAATCTTTGGTGTGGGAGTAAACAAAACCCGGCGCAATCGCCGGATTCTTCAACAAACCACTACCGCTACTGATTTCCATTTTCTGGAGATTTATCAACGGGAACGATCTCAATATCCACAAACTCATAAACCGCAGAGTCAACTTTAAGTCCTTCGTATTTGGCCGGGAGCTCCGTGCCGTCGGGAAGGGGTTCGGCAAGACCAATGAACAGATACAGTTCGTCGGGGTCCTCTCCTTTGTCCGTCAGTTCCTTCGCAATCTGCTGCGCCAGTTCCGGAGAATAGTCCCGACGGCTTTTCTGTCCCTCAGCGATAAATCTAGGTACCAATTGCAAACTGACTATAAAACTTGACAGTTCTTCATATTCTGCCAAAAACTTATCAAAAATCTCGTTGGCTCGTTTTTCGTCCACGGCCGCTATCTCCACAAGCTATCTTGAACAACTATTTTTCAGTATACCACATCAGCGCATAAAACAATGTATGTATCCAAGCATTGAACCACGACATGGGGGTTGATCCCGTTATAAATAGCCCGCTCGCAGGCCATTCGGGAGCGCAAGCGCGGGCGAGATTTCTAACGGGATTGACATATACAGCACATTGATATAATATATTATCAGCTACTAGACGTAAAAACGTCGACGGCAATTGTTGGGGTCCATCCACTAACGAGCCTAAAATTGTAAGTAAACAGCTTTGCGCGCCCGATCCGGCGCCGGAAGGGAGAAGCCGCAATGGCAAAACCATGTTGTGCCATCATATTTTCCGACGATCCTCGTCGCGTCATCGACGCGCTCGGGGAAGGGGGGCTGGGTCTTTATCCGACTTTGCGAGTGGAATGCGTGCACTGCGGCTGCGTCGTTTACACAAACGCAAACGCGGAAATGGTCTCCATTTGTCCGATGTGCAAGAAATCTGGCGGCAAGGTAACTCCCCTTCAGCCGTACGACGACTGGTACCGGCAACAGCAACTAGCTCATTCATCTGTTGGCTGATACCACCGCACAAGCCAAAACCAATCCGTCCCAACGGTGCCGCCGGGACGGATTTTGTTTTAAACGCTTCTATTATATTTCACCTTTGGTTTACTTTACCACCCACCTTCTCAGATACCCCGCGGGAAGGTAGGGGGATTTATTTATAAAGTTTTGGGATCAAAAAACCGCCATATTATTTAAGGCGGAACTTTTAGTTACCTGGCTTATTGAGCGAAGCGCCCCGTACCATAAAGC
>Ga0209542_10008564_pt1 | contig 19053 bp, 15 predicted proteins | sample RifCSPhighO2_01_FD_184028 | JGI IMG/M metagenome (GOLD analysis project Ga0209542, IMG submission 184028) | Soil microbial communities from Rifle, Colorado - Rifle CSP2_plank highO2_0.1 (SPAdes) (version 2) | ecosystem: Environmental > Terrestrial > Deep subsurface > Rock core/Sediment ...
CAGTCAAGCGAATCATTGTCTCTTTCATATTAGCTACAGTGTAGCTAACTACTATTTATAGATTATGGTGATACAGAACATAAAATCGCCAAATTTTCAGAAATCAGCTAAACAAATACGAATATTACGGTCTTCTTACTACAAAAATTTAAAAAGAAGAGCATAAAGGGCACAATTATGGATACGGATTTAGGCAAAAGAAATAAAATGAAGAGAAGAGGTAAGCGGATAAGACCGAGATACGCGCTGATTCTTTTAAATCTGGCCATAATCATCTCATCCTTCTTGATATATTATGCCCTGGGATCATATGCCCATATCTCCCCACTTTATGACAATGGGAACTGGATAAGTACAAAGTTAACTCTTGATAAAGGTGTTGTCGGAGCCGTGTCATTTATGGTGACAAAATACCCCCTCCGCATGAATAAGCTTGATCTCAGCAGCTGGAATGGTTTTCAAGAAATAACCTATAAAGATGAGATAGCCCTCTCAATGACTGATTTTGATTTCATGCTTGATGACAGGGCTTATCTTATTTTTATATTCAACAAGGATGCCACTGGCTTTTCTGGAATACGCATAAGCAACAATGAGAGATATTCCAGCATGTATTTCAACGCGGATGCAGAAGGCAAGTTTGAAAGCAAGACCAACTTGAATGTCAAAATAAGAAAGGATAAGATCAACCATATGAGAGTATTATTCTCAGATGATGGATTAACATTATACATTAATGATGCGCTTTCCGGAAAAATAAATATTAGAGTGCTTGAAAAGCAAAAGGTGGGTTTCAGAGGAAGCATGAATCCGGCTTATATTGACAATATAGCATTTTATAACAAAGACAAAGAAATTGTCTTTAAAGAGAAGTTTAGCGGCATAAAGCCACTACTCCCAGCTCTTCTTGTATTCTTAATCCAGCTGCTGATCAACCTACTGTTCTTTATCTTCTCAGAGAATAATAAAAACCTATTTTTTAAGCTGATATTGCTAAATTTCATAATTATATGCTTGATATCCTTCTTTTATTTATCTTATATCATGATTATTCTTGACAAGTACCCGACTAATCCCGATAAGATAGACTGGAGAGGTCTAAAAACAGCAATAGAAGATGAAAGTTCAGTGATGGACAGGATTAAAGACGATTACGGCTCAGGAGAATCATCAAAACACAGAATAATGTTTATTGGCACTTCACAAACCTGGGGTGCTGGAGCTTCAGTGGAAGACAAAACATTTGTCAGTAGGATTGAATTACTTTTAAATAACAACACGAAAGACCAGTCTTATAACTGCATAAATGGGGGTATATCCGGCCTTAATTCAAGCAAGCTTTATCTGATATATCACGATGCGCTGAGACAAATCAATCCTGATACCCTGGTGATAGATCTGTCAAATAATGATTATGATAAGACTGAATTAAAGAAAAACCTGAATAAATTTGTGCTTTTTGATAAGGAACATGAAATCAAGACAATTTTTGTCCTGGAACCAAATATAATCGACAGCCCAGAAGAAGAACGCCTTCTCAGAAACCATGATATGATGAGGCAACTTGCTGTCGAAAACAACGTAACTGTAGTTGACATGCACACTTATCTCTTAGAACATTATGATGATGGGTTCATTTGGTGGGACAGTGTGCACTTAACAGATTTTGGACAGAAGATATTTGCTGAACAATTCTATAACCAAACCAAAGATATCTTAAGATTTGATGCAGAATAAATACGGAAACTTAATAAACTCCTTTTTAAGTTAAGAACCTATTCAATAAAAACACGGCAGATGATATGGCTAAAGCTAAGAGCAAGACAAGAATATTTAGTTTTATGAAGTATTTCGGCATATTCCTGATAATTGCAGGCCTTATCCTTAACCCATTCTTTGTACAGGCTTTCTTCAGCCATGACAGGAACATAGAGAATAAAGTGTACATTTTCGGAGTTGTTGTCTTTGAGATTGTGCTTATCTCTCTCGGTTTATTGCTTTTTCATAAGCCGAGATATTATCGGGAAGTCACGCTCTTCTTCACATCTGCATTATTATTATTCTTAGTTCTTGAAATGAGCTCAAGAGCGTATTTATGCTACTTTGCAGATTACTCCATGCAATCAAAGCTGCTTTTTTATGGCCAATGCAATATGCCTTCTCTTTATGAACCTCATCCGTACATGAATTATCATGGAATGCCAGATTATGTCAGCCCTGACAACCTAAACATGCATAATTCCTACGGCTTTAGAGGCCCTGAAGTAATAGTGCCTAGACCAAATAGCACATACCGTATAGCCGCATTAGGAGGTTCAACGACTTACACAGTGGATGTCAAAGATTGGAAAAAAGATTATCCAAGACAGCTTGAGAAAGAACTTAAAGAAATATACAACTACAGTAATATTGAAGTCGTGAATGCAGGTCTCAATTCATGGAATACTCATGAGAGCCTAATAAACTTTGAATTCAATGTGCTTGACCTACAGCCGGATATGATAATAATCTATGACGGCATCAATGATGTGCATTCACGCCTTGTCAATCCTTCTTTATATAGGGGAGATAACTTAGGCAGAAGAAAACAATGGACTACTCCAGAAATACCATTTATTTTCCATTCAGTCTTTGTCAGGCTGATAACAGAAATAAACCCTATGGGCCTTGATCAGTATGTAGATGCCCAAACATCAGCAGCGGGAATATTTGACAGCGGCTTCTCAAGCATTCTCAATGGAACACCCATGGAGACTTTGCAGAAGAATAAGCCGATATATTTTGAAAGGAATATCAGAGACATGATTGCCATAGCAAGAGAAAACAATGTCTCAGTTATGCTTGCGACATTCGCTTATAGCCGCAACATAAGCGATTTTGCTGGCGCCCCTCATTATCAGTTTGCGCTCAATGAGCACAATGAAGTCATAAAAAGAATAGGTCAAAGCCATAATCTGCCAGTCTATGATTTTGATTCTGAGATGCCAATGAACCGCACATATTCAACTGATGGAAGGCATGTGAATGAGAAAGGTTCAGAGCTTAAAGGCCAACTTTTTGCAGGATATATATTCACTAATCATCTGATCGATGATAAGATAAGAGAATTGAGAACATTGAATATTAAGTAGAACTTATTGCGGATAGAGACTTCAATATTTCTTAAGACCGAACTTCAGGAAATATCTTAACGCGCTCGAGAAATGCGCTATCATAAGAGTGATATCCCTTGCACTCCCTCTTTCTGCTTTATGAAAAGCTGATATAAAAGGATAATAATATATCTCTCCCACCCTTCTGCAAAGATCAACGTCTTCAAAATACATGAAATACCTCTCATCAAAGAAGTATTTCCGCTTCATAAGCATAAGCGCACCTGAGACCCAATCAACTTTAATTGGATTCTTATGATCATAATCATCCATGTTATATGCGCTAAGTTCCTTGCTAAATATCCTGCTGAAGAATAAAGGCGCTCTTCTTGCTAATAATGACTTGATTGTGGGAAATCTTCTGCATGAATGCTGCAACGAACCATCTTCATTAAGAAGTTTGCATGAGATTATATTTGCTTCTTTGCTTTTTATGAGTTCTGAGATAAGTTTTCGGAGAGAATGCCCAGTTATCTTCACATCCGGATTCAATATGAGCATATACTTTCCTTTTGCAATACTGATTCCCTGATTACAAGCCCCGCCATAACCGAGATTCTTCCGATTACCGATTATCTTGAGACCATTCAACCCAGACAAAACGCTATCCTTGCAGATCTCTTCATAGGGGTTATTATTTATGAGTATAATCTCTCTTATGCCATTGAATTCTTTCTGCAGACTTCGCATATTTACAGCATAATTATGCAAGTGCTTCTCAATATCATATATCGGAGTTATAACAGATATCATGCCATCTCCCTATACACCTTAAGAGTTTCACTTGCGCATCTCTGCCATGAGAATTGTGAACTTCTCTTCAGGCCTTTTCTGATCATATCTTGCCTAAGCTTGCTATCAGTCAATAATCTCTTCATTGAGATTTTTATCTGCTGCGCATCTTTAGGGCTGACGAGCAAGGCTGCATCACCCGCAACTTCAGGCATGCTTGACACATTGGAAGTCATGACAGGGCAACCACACGCCATAGCCTCAAGGATGGGTATCCCGAATCCTTCATACAAACACGGATATGCCAACATCTCAGCGGCATTATACAATACTGCAAGATCCCCATCAGGGATAAATCCCGTGAAAATAACATCTTCTAAGATATCAAGCTTATCTACTGATTTGAATATTTCTTTGCACTTCCATCCCTTCTTCCCAACTATTACAAGCTTATGAGGAATCCCTTCTTTTTTTATTTCTGAGAATGCCATAAAAAGCCTTGTAAGATTCTTTCTTGGCTCAATCATGCCAGCAAATATTATAAAAGGTGAATCAATCCCGTATCTTGTCTTCGCAAACACTCTTGCCTTCTTTTTATCCATCAATATGAACTCCCCCCCATATGCAAGATGAATGACTTTTATCTTTTCAGGACTGACTCTTACCAGATTAATGGCATCTTTTCTAGTGCTTTCTGATATCGCAATGACCTTGTCTGCGTTTCTTATCGATATTGGCATAAAAAGACTGAAATATGCTCGCTTAAACAAAGTATGAACTTTAGGATAGTTTATGAACGTCATATCTGCGATAGTAAGGACATTCTTTGCTTTGGAAAAGAAAGGGATCACAAACCCTGGTGAATGGAGCACGTCTATTCTGTGCTTTATTAGGTATCTTGGAAGTGAGAACTGCTCCCAGATAAACCTATATAATCCTTTAGTCACACCATCACCAAGATTTATGATCCTAAAGTTATTCTGAGTTATCCTAAAGAACTCTTTGTTTCGTTCTGATACAAATATATAATAGCAATTTTTCTTGTCTAATATTGCAAGAGTATTTACAAGATTATAGATATAATTTCCCATTCCTGCTTTTGTACTATTAAGGCTTAATGTGTTTATTGCTATGATCATCTTACCACACCAAACAAGTAATATTGGCACTATTTAAATTTTATTGCAATGCTTTCTTGCTATCAGAACGAATGACCCACCGAACAATATGAGCGATACAGGAAAAAACCACACAAGAACATATCTAAAAGAATTTATTCCCCAGACATATGATATTAAAGCCCCAATAAGCCTCTTGAAGCCTTTAACACCCCTTAAAGCCGCTTTGTTCTCCAGTATATGGTTAAAAGAAGGTGGAAAGAAGAATTCTCCGCTCAATCCGTTATTTTTCATGAATTTTCTATAATCAAGATAACGATACGTGTTCTCATTCCATCCTTCGGCCACATCCATGCCTCGTTCTTTTGCTTTCTTGATGTCTATTCGTCTATTAAAGTTAAAGATAGAGCAGACAGGCTCATTTGTCTGAACATACAATCCCCCCTCCCTCAATACCCTGCTTATCTCACTAAAAGTCTTTTTTACATCAAGAGCGTGATGCACTGCTGCATTTGATACAACAACATCAAAGCTGCTATCGTTGAAAGGCAGACTGTCCATTGAACATAAGACTCGCTCAAAATAGACCTTGTTCTTTCTTATGAATGCATCAGATGATGAGAGTCCAACAAACTTCTCAGGTGATATGTCTGTTGCAACAGCATTCGCGCCTGCTCCAGCAAAGATATTTGTTGTCCAGCAAGTTCCTGCGCCGATATCAAGAAGTGCCTTGCCTTTAAGCGAAACTTTGCTCATTAAGAATATGACATTCTCAAGATACCCTTTGTTTATATCCATGCACTTCTCATTCCCAAAATTCTCTGCTAAAGGCAATGCCAGGATCCATTCTTCATCCTTATCTCTTCTCTTCTCTGCAACGGCAAGATTCTCTTTTATCTCATTCTTTACAGTTTTTGGTGGATTATGAATACAGTTCACAACACCATTGACTATAGGAATCCTGTAACTGCATCTTTTGCATGTAATATCCCCAGCCCTTATCTCAATACGGTTTTTTTCCTTTTTCAACAGGATGAATCCAGAAGAACTACATTTTGGACAGTATATTAAATTTAAGAGAGATTCTTTCATGATTCTCTGTAAACCTCAATTGTTTTTTCAACTGTCTTTTGCCAGCTGAATTTGTCTGCTCGCTTTAATCCTTTTTTTCTCATATTATCCTGAAGTTTCTTATCTGTCAGAACTTTATACATCTTTTTTGCAAGATCATCCGTATCATATCCATCAAAATAGACTGCTGATTTTCCTGCTACTTCAGGTAGACTTGTTTTATCCGAGCATATCACTGGACAGCCGCAGGCCATAGCCTCAAGCACTGTAAACCCAAACCCCTCATAGATTGATGGATGCACGAGCAACGTCGCTCTTCGGTAATAGGTGGCAAGGTCATCAGTATCATCCACAAATTCAACAGAATTTAATATGTCTAAGTCTGATGCAAGCCTTATCAGCCTTTCCCTGCTTCCCGGCCATTGCTGTTGGCCTATCTTTACTAGTTTTGCTTGTGGAAGTCTTTCTTTCAATCTTGCAAATGCCATGAACAGCACACTAAGATTCTTCCTTGGCATCTCAGAACCCACATACAAGATAGTGCACGGGTATTTTTCTGATTTGACTAGACGTGATGGTTTATATATTCTTCTGTCAACCCCGAGATACACAACATGTATCTTATACTCAGGATATCTAACCATCTCAACAAGTCTTTTTTTTGTAAATTCTGAATCAACGATTATACTGTTCGCATTCTTTAGTGCGATAAGATTAAGCTTAAGAAAGATTTTCTTGAGAAAAGAACAGCTTTTGCCCGCAAATAGCTCTTTACTATTAAATTCAAAAAGAGCGAGATCATGGACAGTCACCACATTCTTATATGTTCTGAATAATAGCGGTATCGCAAGATTCTGGCTTGTAAAATGAACAAGATCAGATTTAATCTTCGGCAAGAACAAAGGATGGTTGCTAAATAAAGCTTTTATATCAAAAGGGACTAACCACGCCATTATTGATGCGATTTTAGGGATATTCTTAGATACATCAACTTCTTCTATCTTTGTATTCTTTGAAAGAACTCTTCTCAGGTTTGAACTATACGACGAAAGCCCACTTATGCCACGACCATTGAATACAAGAGTGACTTTCATCATGTAATGCCTCGATTGCGGATATTTTAGTCTTTCTAATACTATTTTATAACAACAAAAAAGATATCATCTGTGGCGAGTGATTCTCGATATAATTCTTATGAATAATTTAACAAATAAAGATTCTGAAAATATGTCGATTATATCTTCTTCTTTCTCAGGATCATTCATTTTATCCCTCGTCAGATGGAACAACAGAGGTTATCCCACCTTCATATAATTCTATATTTCCGATCTTCATATCTGCATACTCCCCTTTAGAGATATGATATTTATATTGGGGATAGTAAGGTTCACCATCAATTATACGTACTTTCAACTTGAATAAAAACAAGGCTTTACACAGATATGTTGAATTGCCAGGTATAATAAATTCGGAGTAATCCAGATCTTCAACATTCTCTTCGCACACGACATTGCTTTTTTCCATAGCTTCATTAAGCCTGTCTTCATTAAAACCCGAATAGGGTGAAGATTTGGTAAAATAACATATGTCATGCCTTTTTATTAATGTTATCCATCCAGATTCATTTGATATTGGATCCATTATCTTTTGAGTGAATATATCTATATAACAATCAACTTGCTTTCCTTCAGGCACAACCATATATGAATCATTATCGTCATAAATGGAATTCCTGCCTATTGAAAACATACTGAGATTCTGTTTAGGGATATAAGAATAATTTATTTCTGCATCAAGATAATCGTATTGGAAGTAATTCACTGGAAAGAATATTAATTTCAGCGCTATAAACAAAGATAAGATCATGATTGCGACTATTGCGATATCGACAATATTCATTCTACCGAATATTCTTCCTTTATCGTCAAGTATCATTTTCATCTCCATTGAGCATTATCTTTCTTGCACCGATTAAATGCATCATCATTGCCATAAAGACCCAAAGGTATAAGTGATTTATATATGATGAGAATAAAAACAAGGTACCTAATGCTATAAAAGTAAAAGAATAACCCATGATAAGGCACTTTTCTGTCTCTGACTCTCTTGATTTGATGCTTTTTAGCAATTTCCATGATATAAAGATAAAAAGATATAAAGCGATAATAAACCCGACTAGGCCAGTCTCAGACAATATCCTAAGGGGCAGATTATTCACCTCTGGAAGGTTTATTGCAAAAAAGTAAAGGCCGGGATAAACACGATTCCCAGAATAGAACCCGTAATTTGAATATCCAATCCCCAATATGGGATGCATCTTAAATCCTTCCCAAGCATATTCAAATGCCCACAATCTCACTTTTGTTGACCAGAACCTGCCATATTCTGGATTGAAGATAGACATTACAGGCTCAGTAAGATCATATGCTGCATTGGTTATCCCTTCTTTTATGCCGATATTCGCAATATAATCTATTCCGACAAGAACGATGAGCAATAATAATACAAGAGATAGTGATTTAATCGAGATGTTTAGAAGGGGTTTGTATATGCTCACCCAATAACGCTGCCTTGTCCAATAAATAAACATTACAAAGAAGACAAACAATCCCAACCATACCCCCCGAGATAATGTTAACAATATAGTCAATGTGAGGATTATACAGGAGAACAAAAGAAATCTTCTGCTGAAATATTCTTTATTCAGGACTAGAAGACAGCATACTATCGGGAGCACAGAGAGCAAGAAGCTTCCCAGAAAGAATGGCTCGCCTGCAACCGCCTTTATCCTTAATCCAGTATTAAGATAATGCATCATGGGATCGATAATTGAAGGTAGCTGCCTTGAAGTGATGATCATGTTTAAGTAACCGACTAGACCATAAAGCGACACTACAACTGCATTGATTATCATCACGAATAATGTCTCTTTGAATGCCATTTTATCTTTGATTAAGTTAGAGATCACATGATATACCAGATACATCGCTAACAAGAAGATGACACTGATAATCCCCTTTACCCAGGGAAAATTCCTAAAAGAATCAAAAAGGATTATAGGATTGCTGCCTATGTACCCGCTCTGAAAGACAGATATTGTAGCCACAAGAAGGAACAGGAATAAAGGAATATCTAGCGAGGTTACAACAAAACTGTAATCTTGGTCTTTTAACTTGAGATATAAGAATGAAATGAACAATAAGATAAAAAACATATATGTTATCTTCATATTAAACCATGAATTGTATGACCATACAGGATTTGTGAATGGAAGAGAAATGAGAAAAAGATAGTAGATTGATTTCATTCTTTTTACGAACAAAAGCAAGACGAAGAAGATTATCAAGATGCCCGGCTTGAAGTTAATATGGCTGCCTACCATAAAAGGTATAAAAATAGCCATAAATATAAAAAAATGGGTGAAATACCCTTTGAGCGCTTCCTTAAACCATTTGTCTCTTGAAAGATACATATGTTCCTCTGCTGACGCATTTTAAGCTAATCTAACAGGTATAAAGCTCCCGCATTTGTCGATGCTTAAGCCTATCCTGCCTTTTAAGCCAAAGACAGGATATTCCTGTCTGGAATAGGCATATTTAAAAATGTTATCACCCTATTGCGGTCTAGGGAATGCATGGCAACAAGTGATATAAACACGTTCAGCGACTGCGTGTTAGTTAAAGACAGCAGATTATACAAACTTGCTGTGAAAAGAGAGTCTATGTACTGGGGAAAGGCGTTTGATTCAGAGCAAAAAAATAAATCAATCATCGAAAGAGGCAGACGCGACAATATCCATTCTAATAATGAGAGAGAATGGAAAAAATTGCCTAGCGGAGAGTGGTTTGAGAGACTAAAAGAGGGATATTACAACAAAAAACTCACGGGTAACCCGAAAGAAGGGCCGATTGAATTCTTAAAGGCATTGAAACATTTTGATACCGCGCTTTCACTCGGCGCAGGAATAGCATCATTTGAATTCGAGCTTATCAAACAAAGCATTGTTGGAACCATAGATATAATTGATTTTAGCGAATCAGGCATGCGAAAAAAGGCAAAAAAAGCAGGATTCTCTTCCAGAATGAATCTATTCTCAGATGACCTGAATTTCATAGATCTTGGCAAAAACAAATATGATCTTATAATATGCAGGAATATCCTTCATCACATAGTGAATCTTGAGCATGTGCTTTATGAAGTGAATGCCGCTCTGAAGAAAGGAGGAATATTCTTTATTGAAGACTATATTGGGGAAAACAAATTCCAGTGGAGCGATAAGAGATCAGCACTCATCAAGAAGACAGCAGATATGCTGCCCTGCATAATCAAAAAGAAAATGACAAAGACAACAGAAAAGGATCTGATCAACTATCTTTCTCCTTTCGAGTCAATAAGATCTGAAGAAATACCGTTTATTGTCGATTCCGTCTTCAAAAGCAAGATAAAAGAGGTAAAATGCGGAGAGGCATTTCATATATGGGAGATTCTTGTACAACCTCATCAGGAAGAATGCGCTCTTGATGCAGCATTTGACGCTCTTGTAAGAATTGACATGGATATTACCAGACAGAAGATTCTGAAACCGACAAGAATACTGGGATTTTACCGCAAAAACAGCTCCCCCGGCTCAATAAAGAGGAAGATCATCAAAAGATGGGACTTAGATAAGATAAGAGATACCCTAGATTATTCACCTTTTAGCATACCGGTCATCAGGCAGAAGATTAAAGCCATGTTATACAGATGATCTCGAGATATATTCAAATGTGTTCTTTTGAGCCGCTTTTTTAGCATTAGACAGAATACAAGCCTTTAAAAGCATAATCTTTAAATAACCTGGTTATAACTGCTTTTTAGGGTTGGGGTGCTTTTTGAAGGATATAATGGTTTTGGGGACAGGACTTTCAGGTTTAAGCTATGCTTACCGCATAAAAGAGAAGAATCCTGGATTAGATGTGCATATTGTTGAAAAGCTGCCCTATGTAGGGGGTCTTGCTGCTTCAGCGCCTTTCGGGGGGGGATATTTCCTTGATTTCGGCCCTCATTTCCTCACTGTTGAGAAAGATGAGACATTAAGAATGATAAAAAGCCTGCTGAATACCAAACTTCTTAAGATGGACAGGCACTGCCTTTTATATTTCAATAACAGGTATCTCAGCTACCCCCCATCACCAAGAAACATAATCTTTGAACTCGGTCTTAAAACAGCATTCCTCAGCACATTCAGCTACTTTAAAAGCAAAGTGTTTCCTCCAAAAGAATTCAAGAGTTTCGAAGACTGGAGCATATACAATTTCGGAGAATACCTGCATAAGATATTCTTTAAGCCATACACAGAGAACTTTTGGGGAATACAGAGCAATGAACTTGCGGCAAAATGGGCAGAAACCCGTATTTCGCGCATGAATCTGATCACAGCAATCCTTGGGATTTTTCTGAAATCAGTCACTGAAACCTCTTTAGACAGGGATAAACTCCCATTGCATTATCCCGTCGGGGGAATAGGTGACTTGGCAGAGAGTTTTACAGATAAGTTAAGCGAGAAAGGGGTAAAGATTGACTTCAATTCAGATGTCAAGAGAATAGAATTGATAAGAAATGACGAGATTGAAGTAACCTGCAGCGCTGATGGTTCGGAAAGGCTATTCTCATCAAGAAATGTGATATCCACCTTGCCAATAACTTACCTGATCGATATAATAGAACCAAAACCACCAAAAAAAGTGCTTTCAGCAGCATCAAAACTGAGATTCAGGTCATTGATTGTGATGTATCTTGTCACAAAAAAGAAAGATGTCTTAAAAGCGCCATATGTGTATTACCACAACAGAGCATATCATCGGCTGACTGAATCCAGCAAGATAAGCAGAAAATTGTGCCCTAAGAATGAAAACGTGATATTTGTAGAGAAATCCTGTTTCGCAGATGAAGACTTATGGAATTATGATAAAGACCAAATCTTTGACATGTTCATGCGTGACCTTGAGAAAGATGGCATACTTCATAGAAAAGATGTGATAAAGACTTTCCTTATCAAGAAAGAGCATGTTTATCCGGTTTATATGCACGATTTTAACATAAATCTGCAGATAGTTAAAGACTATCTTAATGGAATACGCAACTTAAAGACTCTTGGCAGGCCGGGAGAATTCCTTTATTTAGATATGGATCAGAGCATAGAAAGAAGCTTCGCTGCTGCAGACAAACTCTTGGAAGAAACTGGACTGCGCAACAAACAATCACCCGATGGATAACCATAAAACCGATAAAATAAAGATACATTTCAATGTGCCCGCAAAAGTTGGCAATGAGATGAGATATATAGAGGAAGTTATAACAAATAAGAAACTTTCAGGAGAAGGACCCTTCAACAAGAAATGCGCAGAATTTCTGAAAAGACGGCTTAATGCAAAGAAAGTCTTGATGACCCCTTCATGCACCCATGCATTGGAGATGGCAGCCATACTCCTAAGATTAAAAGAGGGGGATGAAGTCATAATGCCATCATATACTTTCTCATCGACTGCGACATCGGTATGTATCCGTGGGGCCAGACCGGTCTTTATTGATATACGGGAAGACACTCTCAATATGGATGAAGCGCTCATAGAAAAAGCGATAACTCCAAGGACAAAAGCTATATTCGTGATGCATTATGCAGGTGTTGGATGCAGGATGGACCTGATAATGGAAATAGCGAGAAAATACAATCTTTTTGTTGTTGAGGATGCTGCGCAGGCGATAGATGCGAAAATAGGAGGTAGATATCTTGGCGGCATTGGTCACCTAGGCTGCTTCAGTTTTCATGAGACAAAGAATTGTGTATGCGGTGAAGGCGGCGCGCTTGTCATTAATGATGAAAGGTTTCTAGAACGCGCAGAGATAATAAGGGAGAAAGGCACTAATAGGGAGAAATTCTTCAGAGGGGAGGTAGACAAATACACTTGGGTGGATATAGGTTCATCTTACCTTCTTTCAGAACTTTGTGCGGCTTATCTTTATGCGCAGTTTGAGAATATAGATAAGATAACGCTCAGGAGAAAAGAAGTTTATACAAGATATAATGTCTCACTTAAAGCCCTTGAAGATAATGGAAGATTCAGATTGCCGATCTTACCTGAAGATTGTGATACTAACTACCATATATTCTTTCTTCTGCTTCCTGATGAAAAAACAAGGAATGACCTGATGGATTACCTGAAAAGCAATGGAATACTTGCAGTATTTCACTACTTACCTCTACACTTATCCCTTATGGGAACAGGCATGGGTTACAAGAAAGGCGACTTATCAATCACAGAAGATCTTAGCAGTAGAGTCTTAAGGCTGCCTTTGTACCATGATCTCACGCTTGAAGACCAGGAGTATGTAATATCAAGAATAAAAGAATTCTTCAACGAGAATAAAGGATAATTTCATTGACCTAGATATCTTAACCAGAGAATATGATAATAGACTAAGAACTAGACAAGAAAGGTAATCCTATGCCAAGAGCTTATGAATTTGACTATCGCGGCCCAAGGGGGGGTGCCCCAATAAAGGAAATAAAGAAATGCTGACTGAATATTGATCAGGAATGCGATTGCCACCAATATCAAGAAAATGATTCTAAGAAGTCTGCTTCTGTTATTTATGTACCAGATCATGGTCAATAACACAAAGAAACTTATCAGAGGAATAAGGTATCTTGCTGAATATCCTGCCGCACCAACAATCTGAGTATCAGGGTAAGAAGTCCAGAAAAAGAATAACGGAAATATCATCAGGCTCAGATTTGTCAGCGTCTTCTTGTCTTTCTTATAAAGCACCCATAGCCCGGGAAAGATGAACAGAAAGAAAGGCGCAAAAGGAATAAGGCCAAATGACGGACTGAACAGCCAGACAAATATCCCATAAACATAATTGCCGAAGAATATCGTTGTTATCTTCCTGAAACCTAATATAGCGCCAGTGAGGAACCAATTATGGTAAAAGACTCCGACTATTGGCAGAGCACTCCCAAGCGTAAAATAGATTATCCTTTTCCATTTGAGCCTGGGCAAAAGGGTGATACCGAAAAGAGCGAGATACATCCCTATAGGGTATTTCATGCTGAAAGCCGTCGCAAGCAATAATCCTGGGAGAAGATTATCCTTTCTTATAAAAAAGAGATAATATGCGATTATCAGGAAAGAAGCAATATACATCTCAGTGAAATAACTTTTTGAATAATACCAGTATTGGGTCGCAATGGCAAAGATGACTGTGAACATAAGAGCGATATTCTGAGAATTCTTTGATTTGTATCTCTTTGCATAATGAAGACAGGTGAGATAAAAGAATATGATTCCGATAAATGCCACAATAAGGCCTAAATATATGGATGCTGGCTCTATCAAGCATGTATCTCTGAACGGCCATATGAAAATACTTGAGAATACAGGCAGGCCTATAGCCCGGTTTGAGACCTGCCTTATTCCAGTCGCATCATAATCGCCGATGTGCGGTCCTGCACTTGAGTTATAACCTGGATATTCTCTTTTTGCTGTTACTGTATTCTTGACAGGATCATAAAATTCTATATGCCTACCGATCATCGAATTAGTATTGTTCACAAAATGATAGCTCACATCACATCCCCCATAGAAATAGGCATTATCATAATTATTGTCCACATAGATATCCCCATCATTCACAAGACTGGTTGTAGTGACCATATAATGCGGCTCATCGCCAGATAATACTCCAGGAAGCCCAAGATAAAAACCTTTAATCCTTAGATCATTGCTGAATTCAACCTGCACAAAGGTTGGCAAGAGATACATCATGAATATGAATAAGAAACAGTAAAAGACAGGCCTTTTGCCCAGGATATTCCGGATTTCCATTAACCTCATAAAGACGCATCAATACTCACTGAATATAAAGTTTATGAATCTAAAGGCTTTGTCCTGAATCTGTAAATAAAAACTTTTTTGACGTTGCTTCAATAGCAATGCTTCGAACATAATAGACTATAAGGCGCTTATAAGCAACGACAAAAAAAGAGTGATTCAGGACAAAGCCGAATCTAAAGAGAAATTTATTTTAGTGTCAGTAAAAATAAAGACATTGTGCTATCATGTTATAAATACATACAATTATAATAAGGGGGTTAAGATATTGTTATTAATAACCTTCGACGAAAACTACTCTCTTAACTAATAATCTTGATTGAAATATCAGATTGAGGTATTTAAATTGGGTTTGCAATAGGGGATATTTATTCGTAGCGTATTATCGTCAGTCAATGTTGTGTAGTTGTTTTGGAATATGTAGCAGTCCTGGGATAACAGAGTAAAAAGAAAGACATAGCAATATTTAAATACTCTTTTTAAAGTGCTTAATATTGATAAGACTCTTATCAAACAGGTTATAGGGGGGTATAATGAGAGGTAGATGGCTGATTAATTATATGCTTAAGTGGCCTAGTTATCTGAAGTACCAGCTTAGGATATCAAAAAGACCTCTATTACTTATTATAATGATAACTGAAAGATGCAATAGCAGATGCGTCATGTGCAATTTCTGGAAGAACAAAGATAAGAAGGATGAATTGACTCCTGAAGAGATACGAGAAGTCCTGAAAAGCCCTATAATGCGAGATCTACAGCACATAGCTCTCACAGGCGGAGAGATCTTCATGAGAGAGGATGTCGACCAGATCATCGATGTCATCTATGATACCACGGGCATAAGACCTACGATAGGGACAAACGGGCTTTGTGTGGAAAGACTTGATTCTCTCTTATCCTCAAGAAAAGAAAAGATCGGCGGTGTCATGATATCCATTGATGGTGTGGGTAGAGTACATGATAGAATACGGGGCAATGGCACATTCAAAAGAAGCATGCAAAGCATAAAACTGCTCAAAGAGAAATATGGCATAAAACCAACTATAAACATGACTGTATCAAGATATAATTATGATAATCTCATAAAAACATACAATCTTTTCAGAGACTGCGTCTTCACTTACAAAGTTGCAAAAGCATCAAGATTCCATTTTGGGAATAATGAAGATATGGATTTTATAATAAACAGAAGGCAAGCGGAGAGGTTCTTCAAAGCTGCTGAGAAGATAAAAGACAAGAACCTTTATGATGTATTCTTAGAGGAATGGGTGATGGAGGATAAGAGACCATCGCCCTGCTATGCAGGAGTATCCTCAATCATCATGAACCCTGATGGCAGCATACAGCCCTGCCTCCATAAACCTCAATTCGGCAATATAAGACAGTTCCCCATAGACCGGATATTAATATCAAAAGGGGCTGATGCCTTCCGTAAAAGCCACAAGAATTGTCAGGATTGCTATGAAAGATGCGCAGTTGACACTTTTGGCATAGACCTCCCTAAATGGGTTCTTAAAAAGAAGATTAAAGAAAACTGCCTTGTCAAAAGACCTGCTTAGCCATCTCTTTCACCTCACCAAGCAGTTTGCCGTCTAGAATAATGCATAAAATCCCATAAGACAATGTTCCTGCTGCTGCAAGTAAAATTAAACTTAGGATATCCTGACTGCGTAAAATCAGCATTTTAAATGTATAAACTATTGAGACCATTAGCGATGTGCCAACAAGCGGCCTCCAAAGGATTTTAAGATACTCAGCATTATTGAACATGACAACACCCGCTATTGCTCTCATAAATGCCAATGTTGAGAAAAACAACGCGATGATTATGACACATGCTGCTCCTCCGATCCCATAATAAATTATAGTTGGGATTATTGTCAGAAGAATAAAGAGGTATTGCAGAAACACTATTTTAGTCGTTATCTTAGGCTGACCAACCCCCTCGAGAAGGTAACTTGAGAGCACAGAGATAGACTTCATGAACGGATATAATGAGAGTAGTTGCAATATGATTATCATTGACTCCCATTTTGCTCCGAAAACGCTTATCGTGAATGTATCAGCTAGAACCCATAAACCCCCAGAGATTGGCAAAGTTATGAGGAGCACCCATTTCAATGACATAAGATAGGCCTGCTTGAGCATAAGTTTATTATCTTGGAGTCTTGAATAGATTGGATGAAAGACGCTGCTTACAAACTGTATGAACGCAGTTATTGGCAAGGCAGCTATATTGAAAGCGAAACTATAGTATCCAAGCTGCTTATCGCCTAAAATCTTACCTATAGCGGCATTGTCAGTATAGTTTATAAGGAATGCGAGGAAAGATGAGGTGAAGACATATTTCCCAAAATGAAGCATTTCAACAGCAACTTTTCTGTCAAAGACAAGTTTAGGCCTCCAAGGGCAGAAGAACCATAAAGACGCAACCCAAAAGACATGTTGGACTATGTGCGATATGACAAGACTCCAGACGCCAAATCCTTTGTACGCAAGAAATACTGCTGTTGCGCCGTAAAACATGATAGGGAAGAATTCCGCCAAGCTTCTTTGCCTGAAAAGAAGGTTCTTTGTCAGGAAAGCGTGAGGAACAACTACGAACGAATCAAGAATGAATGAAATACCTATCATCTTTATTATAGGCGAAAGCACGGGTACATTGAAAAACACGGCAACAAGGCCAGAAAGCGCATACGTCCCGATATATAATATCACGCCTATTGCAGGCGATATGAAGAACGCTACATTAAGAGCTTTGTCCATATTCTTCTTCCGGAATATAAGAGCTCCACCTATTCCGAAACCACTCAACAAGTTAAGAAGGGTTATCACTATGAGAGCCATAGCGAATATACCAAAATCCTCAGGTAATAGAAGCCTCGCAAGAAATATCTTTATTACAAGATTTATCGCCTGTACGGCGAAACTTCCAGAAGAGACCCATAAAGAACCCTTTATCACTTTCTTCTTCAGACTGTTCATGGAACCCTCAAATTTTGCAGTGAAGGCTTCTTGCACAGGATGCAGACGCAACTTCCATTCTTATTCTTTAACAAATAATCCAGCCATGCAAGGGTCTTTAATGCAGGCAGAAGTATTATCTTGAGCCTATCAAGATTATGCTCTTTTATGATAGCGTCTATCTCCCATGCGAGCATACCTGCATAGCCAAAAGAATTGCGCAGATATATGACTTCAAATCCCAAAGATTTTAGTATACTCTTCAGCTTTTCAGAACTATAAAGATGGCCTGGCAGCTGATCAAAAGTATGTCTGCTCCATTTATTATAATATCTCTTGGGGATTATATGGAAATTATTGAATGTTACTGTCGGTAGATCTAAATAAAAGAATCCTCCCTCTTCAAGTGCATTATATATATTCTTGAGAATTATCTTATTCTGCCTATCCGTGAAATAGAGAATGGAAACCATGCTGAATATGAAATCATACTTGAGCTTGTCTTTCATTCTTAGGATATCTCTTCTATAAAAATTGATATTGTTAATGCCCATGACTTTCTTTACCCTATCATCTTCACTTATTGAATTTTCAGAGATATCATAAGCATCAACCTTGCTTTGATAATATCTTTCTGCGATATAAAACGCGAAATCACCAGTTCCACAGCCTGCATCAAGAGCCAGTCTAAAGTGTACATTCCTTAATGCTCTCTTGAAATGGAAGAATCGTATCGTAGCCCCAATGAAATCATCACCCAATGTATGAAAGATAAATCTCCTTAATATACTGCGCTTTCGCGCATAAAACTTGTTCTTTCCGAAACGCGCCATATTTACCCCTGAATACCCCAGTATAAAGACTCTATCTAACTTTGAAAAGAGATTTTGATTTACTAAGAAACCTAATGATGAAGGTATGCGTCTTTATTATAATCCTTAGATCTAAGGTTAGATTTATTATCTTATGCCTTATCCTGAACTCAGCCCATGACCTTACAAAAGGATTCTTCCAGCTAAGCAAGGCAAACAAATGCCTTATATTCAGGCAGAAATGCTTGCTTATCCATGGAAGACTCACAGTATTGCCCCATCTGTCCATCTTGCTCCATTCTTCTGTTGTCTTCGGCTCTTTAAACCCATT
>Ga0209542_10008566_pt1 | contig 19052 bp, 20 predicted proteins | sample RifCSPhighO2_01_FD_184028 | JGI IMG/M metagenome (GOLD analysis project Ga0209542, IMG submission 184028) | Soil microbial communities from Rifle, Colorado - Rifle CSP2_plank highO2_0.1 (SPAdes) (version 2) | ecosystem: Environmental > Terrestrial > Deep subsurface > Rock core/Sediment ...
CACCCCCGCCAATACGGCGGGGGGATTTTTTGCTACTTACGCAAATCGATTACATTCGATCTCGCTTGTAATGCTCTCGGCAATATACCGGTCGGCCTGCTGAAGGCTGAAACGGAACTTGCGTTGGCTGTCCACATGTTGCGCAAACTGCGTCAAACATCGGACGGTCTCCACCGCTGAATCCGCCTCGTCCTGCGCCTCCTGTTTCTTGTCCTTTCATCTCACGGAAACAATTGTTGCAGTACACTGGTCGATCGCCTGAAGGTTGAAACGGAACTTGCGTTTCGTTTCCACACTTGGAACAGGTCGCGTCAAACATTGGACGATCTGAGTTAAATGAATTCATATAAAGTCACCGCCTTTCGTTATCATAATATCGAGGCCATAACGCTTATTCTTGACGCTCGATATCTTCGATAACGAATGCTTCTTACGTCGCGCTTGATCGTCTGTTCCCTCGTGCGCCTACTATTACATACAATGGATTATTGTGCAAGTTTTTCGGCGTTTGCTTTGGTAACCTCAGGGAATTTGTCTGCAGACTGGTATTTCGATACGAAGTTCTCTTCCCTGATTACTTTTCCCGCTTTTGTAACTATTTGAGCAACGGCTGCGGTAAGAGAACCATCTGGTTTTTTTTCTGTTGTAAACGGGCCATTTATTTTTACCGTTCTACCATCACTTACTCCCCAAACCTCAAAGCGTACCTTGGTACCAACAACAGATGTTTTAAGAAGTACGGGCGTTGGCATATCGTTCTTAAACCTAAAATCAGGATTTGGCTGATACACGGTTGCATCGTATCCTGGCGCACCATAATACGAAACGGGATATGAGTGGTTGCGACGATTGGTAATATCCAGCCCAGCTTGCATAGCAGCGCGGAACGCAGTGGTTGAAACCTGGCATATTCCCCCACCAAATTCTGGAGTTGTAACATTCTCTTTAATAACTAGTTCTGGCAAGTATCCGTTTTCTTTATCCACGTTCCCCAAATACGTATTAAAAGAAAATTCTTCGCCCGGCATAATAACTAATCCGTTAAACCTCGCAGTGCCAACCTTTATATTATGCACGCGATTTTTTGGACTGCCTGCGAAATTTGTTTCTCCTGTTGTAAGGAGATCTTTAAACTTCAGTTTTTCAAAATCTACTGCAGAGAATACGGACGGCCGATACTGCATCATTTGTACTTGCACAACACCCTTTCCGGTTGCAAGAGCACTTCGGAGCGCAAGAGAAGTTTTCATTCCATCTACCGTACTTCCTTTTGTTCCGCCTTTAATCATCACTACGTTTCCACCTTCTCGCACAAATCTACTCTGTTCACCAATGTTATTAATTCGCGGAGAAACATGGATGTTTAAATACGAATATATTGCACCGGGTCGCAATTGAAGCATCAGCGTGCCATCTCCCATATTTCTTGTTTTATACAGTGTTTTTGATTCGGCTAAAGATAATTTCCAGATTTTTCCTTTAAATAAAAACTGAATTTGCGTTGATGAAAGTTTTTTTGCGTTCTCTGCACTTATGCGAACTTCGGTGAGTAGCGGATCAGCCGCATGAACATAGCCAGCAGGAAGCAACACAATAAACAACGCTATAAGCAATCCGAAGTACGTATTATTATTGTGAGCAATCAACATCATATTTATTGGGGTCATACGTTTTTGAGAATAATTTTTTACTTAAACTAAATATGGACGAGATGAGAGACTCTCGCAATCGCTCTTGTTCCGACTCCGTTATTTTTTGAGCAGGTGTTGGTGTTAGCGCTGCTCCGGGCTTACCATATGCGACAATTGTTATCTCTAATTTTCTTCTTCCAAATTCTAATGCCTTGCTCGTAGAAGGAAACCAAATGTCTATGTAATAACCGTTAAACCGACGAGCCATTCTGTCTTCAACAATATATGGTTTGTTATTAATTGATATAATAGTGCCCAGTGGAAGAAAGTTAGTGGCAACAACTCCTTCTCGCACCCTTGTACCTGAGGCAGTAATGCAAGGAGTCGAATCTGTATGTTTTGGATTAGGCGGATATGCGCTTGAACTTACGATGAACTTTGTTCCAATCGGTGGCTTAATCCGCCCAATCGCCTTCACTCCAATGTACCGAAGTAAGCTTTGCCCAAAACTTAGGCTAGGTAGAAGTACTTCTGAATCTACCACTTCAAAATGCGCAGGCGTCAGGCCTTGCGCATGTGCATATCCAGTACTACAAAGCATTATAAATATAATTAGTATTGCGCCATTCATACGAAAACTCATACTCATCATGGTACACTTGAAAGCATGGCAGGAGAAATAGCACACATTGTATACGCTGCTCGGTTACTTACACACATGAAAGACAACGTCTCGTATCCTTCATACTGGGTTGGTACAGTATTTCCAGACATTTATCGAATTGGACGCATTAGTCGTTTTCCTACTCACATTCGCCCCGTGAGCCTGTCTGCGCTTGTGGGCAACAACGACTTCACTACAGGAGTGCGCGTACATAGCTGGGTTGATGCAACGCATGAATTGTATTTTAAAGAACATGCGATATTTGAAAAACTTCCTTGGCATCCGCTTCTGCCATTTGCATTTGAACTGTTTGAAGATGAAGTACTGTATGATTCGTACGAAGATTGGCACCTTATTATTCGCGCACTTGCGACTGTAGACCCCGATGAAGAGCGAATGATCCACAACCGCCCACACATTCAAGCATGGCATGCACTCCTACAAACATATTTTAGATCCGCACCGTCAGATGAATCCAGGCTTGCATATATGGAAAAGCTTCAACTTTCTTCTCATAGCGCAAAAGAAATAAATAGTATCGTATCTGATTTGCGAGAACATACTACTGCCAAAGAAATATTGATGAACTACATACAAACAATTGAGCACATCTTGATATAAAAAACTCTCCCCGATCTGCCAACTGGCCGATGCGGGGAGAATATTCGCTCATGTTCAATTACTTTCTCTTCTTTTTTTTAGAGGTGGTCTTTCTTTTAGCTGCCTTCCTCTTTGTTGTTTTCTTTACTGCCTTTCGTGCAGTCTTTCTCTTTGCAACTTTTCGCTTTTTCTTAGCTGGCATAGGTACCACCTCCTCTCCCAAATGCAGATTTGCATTCTGAACGAAATGTAACTACAAGATTTTTTGTCTTGTAGTGAACTGTTTCCCCTCCATAAAACATTTCATTCATATCGCTACGAATCAGTATATCACAAATCTTTTTTAATGTGCAGTGCAAATCCAATTCTACTTACAATGTATGATAAAAATCCGATACAAATAATTGCAACCATAAACATTATGAAAGATATTTCAACAAAAAACATTGCTACCAGACTTGCTCCGATGACAAAATCTATTTGATCAAATGGAATCCATAACTGTCCGGACTCAATTCCAACCCTTCTTTTAAAAAAACTTTTTATACTATCTGCTAACAATGCAGCAAACCCAGTTGCACCGCTATATACAATCGCAAGTGGGAAAGAATTGTACGGATATATATCAGTAAAAAAAGTTAGAAGAATTCCCATGCAGAGCGCGGCAGCAACTCCAACAACAAGTCCGCGAAATGTTTTATTCTCCCCTAACATCCGCTTCCCATTGAGAGTACGACCAAAATCTATCGGTTTATTAAGCCATAATAAAATATTGTATTTACTTGCGAATACGGGTGCCATATTCGCAACCATAGCCGGCAAAAAAATAAGAATGATGTTACTCAAAGTGAGCATGTGCGTTTTTTTGATCAACTTTTTTCCGCAACACAGCGTGCTCCAAAAGCGACGGATCCGATGCTAATATATTTTTTGCTTCTTCTCTCACAAGTTTTATCATCTCATAATCGAGCAGAGACGCAACTCGCAAACTTCCAAATCCAGATTGTTCCAAGCCATACAATTCACCTGGTCCGCGAAAACGTAAATCAGCTTCAGCAATTTCAAACCCATCATTTGTAGATGCAAATAACGTTAATCTTGTATTTTCTTTTTCATTTTGTTCCGTGGGCACAACATAACAAATAGATTCGTGCTCCCCTCTTCCTATGCGACCACGAAACTGATGCAACTGCGCGAGTCCAAATCTTTCTGCACCTTCAATCATCATCACCGTTGCATTTGGAACGTTCACTCCAACTTCAACAACAGCAGTTGCAACAAGTAATTGAATTGCACCTGCGACAAAATTATTCATTACTGCTTCTTTTTCTGCGGAGCTCATTTGTCCATGTAATATATCAATAGCAATTCCAGGAAATAGTTTTTGTATTTCTTGAAATGCTTTCCGAGCGGATTTTACCGCAAGTTTTTCCGAATCTTCAATTAATGGAGTAATAATGTATGCCTGCCTGCCATCATGTAGGTGAACAAGCATATCAATAATTGCATCATCACGTTTTTCTGTATGCACGATGCGAGTTACTATTGGCTTTCTTCCGGGTGGCAATTCATCCAGAAGCGAATTCTCCAAATCTCCATAGACTGTTAGGCTCAGTGTTCTTGGGATCGGCGTTGCAGTCATCGAAAGAAGGTGCGGAACCATACCCTCTTCAATAGAAAGCAATGCTTTTCGTTGCGCAACACCGAAGCGATGCTGTTCGTCTATAATAGCGAGGCCAACATTCGTTGCATGTACATAGTCTTGCAAGAGAGCATGCGTACCAATCACACAAACACTGTCATTGCTTATCAGCTTTTCATATATTGCTTCTTTTTCCCGTTGTTTTGTTGCACCTACTAATAGGGCGACGTTTTTTGCGCCAAGATTTGATTGAAACGCCAGCGCCTGTTGCCGCGCCAGTATTTCCGTAGGAGCCAAATACAAGACTTTTTTACCGTGTGCCAGTGCAATTTTTGTGGCAAGTAATGCAATTGCGCTTTTTCCAGAACCAACATCTCCTTGCAGCAACCGATTCATAGGATGGCTCTCTCGCATATCTTCCGCAATTTCTTGAATAGACCGTTTCTGCGCTCCTGTGAGCGTAAACGGCAAAGATGCAATGTGCTGTTCTACTTCTTCACTTGTTACTGTAAGTGGATATGCCCTTGCAAGACGCACTCTCTGCTTGCGTACCAATGCTGCTAATTGGAGGAAAAAAAGCTCATCAAACTGCAATCTGCGCTTTGCGCGAGCAAGTGACTCTTGCGACGATGGGAAATGCGCCTGAGCTATAGCATCCTGAATACCCATTAAATCATTTCGCTCGATCATACTTTTTGGTAAATATTCCGGAACAAGTAAAATAGCTGGAAGCAGTGCTTTTACTTGATATCGAATAAACCGCGATGAAATTCCCGCACTTTCATTATATAGTGGAGTAATTTCTGCGGTATGAATGCGCTCAGAGGATGAGCTCGCAAACTCGAGTGCCGGGGATCGCATAGAAAAATGAGGTTTTTGGCCCGCTATGGCTGTTTTTTTAAAAAAACGAGACTCCTCTACTAACCCAGCTACATACACCTTTGTACCCACTGGGAGCTTATAGTGCAAAAATTGCAGATTAAACCATGTAACGTGTAAAATTCCCGTACCATCATCTATGTCTACATATATACGCAGTAGCCGCCGCTTCCCATAAAAGCCTTTATTCTCTTTTATTGAAACAACACTGCCAAGAGCGGTCATCTGCTTGCCCACTTCCAGCTTATCGATAGGCGTTACCGTTGAAAAATCTTCATACTTCCGAGGAAAATGGAATAATATATCTCGAACGTACTCTATCCCAAGCCGCCCTAGTGCTCGTGCGCGCGAAGGCCCCACACCCTGCAGTTCCGTAATTTTTGACCCAAGCGTAATTGGCATATACAAATATCGTACATGAAAAATTAAAAAGGAACCCTTGGTGGTTCCTTAGATATTTGATTACATAGTTTTTCCGTCTGTTTGAAGAGACGGAAATAACCAATGTTTTTTGGTCAAATTTGACGATTTACTTGAAAGAGCGGAGAGAACAATCTCTGACCCTACTATAGCACTTCTCTGTTTAATGGCCAAGTAGCATCCTTTCCGAGCATCACTGTTTGGTACAGATGCAAATCGCCCCATCGAAACCCCGCTTCGCATGACTTCAAATACAGCATCCACATGCGGAAGAACTGTTCATCAAACATGTTCACTACTTCTTCTTTTTTATCTTCAACATTTCGTGCCCAGTGGTTCAGCGTTCTTGCGTAGTGCTGCCAGAGGTTTTCGACGTCCACAACTTTCAGCTGTTCCTTTCCGGCATCCCGCATTATTTCACGCAATAGTGGGATGTATCCTCCAGGGAATATGTATTTTTCGAGCCAGGGGTCTCTTCCGGTGTCTTCTTCATTCGTGCGGCCAATGGTATGTAGCAGTGATATTCCGTCATCCTTGAGCATTCGTTTCCATATGGTAAAAAATTCAGCTAGTTGTGCCTTTCCTACTTGCTCAAACATACCAATACTTATAATACGATCATATTTCGTGTTCTTATCTAATTCAGGAAGTTTTCGGTAATCCGCCACGATAACTCGTACCCTGTCTTCTAACCTAAGCTTTTTTGCCTGCTCTACAATATATGCCGCCTGCTCTTTCGCTGGTGTAACACCCGTAACTACGACGTCGTAACGCTGCGCAGCGTGAAAAAGAGCTCCTCCCCACCCGCAACCAATGTCGAGCATCGTCATCCCTGCTTGTAGACGGATCTTTTTACAAACAAGATCAATTTTTTGGTACTGCGCGGCAGCTAGTGAATCAGATTCCTGCAAAAAGTATGCACACGTATACGTTTTTGATGGATCAAGCCACAGACTGTAGAAATCATTCCCAATATCATAGTGATGCTGAGCATTTTTTACGGCTTTTGGTATGGAAATAGGAATATACAGCAGTGCCTTCCGAATTTGACGAATAATACGAGGAACTAACGTAGTACTTTGGACGAACCCTTGTAAAAACTGCATCATATCCCCCTCTATAGTAATATCTCCTCTCATATATGCTTCTCCGAATGCGAGTGACGGTAAAATCATAAGACTGCGCACAATACTCGGGTTTTTAAACGTCACGGTAGTTTTTATCTCGCCTTGCCCTATACGGACTTCCTTTTTTCCGACCACAAGCTTTGCCCCAGGACCCTTCCAGTGTTTCTTGAATCGATTTAGAATACTATTGCTTATCATAACGTGTACTCGGCAGGAATCGAACCTGCGACCCAAGGGTTAGAAACCCTTTGCTCTATCCGCTGAGCTACGAGTACATATAAGTACCTCCTTGCTTGTTTTTAGCACATAATATGCTACATTGCGAGAGCACCCGTTCAACAAGCTCAGGGTAAATGGCGGCTATAGCTTAATGGCAAAGCTCCGGGTTGTGGTCCCGGTGACGAGGGTTCGATCCCCTCTAGCCGCCCCGACTACGCCAAGGCTTCGTCGGGCCTTTGGCCCAAGAAGCAAATAGGGTCTATTCTTAAAACAAAATCCCTTACGCATGAAGCACAAACCAAAGTTAATAATTATTACAGGACGCCCAGGTTCAGGTAAAACTATCCTCTCAAAAGAACTGGGCAAATTATTATATTTACCAGTTGTTAGTCGAGATGAAATAAAGGAAGGGTATGTGAATACTTTCAATATGAAACATGACAAGCTCCCAGAGGATACCAATGGCATAGTGACGGGAATATTCTTCAAAAATATTGAGTTTCTTTTATCTAGCAATGTTTCCGTAATTGCCGAAGCTGCGTTTCAACATAATGTATGGGAGCCGGAAGTTACGAAATGCCAAAAATGGGCTAACATTTTTGTGATTATTTGCGAGATTGATGCCGAGACATCTGCTAGCCGTCATCTCAAAAGAGGAATAGCTGAACCGAGGAGAGAGTTTTATCACGGGGACAAAAGAGTTGCTCATTTTAAAGAAACTGGGATAATCTTGCCTGCTGGTGCATATAAACCACCATCAATTGATGTTCCTACCCTACAAGTTTCAACATTAGACGGGTATAATCCAGAACTGGAAAAAATCAGAGAACAAATCGTCTCCTCGCTAGACGCCTCTAGCAGCCCCGCAGAAAGAATTGTATAGTCAAGTTATGAGCATGGATAATCAAAAAATTAGCAAAGAAGATTTAATACTTTACTTACTGAGTAAGATAGAGCCTGAAAAATCAACTCTTCTTCGTTTAAATAAATTGGCATTTTTTGCTGAGTTTGGTTTTATCTACAAGCAACAAAAAGAGCTTTCTGACGCCCAATATGCTGCTATCGATTATGGTCCCATTATCAACGACTATAGAAAGATTCTTGCTAAGATGGAGAAAGATAAGAAAATTCTCATAGACAATAATGGAAAACATATTCGCCCGCTTGTTTCTCCGGTTTTTATGTTTTCTAGTGAGGATAAAAAAATTCTGGATACTTTGATTGAAAAATACTCTCAATTTAATAACAATGAACTGATAGGATTATCTCATTCCACTGACTCATATAAAATTACTACCAATAACGAAGAAATAATGGGTAACGTTATCGATAAAGACCTAGCTTATCTTGAGAGCTTCTTTGATGAATCTTCTGATGAGGAAATCAAGCACGAAGAATTACCAGAGATAGATAGGTCTGAACTGGTTGAGTATGGGGTTTGATGATGGTCCATATAGAATACTGGTCCATAAAAAATTTGAGAAGGTAGTGAGAAAAAAATTGCCCTCTCATCTGGTAAATGCCCTGCACAAAAAGATAGAATATCTCAAAAGCAACCCTAAACACCCCAGCTTAAACACCAAATCGCTCAATGTTTCGAATGCATGGTGTAGGCAGAGAGGAATAGACGATGTTTTTGAGTTTCGTATCACTAAATCTTTTAGGTGCATTTTTTATGTACAACACGAACAAAGAGAGATAGTTCTTGTATTTGTGGGTAACCACGAAGACGTTAGAAACTATACTAAGTAATACTGGATATTAATCAATGACACAAAAGAAGACAACACAAGAACTTATAACGGAGCGCCCCTCCGCAGAAGAGCTACGCGCAATGCCTCGAACACCGCTTATTGTAATAGCAGACAATATTCGAAGTCTCGACAACGTGGGGCTCATGTTTAGACTTTGTGAGCTGGCACGAGTAGAGCTGTTTGTTCTTGCCGGCTACACCGGGTACCCAAGAACGGAAAAAGACACCCGCCCAGAGGGCATAATCGCACGGCACGATAACCGAATTCAAAAAACTGCAGTATACGCGCTACCTCACCAGCCCTGGCAGTACCAAGAAGATCCTCGTGATTTCATCACGCAAAAGAAACAAGGGGGCTATAAGGTAGTAGCTCTCGAGCAAACAACCAATAGTATCCCCTATTTTGCAGCAACATATACTCTGCCGACTATCTTAATTGTAGGTCATGAACGTCTCGGAGTCCGGCAAGAACTTCTAGAATTAGCAGATACCCTTATTGAAATACCTATACTTGGTATAGGCAACTCCCACAATGTTGCTATGGCAACAGGCATCATCACTTCGCACATCCTCGAAAAAACTGGACAATATACCAAAAATACCGGAAAATCATAAATACGTCCTCGTAGTGAAATGGATATCACATCAGTCTTCGGAACTGAGAGTGGGGGTTCGAATCCCTCCGAGGACACCGATGCAACCAATGAAACTTCTCAAGCAAATTCTTCAACTTATAGCAACCATTTCTTTTTTGGCCGGTACCTCTGCGATGTTTGCTGCAAAAATTGCCGCATGGCAAGGCGGTGTTTTTCTGTCGAGGGCAGAGCACCACTGGTTCAATGATTCCATCACGGCTTTTTTGCTTTCCATCAACCTTTTGTTACTGATGGTTATTTTGCTGAAAAACACAACGAGTGATTAGATTTTTATGATTTCTAGCAAACTCAAAATTATCTTTTTTATCTCCATTCTATTTTTCATCGCACATGGGATGGAGGAAATATTTTCTGGTTTTTCCGCCACAGATTCTCATGTTCAATTTGTTTTTGGATATTTGAATACATTGCCAACGCCGCAAGCCACTTTCGTCGTTTTTCAGATTATGCTTTGGCTCGCTCTTATAGTTGCGGCCCTGCTCGTCGTTGGTGAAAGGTTGCTCTTGTGGATGTTAACAATTCCAGGCTTGATATTTCTCTATGAATTGCATCATTTTTGGAAAGCGATTGAAGTGGGAGGGTATTATCCGGGCATAATCACTGCAGTCGCATTTCCTGTGCTTGCTTTGCTGTTTTGGAGCGAGTGGATAAAGAACTATCGAGCAATTAAACATGAGTAGGGTTTTTAAAGTCTTGATCTTGTGCACGCTTTGCCCGCTCGATATTCTTTTGGCATCAAAGAAAAGTTTGAAATTGTCAGTGGTGCGGCTCAGCCGCTTTTCCGAATTTTCGCGGAGAGACTTTTTCGTCGCTTGGGTCGGCGAAATGCGTTCGGACTAATTCAAGAATAATGTACCAATCATGCAACCAACAAAACTTTTATATCTAGAAGATTTTACGCTTCTTGAGTCACCCTCTCGGGTTTTGGATATTGCAGAAGAAAACGGAAAAACTGTTCTCATTTTAGACCAAACAGTTTTTTATCCCCAAGGTGGCGGGCAGCCATTTGATACAGGAATTATTACGGGAAACGACGGAAGTTTTACCGTTGAAGAAGTTCGTTTTAGTGACGGCTTCGTAAAGCATATAGGAGAATTTACTGGCAAAGACTTTCAAATCTCAGAAACAGTTCATTGCTTTGTTGAGCAACGAAGAAGAAGTATAAATAGCAGAATACATTCTGCCGGGCACGTGATAGATATGGCCGTACATGCGCTCAAACTCAACTGGATTCCGGGTAAAGGATATCACTTCCCCGATGGGCCGTATGTTGAATATTCTGGAACTTTTAACGCAGAACATAAAGAAAATGTACAAAAAGACATTGAACGTATCGCCAATGAATTTGTTCAAGAAGGACGAAAAACCAGCATTCTTTTTATGGAAAAAGAAAAAATGCACGAAGTCTGCCATTTTGTCCCGGACTACCTACCAAGCAACAAGCCATCAAGGGTTGTGATGTATGGCGACTTCGGAGTCCCTTGCGGAGGAACGCATGTGAGTAATTTAGGAGAAATTGGCAAAATTATAGTAAGAAAAATAAAAATGAAAGGTGACGTAATCCGCGTGAGTTACGCCGTGTAGAGCGGCAGTTTTATCTCAAATTCTAGCCCTGAGGACTCACTTCTTTGGCGCCAGGTTAGCCTTCCATTACATTCTTGAATTAATAGTCTGGATAGCGTTAACCCTACGCCTATGCCGTCTTGATCGTATTGGCTTGCGTATTGCCCACGTACAAATGGGTCAAATATTGCATGAGCGTCTTCTTCTTTTAATCCTATTCCCCTATCCTGAACGATAATACGTACAAATTTCTTCCCTCGAATGATTACAATGTTTACTAAGCCTGGTTTTAACGTATACAGCATACCATTTTCTAGAATATGAGTAAGTGCGATACTAAACAGATTACGATCGAGACGTACCGGAGCATCTTCACAGTGCATTTTGCGTATAATCTCGACGTTTCTGGCAGAGGCAAGCTTTTCAACCTTAGAAATCGCCTCTTCAACAAGAGCACATGCGTTGTATACCTTCATTTCCTGAGCGACTTTACCTCCTTGGGCACGCAGCATCAAGAAGATATCTCGCACGTTTTCCAGCACTACTCGTGTTTTGGTATTCATACGCTTTAACTTGAGACGAATTTCTGCCGGAAGTGCGTCTGATTGCCTCACTAAATATTCAATATCGTCCTCAAGGGACTGGATAGGCTGCTCAAGCTGAGAAGCAACTCGAGACAATTTTCGATGCTCTCTTCTATCGTCCCCACGAGTCTTACCTTCTGCATAAATAATAGCTAATAAACCTGCGGTAATACACATACCTGCGAGCAACGGAACAACCGGAGCAAACTCCCCTACAAACAACGCAATAACTAAGAAGTAGAGATCAATTGCAAGTAATACACACGCTCCTCCATACAAAAAGGAATGCAAAATAGTATGAGGCGACGAAGTTTTCATAAGATGAACTGGATTCGTTCTATTTTAGCATATTTTATTCGTATACCACTAATAAAACCCCGAGCTAAACAAAGTCTGGCAGGGCCTCTGCAAGTTGCTCGCGGTATTGTAATGCTTCAGCAATATGCTTTGGCTCAATACTGTCTGACTCACCAATATCGGCAATAGTAAGAGCAACTTTGAGTAAGCGATGAATGCCACGCGAAGATAAACGGAACTTCTCTTGTGCTTTTATAAGCAATAGCCTGCTTCCATCGCTCAGTGCAGCGTATTCTAATAACTCTTTGGGTTTGAGCTCCGCATTTACTTTTCCTTGGCGAGCCCATTGCCTCTGGCGACAAGTGAAGACTGCTTCGGCATATTCTCTCGAAGACTTCCCCGAAGGTTGCGTAGAAAGAAGCTCCTCCGCGGGCACATCGTTTACCAACACATGTAAATCAAATCTATCTAACATAGGCCCGGATATTCTTCTTTGATATCGAATAATATCAGATGAAGAGCACGTACATGATTTGCGCTGGCTTCCTACAAACCCACACGGGCAAGGGTTCATCGCTCCAACAATCATTGCTCTTGCTGGGAACCGCACCGTGTGTGCTGCGCGCGATACTGTAACCATCCCGTCCTCAATAGGAGCGCGAAGCTGTTCGAGCACGGAACGCGGAAACTCGGGAAGCTCGTCTAAGAAAAGCACTCCGCAATGTGCAAGTGTAATCTCCCCTGGCTTGGGCATCGTTCCTCCACCAACAAGAGCCGCACTTGATGCGCCGTGATGAGGACTTCGAAAAGGGCGTGTGTATTTTAACCCTTCGTCAGATGCCAAAAGCCCAGCAATAGAATATATAGAAGTAACTACTAGTGCCTCTTCTCTTGTTAATGAAGGCAATATCCCATTCATAGCCCTTGCGAGAAGTGTTTTGCCGGTACCGGGAGGCCCAACAAGAATTCCGTTATGGCCACCTGCAGCACAAATAACAAGCGCCCGCTTTGCATGCTCTTGGCCGCGAATTTCATTCATGTCTATTTCAGGCACAGTAAAATTACCTTCGAATTTCTGTTCTGCATGGGTACCCGGCAACGGAGAAATAGCTTTATGTGCTGAAAACAACGTAATAAGCTCCGTGAGATTTTTCACAGGGTATACTTCTATTTTATCAGCAAGAGGAGCCGCCTCTTGCGTATTACCTAGTGGTAAATAGAGTTTTTTTATGCCATTACGAATCGCAGACAATACAATTGGCAACACCCCATGAACTGGGCGAATAGTTCCGTCTAATGCGAGTTCTCCAATAAACCAAGAAGATTCCAAAATATTCTCATCTATTTGGATTTGTCCACTTGCACATAAAAAACCAACAGCAATAGGAAGATCATATAATGACCCTTCTTTTTTTAAGCTGGCAGGAGCTAACGAAACAATAGTTTTTCTCCGAGGAGGTGTGTATCCAGAATTCGTAAGTGCTGCTGTTATTCGCTCTCTGGATTCTTGAATTGCTCGGTCAGTCAACCCAACAAGCGTAAAACTTGGCAAGCCCTGTAGTACATCAACTTCTACATCGACAGGAAGTGCGTCTATACCGTATACTGCGGCAGATCGTATGTGTGCAGGCATTATCGCCTAGTGTACACCCAAATTGCCCAAAGAGTACCAGCAAGAATACAAATATCAGCAACATTAAAAACGAAGGAGCCAATACTCAGTGGGTCGCGAACGTATCCAAATCGCAACACATCAATATAATTACTTACCCCACCTGCTAGTACAAGAGTAAGCGGTAATGCAAATGTATAATTTTTTTTTATAATTACAGCGATAAGCACTAATACTGCAATTACAGGCAGTATATACCCCATGAATTATGAAATAACGGTGGTAGCTGCGGGGTTGGCCCTCAAGCGACCTTCTGGAATAAGAACTCCGTCTTCCGTAACTCCGTATGCTTGTTTGTCTATCCGATCAAGCGCAAGATCAATTTCTTCTAACCTTTGCGTCACTGCTGTATTCGTAGCTTGTAACGCTTCATAATCTGCAACCTCAGTTGCATTCTCTTCTTCACTCCGGCCATAGTCAGGAAAATGTGCACTCTCCTTCACTTCACCGGTCAAAATATTCCTCTCATCTAAAAGACGTTGTTTCATTTCCTCTATAAAAGCTTGTGTATGCATAGTAATAAAAAAATTTAGTGGGGGCCGACAATTAAAGTCGCATAAAAAAAATAATTGACCTACTGTCGGCCTCCGAGCTCGTGTCCACAGCCGTTTGAGGCAGATGACTACTAATACTTAGTATACCAGCAATCACCTGCCCCAAATAGCATTTTGTCAAACAAGAGCTATGTGCATCATCCTATGTCCTGCTCCATAGAATAGTCCCCTACCATAATTGCGGTTCCAGTTACATGCACTCGCCATAAAGACGAAGAGCACCGGCGTAACTATCTCCGCGATAATGTACAAATGAGCAAACCTTGTTTAAGTGTTTTTGTTTTTATGTATGTGGCCAAAGCAGCTTGGCACGTCCTTATAGTAGAAGATGTACTCCCAAGTAAGGAAGCACGGGCAGAGAACATGCGGCATGCATCTTCACTAACCGTGCTTCCCACGTGCTTGAGGAGTCTTATGTATTGAGTTGTAAATGTGCTCTTCCCCCTTTATGTGGTTCTGATTGCTATACGCGACACACTCTCATCAGAACCATTCGTTTGTTTCGCTTGTTTGTTTTATTTTATTTTTTGTTTTCCGCCCCCTTTTGAGCGATGTTTCAATTGTAGCAGTTTTTTTCTCCTTGGTCAAAGATATATATGCACTTTTTTGAACATATTTCGTATACATGTAATTTTTCTATTTTATCGCACACTTTTAAGCACCCTATTCCCCGATTTTTTTGTATTACTACAAACTATCTGTAGTTCCGATCTTTATACTTTCTTATCTGCCCAAATTTCAATAACATCTTCAGATATTCCATATTCTATTTTACGCATTTGATCTCCAAGTCCGATTGCATCTAACATACTTCCTTGTATAAACCCTCTTTGTACTGTCGTTACACTTCCAAGAAACGAGACGAGTCGATTTCCGCTCTGCTGGTCATTTGATAGAACAAGTGCTTTGTCTTTTCCACATAAAAATATATGCTCATCGTAGTTTTCACTAGGAAAACAATTATTTGTGCCTTTGTTAAGAGAAAATGATGCTTTTGAGCCTCCAGGCACATACTCGTATCCGATGGTTCTGTCGGGAAGTGCAAATGCTTTCTTGAAAGGATGCCTCATTCCTTGTTCTTCATGCATCCATGCCTCTATTTGAGTTGCTACATTCGTGTCGCTCGACAATAAACCAACTGCAAATAAATCTCCTTCATACAGAACGGCGCCAGATCCGTGCTGCAAAAAACTTTCAATTATCCGCGGATGTGTTTTTTTAAAAGCTAAAGAATCAGAAACTTTTCTCTCCAGTGCTTCTCGTACGCCACTTGGAGTAAAGTGTAAGACGTCACTATGTAAAGCAACGTATGATGATTCTCCTAGTGCAGTATTAGTATCGGATCGATACATTTTTCTCCGAATAAACCGAGAGGAATCTGTATTAATAACTGCATGTATTCCTTTGCGACTTTCCTCTACGTATGCAGAAAACGCATCGGTACTTTTTGATTCATCTTGTACTATAGCAATCGGATACAAGGGCAAACGTTTGAGAATGAGAGTGTGCAATGTCTTCCCTATGGCACCTACAACCCGCTTATAGGGTGACGACATAGGGCTGCCTGTGTTACTTGCCACTACAATCCAACCCAGGCGACGCACTTCCCATTGTTGTTCTCGCAAATCTTGCATAACAGAAAATTGATTCCGTACCTTTGGAATACCTGCAATATACTCACCTTGCGGTCCTTTCTTATACACCAAACGATTATAACTGGAAGGAACATGGGGCAGAGATTGTTCAATAGGTATGGTTGCTACTAAACTATTGTAATACCCAACACTGTACTCACCAGAACCATCGCCCAACAATGCCATTAAAAACCACAATGACATAGAAATACTACTAAGGATGACGCAAACAAACACGATTGCAATACTTACTGCGCCCCAAGAAAGCGCTACGACCTTCATTTGGTTAGCAGAACCGCCTGGATTTCAATCCCTGTGCTTGTCTTCCCAGACGAAATAATAACTGGAACCTTCCCTTCGTTACCAAGAGTAGGCAAAACACTCAACAGGGCAGGATCCATGATGGAACCAGCGATAAATGTCTTGTTTTTTAGTATGGCCTCAGCCTTCTCTCCGAGCGTCTTGAATGGATCTTCAGTAGAGAGCCCCTGCTTCTTAGTAAATGATGTATCTACTAAAGCAGACATACCTTCCCTCGAAGAAGATACCAATAAGAAGTTATCGCCAACTGTGTAGTCAATTGTCTGTGTTTGGCCATTCATGTTTACATAGCGTAATGGAACGGTATTGTAGAGTCCATCGTTGAATGCGAACTGCACATCAAGCCTCTTACCAAGAATAAGTGGTATAAGAGCAGGTAGTGCCTGTTCTACGATTGGCTCTCCTATTCGAAGTTTCTTCTGAAGCGAACTAGGCAATGCCACAACAAACCCAAGATCTAGAACTCCGTCAGAACCTTTTCTCTCAAATAACACATATGGAGTTGTAAATAATGAAATAAACTGCCGTACCGCTGGCTGTGCAAGGACGCTACCATCTAGTCGAGAGGACTCTGGTTCTAAAGAGGCTATTTTTTCGGCAAAATTGAGCCCAACTTGTCCAAAGTGTATATCGCTTGGAATAAGCGATAGCAGCTCAGCCGTATCATTAACCACACCTTCACCAGGAGGATCCCCTGCAATTTGAGCAGAGGCCAGAAGAACCCCGTTGTTTGCCGACTGGGTAACATAAAAGACCAGGTCGTCAGAACTAGAAAAACCTGTGGCGGAACTTGCCAGTGCCTGAAATTGTTGCCTTACAAATGCAGCACTCATTGCATATCGAATAAGATAGTTTGAACTCTCAATAGACTCGACAAGTAAACTTTTTTCATCAATTGCTCCGTTAGAAAGTGCTGCACTATATTGTTCAATATTGTCCGCATGCATAACGTACCATCCATTTTTTTCTAATATCTGTTCTTCTCTTTGTTGAGCAACGTATTCTTTTGATAGTTCGTTCTTTTCCAAGATCAGAAAAGGCTTAGGGTTCCCAGGCATAAGCACATATGAAACGCGAGAAGTTATACCGATAGGAAATCTTGAGTCACCCATCATCTGTTGTATCGCAGTACGCTTTTCTTCTGTTGTACTATTATAATCAACAACAGCAAGCGCTTCCTTCGGGATCAACTCAAAAAAAGCCGTTTCTTGTGGAGGAGTATTTTCTGTACGTTTCACCGTACCCCACTGCATATACGCATATATTCCTCCAGAAACAACTACACCAAACAACGCGATGTACATAATACCGAGCAGAATGTGCATATATTTTTTTGTTGGCGTAGATTCCCCTTCTTTTGGTAAAGAAAATACAGGAGGTGTTACGCCCTTCTTAGGTTTTATGTGAGGAACAAGAACTTTAGATACGGGGGGTACAGGCGCGGGAGATTCATTCATCTCCGCGATATCGTCCTTCATCGTACGAATTACTATTTCATCTGGCATTGCTTGTTAGTATAACAAACAACAACAAATCAGAACACTATTTTGCTGCCTTATGGGAAAGACTAATACGGCCGTTTGAATCTATTTCTGTAACAATGACAGGAAGTATATCCCCAACCTTTACAACTTCATCTATTTTATTGACTCGCTCATCTCGAAACTGAGATATATGAACAAGACCATCAACATTTGGGACAAGCTGCACAAATGCTCCAAAATCCATGAGCTTTACTACTTTGCCGTTAAATCGCTCCCCTACTTTAATTTCACGAGACATAGAATATACCCACTCCTTTGCCTTTTCCATCGCCTCCGGGTCGTTAGAAGTAATAGAAACGAGCCCATCATCTTCTATAGAAATATCAACACCCGTTTCTGCAATAATTTCATTAATATGCTTGCCTTTTGGACCAATAAGCGAACCTATCTTCTCTACTGCAACACGCATAATATGTATGCGTGGTGCATATTTTGATAACTGCGGGCGAGGAGCGGCAAGCACTTCTTCCATTTTTCCAAGGATATGGAGTCGCGCTTTTTTTGCTTGTTCAAGAGCTTCCGCTAAAATATTTCTGGTTAAGCCAGTTACTTTGATATCCATTTGTAATGCTGTAATACCGTCTTTTGTACCTGCAACCTTAAAGTCCATATCACCTTTTTCATCTTCCATACCTGCAATATCTGTTAGAACTTTATACACGCCACTGCCATCAGACATTAAACCCATTGCAATACCTGCAACTGCCTTTTTAATTGGTACACCAGCATCCATAAGCGCCAAAGAAGACCCACATACAGATGCCATAGAGGAGGAGCCATGACTTTCCAGTACCTCTGATACCAACATCATCGTATATGGCCATGTTTCCCTATCCGGTAATACAGCATAGAGAGCCCTCTCCGCTAGTGCACCGTGCCCTATTTCGCGCCTACCAGGCCCTCGGTTCGGTCGTATTTCTCCAACTGAGAATGCTGGGAAGTTATAGTAGTGAATATATCGCTTTTTTTCTTCTTTCTGCATTGTATCTACAATCAGTTCATCATCGGGCCCACCAAGCGTTAATACGGTTAATACCTGCGTATCGCCTCGTTGAAATAATCCAGTACCATGGGTACGCGGAAGAACCCCCGCTTGAACGGATATTGCCCGAATTTCATCTAGTGCCCTGCCATCACTTCTGCTAGATTCCTCAAGTACTCTTTTCCTTGTTACTTTTCCATGTAACTCATGAATAATGTGGCGTACTTTCTTTTCTGCAATCTCTTCTTTTTCTTCTTCTGTCATGTTTTCTAATACATGGGCTACTACGTCACGTTCCGCTTGGCCTATC
>Ga0209542_10008568_pt1 | contig 19049 bp, 20 predicted proteins | sample RifCSPhighO2_01_FD_184028 | JGI IMG/M metagenome (GOLD analysis project Ga0209542, IMG submission 184028) | Soil microbial communities from Rifle, Colorado - Rifle CSP2_plank highO2_0.1 (SPAdes) (version 2) | ecosystem: Environmental > Terrestrial > Deep subsurface > Rock core/Sediment ...
TAAAGCTTCTAAAACCTCGCAGTTTGCAACGTCAATTTTATAGCAGTTATTTGTTTTAACTATTTGAGTAGTATTTCCATTTCTAAGCTCTATAACGCTTATGCTAGGATAAATCTCGCAGGTTATCTTAGTCCTATTCATCTCTTTAGCTTCCGTAGAATCAGGCGTTCCAGCTTTAAATTGAAACTGATTATCAACTAAAAATTTTGTCAAGTCAGCAACTCCAATTACTGCATTCTCGCATTCTTTAAGTCCAGTATCGTTTATAGAAAAATAAACGCTTTTAGAAACATTAAAAACAATCTTCCCCGTTACCGGAATATTATTTTCTCTAGGGTCGTTTCGTAAATAAACATTATACTTTATCATCTGCCCAGAATTGTCAGTAAAATAATAATAATACCGATAAACTGGAATCTCCCCATACTTTTCTTTTGTAAATGTCAATCCTTGATAATCAAATTTTCTTGACTCGCTGAAAACGCTAAAGAAAAACAAGAAAATAAGCAAAAGCGCGCCCATAGTTACAAGCACCCATATAGTCTGCTTTTCAATAAGCTTATTTTCCACTTTTCCCGTGGCCTTCTTTTTTATAGTCGCAGACTTTTTTCTCTTTTCCATTTAATCCTCAGAATTTCATGCTTTTAATATTTTGCTATTAGGCATTTATGCCCAAAACTTTATACAAAAACGCATCTACTGCAACTAAATCTCCGTCAATAAACACGCAGCTCTGGCTCTGATAAACTTTTCTCGTATCACTTTGTTTGTAAACAATCAAATTATCACTGCAATTCTTCTCTGGCAGGTCAAGCTCACACTTTCCATAGCAAGCCCTTTGCACTCTTGAGACATATTTCCCAAGATTATTGGTAATTTCACTGCCAACAAGATCGCTATCACTAGCTATAAAAAGCGGCTTTTGATAAAAATTATCAAGCGTAATGCCCGAATCAACAGGAACATCTTTAGTTTTATCAGGAGAATTAATAAAACTAAACTGTTGTCCTCCGAGATTTACGCTATAAGGACCAATTTCATTATTAATCCCGCTATCAACATTAGCACTATTATCTGTTCCTGTTCCCGACAAGAAAGCATATCCCGCCGTGCTTACAACAAGCAAAAATAGCATGAAAACTCCATAAATAAGCCTATTTCTTTTCTGCCTTTTTTGAATCTCTTCGTAACTCTCAATTCTTTTCATGCAAACCCTAGAAAAACAGGATTTAAAAACCTAACCCTAAAAAGAGGGGGAAGTTTACCATTGATAAACTGGAAGATAAATTACTTACGAGTTAAGAAGAACCTACATCAAGAGGCTACCAGAACCCTCCGTATGAGAAAGAAATAATTATAATTATTAAATAACTTACACCCCTCACTATAGCATACAAAACAAAAAATAAAAACTAGTCAAAGACTAGTAGAATAAAAAAAGGAAGAAAAAATAAAAATAAAAATTTTCCCTTTATTCTTAAGCTGTCACCAATGACGCTTCTGTAGCAGATGTTCCGATGAACTTCTTACCAGCAGCAGTGTCAGGCATCTTAGTAGTCAAGTACTTAGCAGCATTTGTTGTATCACCAGCATTGAAGCCAGCTACAAGTGTTGCTACTTTGTTAGCATTCCAAGGAGATTGCCATGTTTCTATCAAGAACTGACCGGATGAAACTCCTGTCTTAGCTGTAAAGTCAGCGCCACACAAAGGTGTGTCACTTCCAATTAATTTAGCAGCAGCTGTGTTTATACAGCTTCCGCCTACAGCAATTATATTCTTGCTTGAAACCGACGCTATCTCGGAATCCTGTACTATAACAGAACCAAGTTCCTTTGCAGATCCAGATGTTGCTGAACCTCCTGTAACAGACGCCGAAGGCGCCGTCAAGTAAATTTCAGCATACGACTGTGAACCCGCATAGGTTATTTCAGCCTCTCTTTGAACACTTGAAGATCCAATACGTCTAAATTTGGTAGCCAAGTCTGACTCAGTCATTCCAACTATATTATTGTCATCTTCCAGCTCCTTGAATGTTTCAGCAGTTCCTGCATCAGCACTTGATACTTCAAGATCTCCATCAGACTGATCATCAATTGTTACGTTAATTGTTGATCCAATCCCAAGATTTCCATCCTTATCTTCTTCTGTGAAGAACAACGAGAATGTATTTGAGCTGTGTCCAGCTGGATGAGCTGTCACGTTATCCGTAAAGTTAATCGCACCGTTTGCTGTAGCAGTTGAATAATCTACATATGGCAAAGCCACTTTCAATCCCTCTTTTGTATATAAGGTATTGAATGATGAACCTGCATTACCTGTGAAGTTTACGTACTTTCCTCCCGTCGATGATTTCGCATTAATCGAATTCAACGTAAGAGTAAGACTTCCAATATCACAAGTAGGAGTAGATCCTCCACTGTCTGATCTCTCATTACATACTATGGACCAACCACTTGGTGTCATTTTCTGAATAGTTGTTTTGTTAACACCGCTGTCTTCTACGAAACTAGCAAATCTCAATAGATACGATTCGGCATCTTGAGTAGTGTTCCAAGAAGCAGGTATCCAGTCATGGACTGATTCGTTAAACAATAATCCAGTTCTATCCTTTGAAGTAAGTAACAAGTCATCTGAGTCTGATCCAATTCTCACGAACTCTCCACTAGAGTTAGCTTGTAGTATAGGAACTGTAACCTCTCCATCTTTTAATGGAAGAGTCACTTCTATTACATCGCTTCCGCTATTGTCCACCTTAACAACTTCTTGTTTTGGCTGAACAAAGCTTCCCATTAAGAACTTAACAGCGCCAAAAGCAGGCATAACCACTTCCTGACTTGGAGTCACGAATGCATCCTCATCAGTCTTCCACTCTAAAGTGATCTGGCTAAGCCTTTCTTTATTACTCGCTCCAGTTGTATGTGGGATACGAGCAACTATTTCACTGACAGTGTCATCATTAAGCTTAACTGCTGATCCGCTTGTAAGCTCTAGCTTACCGCTTCCTATACTGAATTCAACCTTTTTGGTTCCTCCAGCATAATCCTGTACTAATATATCTTTTATTCCGACATATGTTCCATCGCTAAGCCTTTGAGTTCCACCCTCAGCTAATGAGTTAGTAACCTCTCCATTGACATCAAGCTGTACTTCGCTGCTGCCAATAAAGTTGATCTTAGTCTCATAAGTCTTTCCTCCCGCTACAAGACTAACTGTCTCGCCTTCACCAACAATAGAACTAGTTGCTGAATCTAAAAGAGTCAGCTTTATGTTGGTAGCGTTATTAGCGTCCAATATAAAGTAGTTCTTGCCCAAAAGATGTAATGTGGTAGTTTCAAAATCAACTAGATCTCCACTAGTTACATCAGATGCGGCTAAATCGTTAAAGTTAAGCGTGTAGTTTAATACTACATGAGATGAGGATAAGTTAATTCCTACTGAAGGCTCTTTACTTTTGTAATCGCTATCAGAGAAGAAATTCACTTGAAGTCCACCTCCCAAAGTTATCTTCTGGTCGTAGTCATACTCTGTGTTTTCATCATTTGTATAGACTCCATCTGCAAGTAAATCTGGTAAATCATCATCATCAATGGTTGTCCCAAATACTGTACTAGCAATATCACGCAAGTTCAACTTGTCACTTGGTTTTTCTAACTTAATAGAATCCCCATCAGAGACGGTAGTTGTAGATCCGGATGTACTAGATGCTGTCTGCTTTGCAAGTTCTGTTGCCAAAACGCTCTGTATATCTGAAGCAGCAACTAAATCTAGGCTGTTCCCATATACAATCGCGACATCGGAGCTACCTCCCTGAACATATGGTGCAGGGAATGCAGCTGCAGCAGCCAAAGCTACTGTAGAACCTATCATTGCAGCGCTAGTCAAAACAGATGCGACTTTTTTAAAATTAAATATCATTTTTTAATCCTCCTTTCAACTTTTATAACATTAGCAGCCAATAAGGCCCCTCTTAGAGGAAGTTGTTTTTTAACACAACTCGCACACTCTAAACATATAGAGTAATACTTTTAATAATACTGCCTTTAAAAACCTTTACCTCTTTATTCGTTTTAATGAAGAAGATACACATGAAGTAGTCTAGTTTACTTATAAACCTTGTGTAACTACTATACTATATGACAGACGATAAAAACATTCAAAATTTTAATGTTTTTTAACAAACGTAATATATAGGGTATTTTTACCCATATATATTTTAATGCTCTCTTAAAAACAATCATATTAGAAAGATATAAATATACAAAAACTAATATATGGTATAAAATAACATATATTAAAAATGGCCTACAAATCAAAGACAAGAGAGATAACTATCGTCGAGAAATCGGGAACATTCTCAACTTTCTTCAAAATGTTCTCACACGACGATACACCCTACGATTTTGAAGGAATCTCTGCTTTAAGAAAACTTTTAAGCAACGAAAAAGCCAGAATTTTGCACACAATAAAAACAAGAAGTCCAAATTCAATTTACGAGCTTGCAAAAATGCTAAAAAGAGATTTTAAATCAGTTATACAAGACATAAAACTTCTTCAAAGATTCGGATTTATAGATATGATAAGAGAAAAAACAGGCAATAGAAAAAGGTTAAAACCTATTATTGTTATAGACTCCCTATACATCAATTTAAAGCTTTAATTAGTAACATAACTGCAAAGAACTAGCAATCGTCCCAGGATAAGCGGAGCTTGTTATCTCTGAACCTCTTACACTAGCCGTGCAATTACCTCTTTCTAAACCAAATATCTTCTCTTCCCGCTCATCAGTTTCATAAACCGAACTAAACACATAAGCCTTTATCGGCCTATCTTCTCCAACAGAAAACGCACCATTCAGCAATACATCAAGAGTCTCATTCAATACGATACAAGCCTCCTTTCCATTCACACACCTTTTCCTATCATAACAATCTCTAATTAAATCCCCAACTTTAGAATAAGCTGGCTCATAACTTATCGCACACTCGGTTGTATATTCCATAGCGCTTTCCAAGAACTGATAAACCTCTCTGCTTTCAAAAACGCTAGATTCACTATCATTAGAAAATGAAAAAGTCAAAAAAACAAGCAGCGCAACCGCTACAATCACAACTATCAAAACAAATCCCACCATTTCTTCCTGTCCCCTTTTCATCATCCTGTTCTAAACCCCATAATTATTCTTCCAAGCTCGCATTTAGTATATCCGCCCTTTGAAGGCTCAAACCTGCACAAAGCACTAAAGACCTCATTAGTTATATAATTGCCATTGTCCTTTACAATTGTAATCGTATTGCAGTTAGGATAATTTATTTTATCACACTCCCTGCTCTCGTTTCCTTTTGTAAATCCTCTTACAACCTGTATATAGGGTATCCCTTGCCAAAATCCTTCATACCCCTTTCTATCTTTTAAAGCAAGAACTTTATCAAAGTCTATACAGCTAGCACAATCGCTGGCAGTCCATGAAAACTCGCTGGTTCCAGATATTTTTTTTACAATCTCCAAAGACTCTTGCTCTCTCAAATCTTCAGCACTTTTCTCCAGCCCTCTTGTCTTTATAGAGAAATAAAACAGTCCAACCATTGAAAAGAATATCATAATCGCCACTAATACAAAAGCCATCTGCTGTATCTTCATCTGCCCCCTAGAATAACTCGCAAGACAACAATTCATTTCTCCTCCCCAGCTCATCAGCCGCAGCATTAGCAAAAGAAAGCTCTCTTGAATTATTCAGATTATTCAATATCGCCGAATAACTTCTCAATTCATTTCCAAGATTAGAAGAGCATCCTCTATTTTCCAAGAATTCAGTCTTGTCTGCATACAAGAACGCAAGCTCCCCCGCCCTTTTCATTAGTCTCTTAACTTGACATTCATAAATTTCACTATCAGCAAATATTGCCCCGTAAATCAAAGCGTCTTCATAATACAAATTCTTAAACTCCTTCTCAACTCTATTAGCATCTGGAAATACTTTAATATCACATCCTTTCTCGCTAGAGGCAAAGCAGACTACTTTATCCCCCTTCAAGCAATCTTTTACCGAGGAGGTTATGTTTATATTTTCAGGTTTCAAAGCCTTTATATCGTCCTCAACCTCTCTGATAGGATTAACAAAGCAATAACTCTGATTATCAGTCCACACAAATATAACGCTCGCAACTTTATAGGGCATCTCAAAATTCTTAGCCATCAAATACATTCTCTCTCCCTGCAAAACATCTTCCGAAAACAAATATCTATTATAAGAAATACTTTCAAGCCCGGGCTTCTGCCATGCCTCCCCTATCCCGCTTTTAGTCGCAGCAGATATTCTCTGCTCTCCAAAATTTCCCTCCGTCCTGCATCCATTAAAAACCCTAGTTTCAACAGAAAAATCAACAGGCACAACCCTCCCACTCTCAAGGTTTGTCTCAATAGGCGTCAGCAAATTCTCTATCTGCCTTCCCGTCTCTGTGTTAATAATCTCCCTTTCGGTAGAAATAAACTGCGTAGTCGCATAAATCGCCAAAAAGATAATCGCACTTCCCGCAACTATTGAAAATATCCAAGCAAAACTAGCCTCAAGCCCTCTTTTACTCAACATCATTTTAACAAATGATTTTCATATTTAAATCTATAGCAGACAACTCATCAACTCAAAACCCTAACCAACGCATCCCCGCTTTCCTTTGAAATTTTAATGCTTACTTCTCCATTCTCAACTGGAACGCAGAAAAACTCTCCAGCGTTAATATGCTTTATGCTTCTATACAAGCTTGTAGAATCACATGCCTTTGTCCCAGGATAAAGAAAAGTATTCGCTTCATATCCTGCATAAACACTAAGCTCTTCATATTGCTCTCTAAACTGTCTTCCCACCCCAGCACTCAAATTACCAAAGCACACATTTTCAATAGAGCTTGGCAGATTCCCTGTAAAACTATCTTTCGTCAGGCTTCCTCTCCAAGCCTTATCAATCCTATCCTGAAAGTCATTGTAAAAAATACCTATCTTCGCACATTTGCTTATATCAAGAAAAGAACTAATTGCATAAAACGCAACGCCAATAAGCGCGATAATCACAATTATTGAAAAAATCATGTTAAAAGACAGTTCAATAGACCCCTTTTTTCTTTCCATGAATCTAGCAACATAATTTAACTTATAAATATATTGGAGTAGAAAGCAGGTATAACAAAATATATAACTCAGTTTATTTTAGATAAACCAAGAAGGTTAAAATGATACTGGACAACATAATAAGGTTTAGAGAGAGAATTTTTGAGTCAGTTAGGAGAGCATATCAGACATTTTCTAGCTATCTATTTAGGCGACCTCATTTTATCTCTTTGGCTTTTGCCAATAGCAAAAGAAGTAATCTTGAAGGATTAATTGATAACTATTTTGACAGAAGAGTACGCGACGCCTTTGATTATGAGAGCATAAAGTCTAGATTTGATCTCCAGATAGTCTCGCCAGGGTATATTAAACTTGTAAGAAGGCAAAAATAATTTGGATGTTTAAAGTTGCATTTAATGCTCGCTCATAATAGGAAGGTATTTAAACTATGTATCTTAATAGATACATATGTATAAACTTAGATACGCTAGTCTTAAACTGATGGCTCTTTATTTAGAAGATTATAGAAAACAGCTTTATCTTAGAGAGATCAGTAGGCTGGCTAATTTGCCCTTAAAAACGACTCAGAATTTATTGGCCGAACTTCTGAAGGATAAGATACTAAAGAGTATAGTTAGGGGGAAAAATAAGTATTTTGAATTAAATTTAGCCAGTATGGAGACTAAATTATTATTATTGCAATCAGAAATATGGAGAACTGGGTTGTTCTTAGAGAAATATCCTTTATTTAAAACATTTTTGAAAGAGATTAAAACAAACAATTTGATTGTTGTTTTTGGCAGTTTTGCTAAATTTAAGGCAGATAAAGATTCTGATCTGGATATTTTAGTTGTTTCTAAAGATAAGTATAAAATGCCTTATCATCTTTTGCCTTACAAAATGCATCAGATTATACTTTCTGAGAAGAATTTTAAGAAAGTTGTTGAGAATAAAGAAGCTTTGAGCATTGAAATAGCCAGAAATCATATAATTTTAAATAATCATTCGCATTACGTTAATGCAATCTGGAGGCATTATGGAGAGTAAAAATCTAAAGTGGTGCTTTAAGTTAAAAAATGGCTTGAATGTTGTTGAGCCTAATAAATTACTTGCAGATTCTTATCTTAAGGAAGCGAAATCCTCTTTAGAAAGAGCCGATAAGAATTTCAAGGAAAAGGATCTTTTGTGGACTACTGTCATTATTTATTATTCTGAATATTATGCTCTGTATTCTTTTCTGCAGAGAATCGGAGTTAAATGTGAAAATCATCATTGTTCTATTTTAGCAGCAGAACATCTTTTAGGAGAGGAAAAGATTAAGACAATAGACAGCCATAAAGACAAAAGAATTGATGCACAATACTATATGAAAACCGGCAAAGAGAAAGAAGTTGAACAAATGCTCAAAGACGCCAAAATATTCATTTCTAGTTTTGATGAATTAGTATCTAATCTAACAGAAGAGGAAGTTAATTCTTACAGAGAAAATTTGAATAACGCAAAGTCGGATAAAAAGAAAGAAGATAAAGATGCCCCAATTAGTGATAAGAGTAGTTAATGTCACCCTCAAATAGTCGCAACAAAACGAAAGGTTTAAATAGTTCTGGGAATTGGATAAAATATGAGTTTAATAAATAAATTAAAGGAAGTTGGAAGAAAAGCTAGCAGAGGTTTAGCAGTTGCTGGTTTGGGAGCTTATCTTTGTTTATCTGGTTTAGGTGCTAATGGGGGTGGATGTTCTACTTATCAAGGGGCTGCTTTGAGTTCTGCTTTATTAAGGGGGGCTGTGCCTCCTAAAACAGCAAGACAGCTTCAAGCTCAGCAAAGCCTTGCTGGAATTGAAGCAATGATGATGCAAGCTGATGCTAATAATGCTCAAAGCGAAAGCGGAGACCATATAAATCTAAATGTTTTTACTAACGAAAATGGCGATATTAGACCTAGGCAAGGTTATACTTGGGCTAATCCAAAAGACCAAAATGATTTAAGAGTAAAGCCTGCGCAGGGTTATGAGTGGGCTAATGCTGGTGATCCAAGTGATTTAAGAGTCAGGGAAAAAATTAGTAATGGATATCCTGCGGGCGGAGTTTTTTTAACTTGTTCTGGCTGGGAAGATGTTGATGGTAATGGCCTAATGCCCGATGAGTTCTGGAAGAAAACAAGATTCTCTAAAACTGAGCAGGTTTATTTTGTATCTGCTTTACTAGAAAAAATTGGAGAAAATATGGAGTTTAAACTTTTAAGAGAAAAAGATGGCTCTGTTGATGTTGTAGATACCAAACAATTTGTTGTGATAAAGGCTTATCAGCTTCTTAAGTATGATACTAATAGTTTAGCGCCTGGCTCTTATACTGGAATATGGAAAATTGATGGCAAAACCATTAACAATAGATCGATAACTATCGAATAAATGATAATTGTGATGGGATATATCGGCAAATATTTATAAGTAATAGTTTTCTTTACTAATCAATGGAAAAGAGGTTTGGAAAAAGACTTGTTTTTAGCATTGGCGCATTTCAAGCTATGCTACTAGTTTCATCATTGTTTGCTTTTTCTTTTTTGATTAATGAAGCTGAAATGGTTAGTTCTACAAATCACTTACAAACAGGGTTTTATACTAATCCTTTAACAAAAGAAAGATATTATGTTGTTGGAAAAGGAGATTTTGGAACCGCAGTTTATAGTGCTCCAACTGGCCAACCCTTTAGTCCTCTTGAGATTAGTCAACGACAATCTTATTTTGATGTTGTAAATGAGTATGATAAAGTTGGTCTTGATAATTTACTTAAAAATTTTCATTCTCAATCTGATTTGAGTACAGTTGGAGCCCCGGCAGCCACGCCCGGTGTAGCTAACCTTCCCATAAATTCTGATGGTTATATAGAATTTAGAGTTCCAAAAGAATGGGGGAAGACGCCTAAAGAAATAGCAGATGCTGCGGCTAAAGGCGTCAAGGAGACTCTAGCAAGAGTAGGCGGAAAAACATTTAATTTTGGAGGAAAAGAGGTTGCGATGTCTGATTTTATCAGCAATCCTGCTAAATATGAAGCTTTGGGGGCAAATGGGCAGCTTACACCAGAAGCCATAGCTGCTCTAGAGGCAGGCAAATTTGAGGGTACGGCAACAGTTATTAATGGTAAAATTGTTAGTTCGCAAGTTTCCACTCCTCTTGGAGGGTTGGGAGGAACAGGATACTTCTTCGCAGATCACCTTCTTACAGGCGTCTTCTACGGCGCAGCCGTATATCTTGGAATTCAAATGGTAGGAGGCTTACTTGGATTGGATCAGCCTCTTACGAATGCGATTAGCAATGCAGCTTTAGGAGGGGTTATTGCTGGCAAAGCAATTTTCGGTTTGCAAACAGCAGAAGGAACATTTTTAGGATTACCTGCAAACACCGCTGCGATTGGTGGAGGAATTATAGTTGCAGCAGTTATCTTTATTTTAACATATAGTGACGAGAGCAAACAAGTCGTTCGCTTTGAATGCCTGCCATGGGAGCCTCCTCTAGGCGGAGCGAGTTGCGAGAAATGTAATAATGATCCTTTCAGGCCTTGCAGCGAATATAGATGCAAAGCACTAGGACAAGCTTGTGAATTATTGAATCCTGGAACAGGAAAAGAAAAGTGCGCATGGGTGAATCCTAAAGACACTACAAGTCCTGTAATTACACCCTGGGAATCTGTTTTGACTGCTGGACATAAATATACAAACGTAAAGACAAGGCCCCCTAGTTTAGGAATGGAAGTTGAAAGAAACGATCAGAAATGTCTTAGAGCTTTCACACCTCTGCAGTTTGGAATTAATACAAGCGAGCCTGCAAAGTGCAAAATTGATTATTTCCACAAAAATACATTTGACGAGATGGAGTTTTATTTTGGAGACAGTAACTATTACGAATACGGTCATATTCAAAAAATGAGATTGCCTGCGCCAGGAGTGTTATCAGCGCCTTCAGCGCCCGCTTCTAGTAGTAATACAAGCGGAATAACTGGCAAAGCTATTGATGCCAATGCTAATGGAACTTCTTCCAGCGGAGCAAGCGCGAATGGAACGGGTACAAGCAAAAGCGGAACAACTACTATCGGCTCTGTTGGAGCGCCTAGCAGCGGAGGCCCAGTAATCGGAGCAGATGGAACAATGAATCTTTATGTTAGATGTATGGATGCAAATGGAAACTATAATGTAGATGAATATGCAATAAGATTCTGTATTGACAAAGCGCCGGATGTTGCACCTCCAACAATTGAAGGATTTTCAATACCTAGCGGAAGCGCAGTCAGATACAAAATAAACGAGAGCAATATTGATGTTTATGTTAACGAGCCAGCCGAATGCAAGTGGAGCAGGCAAAGCAAAGACTTTGCCCTAATGGAAAACCCGATGAGCTGTCTAAGCAAAACATACCAAGTTAATGCTAACTTATTCTACACTTGCTCCGGAAAACTAACGGGAATAAGAGATAGAGAAGACAATAAATATTACTTCAGATGCAAAGACACCGCAGGAAATATTGATACTGTTAGCAAAGAATTAGTTTTAAGAGGAAGTCAGCCGCTTAATATCCTTAAATTCTCACCAAATAACGCCACAATTACAGAAAGCACAACGACTGTGCCTGTTGAAGTTACAGTTGAAACAGGAAATGGAGCAGACAATGGAAAAGCAATTTGTGAACTTAGTTCCAGCGGATTAACCGGAAGTTACGTTAGACTATTTGAGACAAATAGTTTCAAACACAAGCAAAGATTAGATTTGCCGGCAGGAAATTACAATTACTACCTTAAATGCACAGATTCTGGAAATAACGCAGAGATTAATACAACTTCATTTGTTGTCTCTATTGATCAAGAAGCGCCTAAAGTAACTCGGGCTTACAAGTCCGATGGATTAAAGATTGTTACTGATGAAGATGCAGACTGTTATTACTCACAGACTGGATGCAACTATAATATAACGGAAGGAACAAGAATGAGCAATCCTAGCATCGGCGCCAGGACAAGTCATTTCATAGACTGGAGGCCAAACGCAGTTTATAATATAAAATGCACAGATAAGTATGGAAATGAGCCAGACCCAAATAAGTGCAGCATAACTGTAAGCGCAGTTGATATTGAAGGATAGAATGTTCTATCTCCTAAGCTCCTCTCTCGCAACCTTAATCTCCAAATCAGAAAAACTCTGAAATCTTTCACTAAAATAATCATAACGCCTCTTAGTCTCTTCCTTCCTGCCATCAATTCCATCTTGAGTCAAAAACCAGTATTTTTTTGCATCTGCTGCCGCACCGGCTCCCACCTTTCCTGCCTCATCATGCCTTAAATATTTATCAAAAATCAATAATCCAAGAATAGGAATTGCAGCTGTCCCAATCATACTAACAAGCAAGCACTTATTAATTTGATTTCTATATTCCACAAAAATAAAGAGAGTAAAAACCTTATAAACCTCTCCATACTATTAAAATAATGAAGGGATTTATTGTCTATCAAGATTACGAGATAATAGAAAATCAAACTCATATTAAACTATTCGGCCGTTTGGAAAACGGCCAGTCATTCATAGCAGTGAACAAGATTGAACCATATCTTTTTATAAAAGACGAAGATTTAGCAAAAGCGAAGAAATATCTTGAAAAGTTCAAAGTTGAAAAAACACCGCTAACAACTTTTAATAGCAAAAAAGTCACCAAAATCTCTTCCAATATTCACACAGAATTAAGCAAGCTATCTTCATTTTTGCATAAACTAGAAATAGATACTTACGAGTCAGATGTAAAGCCGGCGGCAAGGTTTCTAATAGACAAAGACATTTTAGGCACGATAGAAATAGAAGGCGAATATGAATCTTCAGAGAGAGTTGATAGAATTTACAGAAATCCAATAATTAAGCCAGCATCATATCAGCCAAAATTAAAAATCGCCTCAATAGACACGGAGTGGGACAAAAAATCAGGAGAACTATTCTGCATAGGAATTCATTCAGAAAATTACAAGGAAAATTTTATAATAACAAAAGAAAAGTTTAATCATGCAGTTCCCTGCAAGTCAGAAGAAGAATGTTTGGAAAAATTTAAAAAAGCACTTTTAAAACTAGACCCCGATATAATTACCGGTTGGAATATAATTAACTTTGACTTATTTTATCTAAAAAAAATAGCAGACAAATATAAAATGCCCTTAGATTTAGGCAGAACAGATGAAAACACTCGCTTGAGAATAGAATCAGGATTTTTCAGATCTTCTTCAGCAGATATTCCGGGCAGGCAAGTATTAGACGGTCTAAATCTAATCAAAGACCCATTCATAAAAGAAGCGCCGTCAATTAAAAATACAAAATTTGCCTCGCTCTCGTTAGAAGATGTGGCTCAGGCAATATTAAAAACAGGCAAATTAATAAAAGGCAAGAAGCGCCATGACGAAATCACCTCTCTCTACAACAAAGATAATCAAAAACTCATAGATTACAATCTTTTAGACTGCAAGCTTGTCTACGACATCTTAGAAAAAACAAATATCATTACACTTGCAATAGAGCGCTCCCAACTAACTGGCATGCCCTTAGACAGAATAACCGCATCAATCGCAGCATTTGACTCTTTATACATTAGAGAAGCCAGAAAGCGCGGCCTTGTCTCTCCAGCAACAAGATTTGGACAAAAAGAAGAAAGAATCAAGGGCGGTTATGTTCAGGATGCAGAGCCTGGAATTTACAATAATGTTCTAGTCCTTGACTTCAAGTCATTATATCCTTCAATAATCCGCACTTTCAATATAGACCCATCATCATTTTTAGAAAAAAAAGAAAAAAACGCAATTGAATCTCCCAACAAAGCATATTTCAAAAATTCACAAGGAATTTTACCGGACATAATCCAAAAGCTCCATGAAGCAAGAGAGAAAGCAAAGAAAGAAGAAAGAGAGTTAGCAAATTATTCAATAAAAATAATTCAAAACTCATTTTTCGGTGTCTTGGCATCACCAAATTGCAGATATTTCAATCTCCAGATGGCAAATGCGATAACGCATTTCGGCCAATTTATAATCAAGCTTACCGCAAAAAAAGTAGAAGATGCGGGCTACAAAGTCATTTACAGCGACACAGATTCTATCTTCGTGGAAACAGCCCTAGAAAAAGATAAAGCAAATCTTCTGGGCAAAGAAATAGAAGAAAAAATTAATAATTTCTATCAAGATTATACAAAAACTCATTACAATCGCAAATCATTCTTAGAATTGGAATTTGACAAGCAATATCTTTCTCTAATGATTCCTCAAATAAGAAAAAAGGGAAAAGAAGGAGAAGCAATAGGAGCAAAAAAACGTTATGCTGGCCTGTTAGAAAATAAAGGAAAAGAAGAGATTGAAATTGTAGGACTAGAAGCCATAAGAGGAGATTGGACAGATGCAGCTCAAGAATTCCAAAGAGAATTGTTAAACTTAGTTTTCCACAAGAAAGATCCATCTTCATATATAAAGTCATTTATTAAAGATTTAGAATCGGGAAAAATAGACTCTAAATTAATATATCGCAAATCAATAAGAAAAGAACTAGAAGAATACACAAAAACAACTCCGCCTCATGTTAAAGCCGCAAGGCAATTAGAAACTCTTGATTCAAATATTATAGAATACTGCATAACAACCGAAGGCCCGGAGCCAATTCAAAAACTGAAGCACCATTTAGATTACGAGCATTACATAAAAAAGCAGATTGAGCCGATAGCCCAGCAAATTCTATCCCTATTAGGAAAGAACTTTGAAGATTTAGCAATATCTTCAAAACAGGCAAAACTATTCTAGACAACACAAATATTAATAAATTGTAATATTTTTAAGTTTTAATGTCAGAAATAATCGAACTTCCGAGATATGCCTCGTTTTACTATGAACTAGGAAGATTTGCCGGACTAAAGCCTAGCGCGATTACAAATGACTTCAAAGGAGAATATCTTATCTTAAGAACTTTAGTAGTTGAATTAAGAAAAACACCTCTCAACGAGGAAATGAGAGTAACTTTGACTAATTTAGAAAGAAGTATCGCTTTAATGGAAGAAAATCAAATCAAAAGAAGCTTAACCCCCCGATAGTCATCTCATATAAGCATCTTCCCATTTTCGCGCATAATGTTCAGGAATCTCTAATCTACCTTGTTTTTTCTCCAGTCTCCAGTCTCTAAAGAATATTCCAATAATCAAGCCAAAACCCATCCCAGACAAATGGGCAATATTTCCAGTATTATTAAGCGGATTGCCGGTAAGAAATCCAACCGCTCCAATGATATCTCCCGCAGCCCATAAAATTCCAGCAACAAACATAGGCATGGGCATATTAAACGCCCAGACAGTCATCATCGGCCTGACAATTATCAACGCTCCAATAACTCCCATAATCGCCCCGCTCGCCCCCAACGAGCTAGAATAAAAGTTAATACTTATAATATTTGCAAATATGCCCGTTACAAAAAACAAAATTAAAAATTTCCGCGAGCCAATAACTCCTTCAACAATGCTTCCAAATAAGATAAGTGCAAACATATTATATAGCAAGTGCGTCGCGCCGCCATGTAAAAACATTGCCGTCGCAAATCTCCATATCTCCAAATATTTTGTCTTATCAAGCAAAAATAACTCGGTAAACCCGGGGATAATTAATTGTAAAACAAAAGCAATTACGCAAATAACTGCCAGTTTTAAGGCGTAGTATTTGTAATTCATAATCCACTAAGCAGACACTAAATATTTAAGACTTTTCATTTTGTACTTCAGAATTTAAGGTCATATAAATTTATAATAAGGTATTCTTTTTGAAGACCTTATTAAGAACTGGAAAATTCTAACTAGAATTCTTGAATCTTTCACTAACATGAGATTCTAATTCTTCAAGTTCTTGTTGGGTGACCTTATCTGCATGTAATCTTCTTAGATTTCCTACAAATCTTTGTAAATAGACCCGCTCTATATTTACTCCAAGTTCTTTTGCAAGCCAAGCAGAATAAACAAGTAAATCAGGTATAACCTTTGTCTTCAGTTCTTCTGCAGAAACATCTTTTCCTTCTTGGACATCATGAATATAATCCGCTAACCTTCCCATTAATTTACCCATGTGAGCATAAGTATGTTCTATCTTCCTAAATCCAGAGAAGTCACCAGCAACAAATCTATCATCATAAGTGGATTGAAGTCTTTGAAACTCTTCTACTGTGAGATGTGGACTTTTCTGTAATATTTCTTTCAAACCCATAGTTGAAATAATCTGATTTGGTTAATAAGGATTTATATTCTAAATCACCATCCTAATCAGGTATTCACTTTAAAGTCCTTATTTATAATATTGATGAACTTTTATCTCTCAAAACAACAAAGCTTAAATAATAGATAGATTAACATACAATTATGGAGAAACTTGAAAAAATATTAGAGCAGTTTAATCCAATAAAAGAAGAAAAAAGCCTTGTTGTAGAGAAGCCCTTATATGAAGGACTTAAAAAAATAGAAGATAAAGCCTACAAAGGTCCAACTGGTAAAAAGTATTGGATGTAAATCTTTCTTTGGAGCAAAAATGAACTTTTCTTTTATATTTATAGGTAGCACTCACGGATTTATAGATGATTTCCAAAAACAAAAAGAGATAATAGAGTTAACAAAACCAGAATTTGTACTATGTGAGGAATTAGAAGACTTTAAATTAGACTCGAAAGACAAATTTGATGAATTACTTAAAAAAAGCAAAATTTCTAATATGACTTCATTTAACGAAGTTGAAGAAATAATTAGGCTCTGCTATAAGAATCATATTAAATTAATCGGAATTGATTTTCATAATTTTGGGTTTAACGAGGGTTTACAGAAAAAAATTAAAAGTCAAGAAGAACTTACTAAAGAAGAGGAGGAAGAACTTAATAAAATAACTAAATTAAGAGAGGAATATCATCTTTCTAAGATTTTAGAGTATAAGAAAAAAACTTCTCGCCCGATAGTCATTCTAGTCGGCTGCTGGCATCTAAGAGAAAAGTCTTTATTAAGAGAAAAAGTAAACAATTACAAAGTAATCTTGCCTTGTAACAAAGAAGGCAAGCCATTATTCTCTCCGGATGAAGATAAAAACCTTAGCTATATGGAGATAGTCTCAAATGAGTATTAAGTTAAGGATTAAAGATTCTCTTTGCATACTTAAAGATTCAGAGGATCATTACGTTTTTATCTCGAGTGCAACAAGAAGAGTAAAGAAATTTAAAGTAGACTCATTAGTTAAAGATATAGTCCGTGCTCTTGAGTCAGAACCTTTAGAAAGAGGTTTAATTGAGAAGCTATCTTCTATTTACAATGAAAAGGATATAAGATTATGTCTAGAAGGTTTAGAAAGAGAAGGCCTAGTTAGAAGATATGAAGAAAATTTAGGAAAAGAAAGATACTCTAAACAGCTATTATTTCTAGATGAGCTAACAGACTCTCAAAAAGAAACCTTAGAACTGCAGAGAAGAATAGAGAAGTCTAAGATCGCTGTTTTTGGTGTTGGCGGAATTGGTACTTGGATTGTAAACGGACTATATCAAATGGGGGTAGGGGAAATAAGAGTTACCGATTCGGATATCGTGGAAGAAAATAATCTCAATAGGCAATTATTTTTTGATTCTGGGGATATTGGAAGATATAAAGTTGATATCTTAAAGGCAAAATTAAAAGATGCAAACATCGTGCCTTTTAAAAAGAGGGTAGAAAGTCAACAAAACCTCGCCGATATTGTTTTTGGTTGTAACTTCTTAGTAAATTGTGCTGATTCCCCGTCTATTGCAGAGACGACAAGTATCATTGATGGATATTCTTCTAAAAATGATATCGCTTATTGTGTTGCAGGGGGGTATAATTTACATCTCGGAATGATTGGACCAATTATAATTCCGGGGGTAACTAAAACTTTTGATGATTTTATAAGATATCAAAGAGAAACAGATTCGTTAAAAGATTTAGAGGAAATAAGAGGCGTAAGAAAAACTGGGAATTTAGGACCAATCGCAGGAGCAATAGCGAATATTCAGTTAATGGAAATATTTAAGTATCTAACAGGAAAAGGTAAAATAAACATTAATAGGTTCGCAGAAATAGACTTTATGGATTTTAATGTTGAGTGGAAAGAGTTTTGAATATAACCAAAATGGAGATATAATTTTTAAAAATCTTCTCAACAACATTTAAAAACCCTTCAAATCATACCATTTCATATTAGCAGGTACCGGCTGAAACAATACGGACAAAACTCCTGCGCTGTTTATATAAAAATTTCAAAGACAAAAATGCCAAGAAAAAATAAATCTGAAGAAGAAACCCGAGAAGCCGTAGAAGCAACTGCCGAAGTTAAAGTAGAAAAGCTTTCAGCAGAGGACAAAAAAGCAAAGCTCGCTGAGCTTATGAAAAAAGCTAAAGCATTAGAGAGCAAAGTAGAGGAAATAAAAGAAGTCAGCCTTAAGGAAAAAGTAAAAGAAAAGATTGAGGCAGAAAAGGGCGAGAAAAAAGAAACTCTCGTTCCGATGGAAGACTATCTTAAATCATCTATTCATCTAGGGACAAGAGTTATTACTCCAGATATGAGAAAATATGTTTATAGAAGAAGAGCGGATGGACTTGCAGTCTTCAATACCGCCCTATTGGACGATAAAATGCGCGAGGGAGCAGAATATCTTACAAAATTCCCTCCACAAGAGATAATTGTTATATGCAAAAGAGAAGCTGGCTGGAAAGCGGTTATGAAATTCGCAGAAATAACAGGAATAAAAGCATTCACTAAAAAATATCCGTCTGGAATTTTAACAAACACAAACTTGGAAAATTTCACAGAAAAAGACCTAATTTTTATCTGCGATCCTTGGCTTGACAAAAACGCACTGGCGGACGCAAACAAAGTAAGGACAAATGTATTAGCAATATGTGATACAAATAATTTTACTG
>Ga0209542_10008570_pt1 | contig 19048 bp, 15 predicted proteins | sample RifCSPhighO2_01_FD_184028 | JGI IMG/M metagenome (GOLD analysis project Ga0209542, IMG submission 184028) | Soil microbial communities from Rifle, Colorado - Rifle CSP2_plank highO2_0.1 (SPAdes) (version 2) | ecosystem: Environmental > Terrestrial > Deep subsurface > Rock core/Sediment ...
TAGCCGTATGATGGATTATCTTATTTGGTACAATACCAAACGAGTCCATAAAGCACTCAATAATCAATCGCCAATTAACTATCTATTATCAGTTTCTCCAGAGTCTCAAATGTATGTGACTTATACAACAAATTGACACGGAGAAAAAATATGATATACTATAAGATATGTCAGAATTACTTTCGAGAAGAGAGTTTTTGGGTAAAGTCAGAAACTTTGCTGTTGGAGTAGCGGTCGCGCCTGCAGTTGCAGCTCTTGATAGGGTAGTTCCACGTTTTTCAGAAGCTCCTGTAAAACCTTCAGTAAACCCCGATTATTTAACAGCATTAAAAAGAAAAGCATTGCCCGATAGTATGCCTTCTTATGTAGCCGATCCCGAGACAGTAGATAGAATGGTGAGATCAACGGTAATTGTTACCTCTAATCTAGAACCATATGAAACCTCTAAAGATCAATATCCAGCAACTGGAGTTGTTATTGGTAGGGACAGAATGGTGACTCATATTGATCCTTTGAGCAAACTCTATCGATCGCATTATGCTGAAAGCTTTGAGATGAGAGAGGACGGAACTTGGACAGTAATACTTCAACCGCCTGATGAAGATGCACATTTTTTGGTTGGTCACCCCCAATATAAATGGATACCAGGAAAAGTAACCAATTATGATAAACCCTCAGAATTGCTTACCGCTAAACTTGATGTCTCTGATGGTGGTTTTGATGTAAGTCCTTTAGCGACAGAATCTTTACAAGCGGGAGAAGCTGTCATGGCATTATCATACAATCCTCAAAAACACGCTACGGAAGGAGCAGATGCAATTCTAAAAGTTGGAATGGTTTATCTAGGGGACTATGAGGTTGATGGTTCAGTTAGAAATGTATTTGCCGTTGGACTTGGACGTGATGCTAAAGAGTTACATGCAGCAATGGCATACCCCGAAAGGCCCCGGGATCCTCAAGTTGTTGACGAACAAAAAACACCATCTGTTCTTGAACCTTATGGATCAGTAGGATCGCCTGTTTTTAATCAAAGAGGTGGGGTTTCTGGGTTGGTAACTGAAGTCGTTTCTCCAGCAGGTCAGTGGTTCGATCATTGGACTTGTCTTAGAAATATAGACATATTAAATCAATTGGGTTATGAAACTCCCACAGATAAATATCAATTACCTGATTTAGTTCTTGCTTCTCCAGCTTCATCTATTGCTGCTGTTCCTCCTTTTCAATATACATCTGAATAATTTAATGAGTAGAAATAGCTAGTATTAATACATCCTAAAATCATCCATCAAAACGAGTTTATTCCTTAATCAATGTCAATCCTTACGATCGCGGTTTTGTCCTAGCAATTTCTTAACGAACCTTTGAGGTGCGAGCGAGAATCGAACTCGCGCATAGAAGTTTTGCAGACTCCCGCGTTTCCACTTCGCCATCGCACCATTTTGATAAGAACTATTGGGACACCCATCCGCGTTTCCACGGAGTTTATCCCGACTTCATATTGGGACTATCGCATCTATGATATCATTCAATTATAGCATTGAACAAAATGATTCCACTAAGTAAAATATAAACTTTATGAAAATTCTTTTTATACAAACTGGAGGGTCCATTGATAAGGATTATCCAAAAAAAGTGATGGGTTATCATTTTGAATTGGGGAAACCGGCCTTTAAAGCTATATTAAAAAAAATTAATCCATGTTTTAAGTTTGAATCAATAACTGCTTTTAAGAAAGATAGTTTGGACATGACTGAAAAGGATCGTGACAAGTTATATACAATTTGTATGAAATCTAATCATGACAAGATTGTGATCACCCATGGAACAGATACAATGGTAAAAACTGCTAGAGTACTTAGCGCTATTAAGAATAAAGCGATCATTTTAACTGGAGCTTTAAAACCAGAAAAATTTTATGAATCAGAAGCGGATTTTAATCTAGGAGTTGCTGTTGGAGCTGTTAATACGTTGCAAAATGGAGTTTATATAGCAATGAATGGTCGCGTTTACGACTGGGATAAATGTCATAAAGACCAAAAAACCGCGCAATTCGTTGAGGGGACAAGTGATTAACTTATAGAAAAGCAGTCCAATCGGCAATAGGAGCTATATTATAGAGCATAAAATTCCAAGCATAAAAATATATTGCCGGTAAAAGCAAAATTAACACAAGCAAAAATTTTTTAGACGTAAGAAAATCTTCAAAGGTAATTAAGGCCAATGGTAACATTGGAAGTGAATATCTTGAGACATCGCGATGTTGAACCGAAATTATAGAAATAAAAAAGACCAATAAGAAATAAAAGAATACCCGTTTAGCTTTTGATGATTTGTCATAAAATAGATAAATCAAAGCCATCAAATAAAAAAAGAAAATAAATAATACATCTTCAAGCCAGGCCGTATCTACCCAAGGTTTTTGATAATTAAATATCGAAAATGGTGGAAAGACCAAATGAATATTATCACCGGAATGAAAATATGCAAAAAAATCATTATATTGAATATGATAAATACCAAATACGACTAATAATCCTGCCGGAATGAGTAAAAGCCAAAACCATTGAGTATTAATTTTTTTACTTCGATATTCTTCGATAGACAAATACAGACAGTACGCTGGAAATAGTAAAAATGCAGGAGTTTTTGTTAGAACAGCCAATGCTCCAAATAAACCACTATAAATATATTTATTTTCAATAAAGAAGAAAATAGAAAGTAATACAAGCAATATTAAAAGCGGCTCTGGTGATCCAACTGATCGTGTGACTAAAAAACGTGGTGTTAAGAAAAGAAAAACAATCGATAAAAGTAGTGGTTTTTTAGTCAATTTGAATCGAGTTACAAAATAATAAAAAAAACAAACAAGTAGTATCGATGTAATTAATGTAGAAATGACGGTTGATTTTGGATACCCAAAAATTGGAGCGAGTAATGTTAAAGACAAAGGGTAAAGTGGTAGGTGAGCTGCATAATATTTCATATCCAGTCCCAAAGGCGTTGTTTTAAGAAGTGGATCTTTGATGTTATACCATGTTTTTGCAACGATTATATAAAGTGGACCATCCCAATTTTTTTCGATGGTTTGGAAACTAACGTCCTTTGTATTTATTCCATTGATGGAGATTGCCTTGAAAATGAAAGGTGACCAAAGAATGAGTGACGAGATGACGGTGGCTGCTGCTAGAGTTAAGTATGGATTTTTGTATAATGTATTGAGACTCATGGTTTAATTGGTCTATCACTCAATTGCTAACAATTGAATCATTGAACAATCGAGCACTATAGCTTAGTATAACAAAATGAAAACAAAACTCAAAAAAGCATTAGGAGACAAATATTTTGTAAGTATATTGGTCCTTTTTTTGATTGGTGTGTTTCTTCGTTTTTATCGTTTTCCGGAATTTGTGACATTTCTTGGTGATCAGGGCAGAGATGCGATAATTGTTAAAAGAATTATAACATTTGAACACTTTCCAGCAATTGGAGCACCGACATCATATGGACAGGTATATTTAGGCCCTTTTTATTATTATTTTATGACCCCATGGTTACTTCTCTTCAATTTTAATCCACTTGGACTAGCATTTGGCGTTGCGTTAATATCAGCAATCTTTATAATACTTTCGTATTTAATTGTACGTGAGCTTTTTGATGCGAAAATAGCCTTAATAACATCTTTTTACATAACATTTTCAACTCCATTAATTCTACTTTCACGCTTTTCCTGGAATCCAAATTTGGCGCCTGTTTTTTCCTTACTTTTTATTTTTTTTGTTATAAAAGCATTCAAAAACGGAAGAAAAATATTTTTTATTCTTGCTGGAGTATTTTTAGCTTTGCTTATTCAGCTGCATTATTTAGCATTACTTTTGGTTCCTGTATTGATTTATATTATGCTTCGTGACAGACGAAAATCGTCATTCACAATTAATAATATATTTTGGCTTGGAACATCTTTTCTAGTGGTTAATCTCCCGCTTGTTTTTTTTGATATTCGACACAACTTCTTAAATACCCGAAATTTTATTAAGTTATATTCAATTTCAAACGGAGCAAAAAATAATTTCGCAGTTAATTTTTTTTCAGCATTTTTTTCATTGAATAAATTTTCTCTAAATATTTTGACAGATAAAATTTACATTATTTTTTCTTTAATCATTCTGTATTTTATTATCAAGCGAGTATTAAAAAAAGATCAATTATTTATATATTTGATAATTATCATCTTCGGATTATCTTTCTATTCCGGCCAAATGTTTTTTCATTATTTGGGATTTTTATTTCCTATTTATTACATTTGTTTAGCTATTTTTTTAAAATCATTATTTAACCATGAACATGGGAAGAAAATAATTTTTACTTCATTATTATTTTTTGTCATTATAAATGCGAAAAGTTATGATTTTCTTTACAAGAAAGGATTCAATCGAATTAATTCGTCAAAAAAAATTGCCCAACTTATTAAAAATAACGTTTCATCAGATCAATATAGAGTTACTGCCTTGCCGGAGAAATATGCAGCAACGCCTGTGATATATTTTTTAGAATTGGAGAAAAGAAAACCTATTGATCAAGATAGCATTGAGCAAGGGAATGAAATGTTTGTACTTTGTGAAAGTAAATGTAAACCTATCGGTGATCCTCTTTATGATATTGCACTCTTTCAAGCGTCAAAAATCGCAGCTGAATGGGAAATCGATCGTGTTAAAATATATAAATTAGTTCGATAGCAAATGAAAATAACCTTAGTAATACCTTGTTACAATGAGGAGTTAAATATCCAAAAAGGCGTACTAGATAAAATTGGAAATTTCACTGATTCAAATGTCGATATTGTCGAAGTGATTATATCGGATGATGGATCAACTGATTCGACAAAAAATATCATAAAAAATAAATATTTAAGACAGTTTAGTAAATTCAAACTTCTTGAGAATTCTCATTGTGGTAAAGCATTTACTTTGATCTCGGCGATAAAAGCAGCCGTAGGAGATTATATTATCTTTTCTGATATGGATTTGGCTACTCCTCTTGAGGAAGCTGAAAAATTAATTAATGAAGCTAAAAAAGGTTCAAAAATTGTTATCGGTTCACGCAATAATTCCAGAAAGGGTGCTCCAATTTTAAGAAAAGTAATGGCGAAGGGATTTATTTTGGTTAGAGATGTTTTGATCGGATTACAGGGAATTAAAGATAGCCAATGTGGTTTTAAGCTTTTTGATAGAAAATTGGCGCTTACAATCATTGATCAATTAGTTGTTTTTAAAAAAGAAAGAAATATAGATGGATCGTCAGTAAGCGCTGGTTTTGATTTAGAATTTCTTTTTGTCTCTGGTAAACTAGGCCATAAAATTAAAGAAGTGCCTGTGATATGGCGACATGTCGAAACAAAAAATGTTAATTTTTTATCAGATTCTATTGAGACTTTAAGAGACATAATGAAAATCAAATACAACGACTTGACTAAAAAATATTCATTTAGAAAATGACCAAAGTCTTAAAAAAAAGCGAAATCATAAGTTTAATCATAATATTCATATCACTTTTTATTTTTACAGGGCAAGTTTATTTAAACAGAAGTATTTTTTTACAAAAATTCAACCCTGCTAAATATGAGGAAAAATTTTTGGAATCCCAATGGCGAGTACCGGAGTCTAAAAATGTCATTTCTGATGAAGATCTCTACTCATACGCTGCATATAAGTATATACATGGTGAAAACCCAATACTTATAAATTCGGAGACACCCCACTTGGGAAAGTATTTAATTGGGCTTTCGATATTGATATTTAATAATCAGCGAATTTTCTCAATCATAATAGCTTTATTGACACTTGGTGTAATCTATAAGTTAATATTGATGCAAACAAAAAGCTCGTTATTGTCCTCGCTCGGCGTATTATTAACCGCGCTCAATACAACTTTTATTGATCAAATAATCCATTCGCCCCAACTGGATATATATCAGTTATTTTTTTTCTTACTGATGGCGTATTTTCTTATTCAATATATTACCCATAAAAATAATCATTCTTTATTATTATCAGCCTTTTTTTATGGTTGTACTCTATCGACTAAATTCTTTTTCCAATCATATTTATTAATTACATTATTTATGATAATTTTTTTTGCTAAACAATATGGGAAAAAATTTTGTTGGATTAAACCCTTTATAATATTTAACGCAATCGCGTTGGTGATATACACATTATCTCATTTCAGCTATTTTCTTCATGGTGGTGATATTAGAGGGTTTTTAGGGATGCAAAAATGGATAATATTATTATATAAATCAACTTCAATAAATTTGCTTAAAGTTGCCGGCGGATATCTGGGGCTAATATTTTTGAATAGCTACAGATTCTGGAGTGAAGGATATCCTCTAGTTAGTTATCAATATTGGTCATTATTTTGGCCGATAACTTTTGTACTGGGTATGATTTTAGCTATTGTTAATTTCGTATCAAAGAATAAGCATATTGTTAGTTTGTTCTTTTCTTCATGGGTGATAATATACGCGTTTTTTCTGTTGATCGTTCCTATATATCCACGTTATTTATTACTGCTATTTGTGCCCCAAATAATATTGATAGTTCTATATGGTAAAAAATTTATCACTAATTAAGTATCTAATTAAAGAACACTTTTCTGTTATTGGTTTTATTTTAACGTATTTCATCTTACTGGCCTGTAAAATTATTTATTTTAAAACACCTTTTTATAATTGGGATGAATCGATTTATGTGCAAGCAGGACGGGAGATGATGAGGAAGCATTTTTTTTTGGCACCTTTGTGGCAGGGGCAAGTTTGGCTTGACAAACCCCCGCTCCCATCACTACTTTATGGATTTCTTGGGACTGTAATTCCGATCGAGCCGGAAATAACGACCCGTATTTTAAGCCTTTTGATTTCCGTAATAATTTTGTTGTTGGCTTATATATTTTACTCAAGAGTCATTGGCAATAAAAATATAGCATTATTATCGGTTGTTATCACAGCTTTCATCCCTGCTTTTCTTCAGCGTGCGCAGATAGTCAATGTTGATATTTTTTTACTTTTAGGTTGGATGGGATATGTTGTATTTTTCAATAATTTTTTATTAGGTTTAATATTTCTTACTATTTCTGTCCTGAGTAAGTCACTTCTTGGATTTTATCCACCACTAATTTTTATTTTGTTTTTTTCTGTTCGATTGTATTTAAAACAAATATCAAAAGATGAATATAAGAAAAAAATAATGTCAATTATTCTCCAAATGGTTATTGTTTCTTTATGGTTTGTCGTTATGTTTGTTTTCTACCAAAATTCTTTTTGGAAGATGCATTTTGTTGAAAGTCATTTTAAAAGGGTTGCGGCATCAATTGAATCTCATTTTGGTAAACGTACCTATTATATAGATCTGCTTTTTAACGAGCTTGGGATATTTGCCTATTTATCGATATTGGGTGGAGGATTAATAGTCTATGATTTCATTAGAAATAAAAAAATAGACAAATTTTTCATGAGTTTATTTTTTGTTCCCTGGTTCCTATTTTTAAATTTAACTAAAACAAAGATCGATTGGTATATTTATCCTATTCTTTTTCAATTTGCATTTCTCGCTTCCTATGCTCTGATCATCTTTAAAAAGAATAGACAATTACTTCTTACACTGATATTGATAATAATAATTTTATATCAGAATGTGGAAGGAAATAAATTGTTTAATGTTAGATACTCATCTGTTGATGAAAATTATAAGATGGCAATATATGCTAAAGAAAATTGTCAAAAAATAAATTATTTGGTTAATAGTGATACGCGAAAAACATATGATACTTTAAACAAAATGAATCTGACAATTACCACTACCAGTTGGTGGGGAGATAACCCCAGAATTGTTTACTATTCCAATAGACCAGTTAACTTCATATACATGAAAGACGTTTTTTCAAGAAATATGTCTCAAATACGTGATGAATGTTTTGTAGCATACAAACAGGATATCGATGATACAATTAATAGTGGGAATTATAAAGTAACGAAGAAATTTAATGATTTATTGCTCTTAAAACTTGAAAAATAGATATGTTTGATATTGGCGTAATAATTAAACAGATAAAGAACAATTTAGGCAGGAAAGATGTTCTTTTGTTCCTGGTAATTCTGGGATTTTATTTACTGACGCGGATTATCAATCTTGATAAATTTCCCATTTTTGGCGATGAAGGTATTTATGTTAGATGGGCTAAAGTAGCCTGGCATGACGCCAGCTGGCGATTTATATCACTAACCGATGGTAAGCAACCTTTTCAAACATGGGGGACGATTCCCTTCTTAAAGCTATTTCCACAAAATCCATTATTGGCAGGTCGATTATTTTCAGCTTCAACAGGAATGTTTGCTTTGATTGGCATGATGGCAACATGCTTTTATCTTTTTGGTAAACGGAGTATGTATTTGTCCGGACTGTTTTATGTGTTTACTCCATATTTTCTTTTTTATGATCGCATGGCACTGGTTGATTCGGGTGTCAATGCTTTTTCAATTTGGATTTTTTTACTATCGATCATCCTTGTCAAAACAGTAAGACTTGATATCGCACTTTTATATGGTCTTTTAGTTGGAATGGCGCTTTTGGCCAAATCTTCAGTTCGTTTATTTCTTGGACTTGGATACTTGGCGTCAATATTGTTAACACCTTTTTCAAAAAAAAATATTAATGGATTTTTGAGAAAATTTGTAAATTTCTCCATTCTCTATCTTCTATCCTTGATCATCGCGCTAGTCATTTATAACGTCCAGAGGCTATCACCATTCTTTCATTATGTTGCTGAAAAAAATAAAACATTTGTTATGACATCTGAAGAATTTATCAAAACACCTTTTGCAAATTTTTTTAACAATATAAAAATCATTCCTCAATATGTTTATTCAGAGATGGGTTATGTTATTGGACTTTTAGGATTGCTAGGACTTTTCTTTCTATTTAAGAAAAGTCGTTCACTCGCACTTTATTTTATATTTTGGTTGGTCGTTCCTTTCTTTATCATCGCCTTTTTATCAAAGATAATTTTTCCACGTTATTTGATTTTCTTTGCCAGTTCTTTGACGATGTTAGCTGTTTATTTTCTCTCCCAAATTAAAATTAAAACTACTTACATAGCAGTAATATGTATTATTTTAATTTCTGTTATTTATTTTGATTTTACAATTGTATTTGACCACGAAAATATACCATTTCCAGAAGTTGACAGAGGTCAGTATATTGAAGGAGTTACTGCCGGCTGGGGAATCGATAAAATTGTCCATTTCGCTCGTGAAAAATCAAAAGAAAAAAAAGTTATTCTTTTAGCCGAGGGGAATTTTGGAGTAGTTGGTGATCAGATAGATTCATATTTATGGCAGAATGACAATATTGAACTTAGAGGCTATTGGCCTCTTGATGAGAAAGAACTGTTGGAAAATAAAAAAAGTTTAGATAGGGCTTATGTCTATGTAGTATTTTCACATAGGCAGGAATTCCCTAATAATTGGCCGATAAAGTTAATCAAGAAGTACGAAAAACCGTCTGGTAAGGTAGCAATATATTTCAGTCAACTAATTCAATGATTTTTTCCCTAAAAGATAAAGAAAAACAATAAGACCAATGAGTGAAATAAATTCTCCGATCGTTCTAACTGGAGTATTCTCAAATTTAACTTTCAGTTGATGTTGTCCTTTTGGGACTTTGACTGTAATTAATTTATAGTCATTGTTATCATAAATTCGTATTTTACGGTTATTAAGATACGCATTCCATCCGGGGAAATAATATGTATTTATACGAACGGTACTATCCGTTTCGGCATTAATCAGTAAGATTTTTTCAGTAAATAAATTCAATTTGATATATGAGCTAGCCTTGCCGTCAATAATCTCATAGACACTTTTTGGAATGTCATTTTTTCGGATATCAGGAATAGTGGTATTAAGTGCAGTTTTTGTTTTTTTGACACCTTTAGGAACAAATTCATAGGACGTCCGGCTGACATTCCAAGCAATTTCGTTAAAAGAGGTTTTTTGCCGATCGGTGAGGGGGACATACTTATCAGGATGAAAATATTTTTGATAAATTAGGACAGTTGAAAGGATAAAGATCAAAACAATTATTGGTGCAAGATTTTTTTTTATCGATGGAGAAATTCCTTCGTATTGATCTAATATTCCTTGTAGAAAAAAGATGCAGTAACCTCCGATAATTGAGATAAATACACCTACAAATGTTAAAAATCGCCAAGGGAATTGCATATACCATAAATATTTAATGTTATCCCAAATTATCGATGAATATCCTAAGGTCATGAAAATACTGAATATGAACATAAATAATATGAAATAAAAATGAGAAAAATGTTGATCTTTTTTTCGTTTCTTAAATAGATAAATTAATGACAAAACGACAGCAGAAAAAAGTAGATATAGATGAATTTTCCCGAGCTGAAAAGTCATGCCATCGTTTAATCCTTCCGCAGATCCACCGAATCCCCATGGTGAATAGATGAATTGCTGTGGATTAATGTAATGTATTTTATAACTAGCCAATTCATTAGTTAAGATTAAATCAGTCATGGTGTGATTTCTTTCAACTAAAGATGGCAGCCAAAAGAATGATGAAATTGCCAGACCTATTAGTATTCCTATAATTGCCTTTATGAGAAAATTAACCAATTGGTTAATTTTGTTTGTCTGTGAGCATTTAACAGATTGTGATGCATAAAAAATAAGTGCGATAACTATATAGATAAAAGTCGGAAAGGCTATTAATGGATGGCAAAGAATCAAAAATGTTAAACTAATTCCAAATAGAGCTGTGTTTTTCCATGTCTTATCGCGATACAATCGATCTAAGTTCAAGAAGACAAATGGTAAGATCGCCATAGCAATAAATTCGGCTAAAGCTCCTCTGACGTAAATCAACACGGCGTGATAAAAAAAATAGGTATAAAGTGTCGCAGCAAGAAGGCCCGCAATCTTACAGGTAAGTCTTTTTGTTAGCTGATAGACGCCATATGCTCCTACAATAAATCCAAGGATAAATACAAGTTTAATAGACCAAATATAGGAGGCCCCAAGTCCATGAAATAGTGCCCCAAGATAATAAATCAAAGGCGGGTAAAAATTAAACAGAGGATATCCAAAGCCAAAACCCAAAATATCAACCCATCGAGGATAAAGATTCCCTTGGAGCAGTGCTTGTACAAGAAGGTATAATCGAGCTATGTGTTGATCGTCATGAGTTAAAAAATGTTGATTGTTTAGCAATGCTACAATCGCAGGAATTGTTATAATACAAAGAAGTAGAAATGTGATTAGATTGCGGTGAATTTTGTTTAGCATTATTTATATTTTATACCCCAATGGAGGAAATAGTAGTATTAAAAGCAAAAAGCATTACTAGTGTTTTAAGTCTTTTTTTTCAAACAGGATACTCTGCATTTTTAGGACTTCTGGCTAATCTTTTTCTAACGATTTTACTTAGCCCAAAAGTATTCGGTATCTATATCACGGTCTTATCGATAATTTCTCTATTAAATTATTTTTCCGATGTTGGTCTCGCTGCGTCTTTGATTCAACGAAAAGATATTGATAATGATGACGTAAAAACTGCCTTCACGATACAACAAGTATTAGTCATTTCGCTTGTTCTTCTTGGATTTTTCCTAACAAATATAGTTGTTCAATTTTATGGTTTGCCACATGAAGGCCAAATGCTGTATTGGGTATTACTTTTCGGTTTCCTTTTGTCGTCATTGAAGACTATTCCTTCAGTCTTTCTGGAACGTAAAATTCAGTATCAAAAAATAGTTTTTGTACAAATAATTGAGAATACTGTATTTTATTTGACGGTAATAATTTTTGCTTTCAAAGGTTTTGGACTTATCAGTTTTGCATACGGAGTATTGTTTAGATCAATTATAGGGGTGATTATTATTTATTCAATTTCGTTCTGGATGCCTAAGATTGGAATTTCTAAAAAAAGCATAAAGCATCTATTATCTTTTGGACTTCCATTTCAATCAATCTCATTGATGGCTTTAGTTAAAGATGATTTGGTCAATCTATTTCTTGGGAAAATAATCGGCTTTGAAGGTTTGGGTTATATTGGATGGGCGAAAAAATGGGGTGAAGCGCCACTAAGAATTATTATGGATAGTATCAGTCGGGTGATGTTTCCATTGTTTTCTCGTCTGCAGTCAGATAAGTTAAGAATTTCAAAATTGATTGAAAAAATAATATATTATCAAACACTTATTTTAGTACCGACTAGCATATTGATATTTTACGCTATGCCACTGATGATTAAAATTATTCCTCGGTATCATAAATGGGAGATGGCTGTACCTTTTTTTTATCTTTTTGTCTTTGCTTCACTTTTATCAAGTTTTTCTACACCGTTTATTAATCTTTTCAATGGATTAGGTAAAGTAAAATTATCTTTTCTCTTTATGGTTTTTTGGACTTCTTTAACTTGGATCTTGATTCTTCCACTGACATTCTTTTTTGGTTTCTATGGTTATCCATTAACCATTTTCTTTCTTTCTTTCTCGTTTATATTTGTGTTATATAAAGCTACAAAATTAATTACCTTCAACATAATTGCACCAGTATCACAGTCTCTTCTTTCCGGTATAGTGATGGCTTTGATGATTTTTTCCGTACATAGTTTCATTGCATCCAATGAAATGCGGTTTATTTTCGCTATAATATTGGGAGGATCGACTTATTATTTCAGTCACTTGTTATTTTTTAAAAAAAATATAATTAAGGAATTTTTTCTTTTTATAAAGACCTAGAGTATGAAAATTACTGCTATTGTCGTAATCAATGATTATCCAAAACACGTTGAAGAATCAATAGATTCTGTAATAACTCATGTTGATGAGTTAATAATCGGAGATATCAACATGAAATATAAAATTCCGAACAAATACAGTGAAAAGAATATAAAAGTAATAAAACTTGATGAATCTATACCTTATGCTGATTTAATTAAGGAAGACTTGAAGGAAAAAGCAAATGGAGAATATATATTCTATTTTGATCCAGATGAAGTAATACCCGGATCCACATGGAAGATTCTTGAGAAAAAGAGTAAGTCTTATGATTATTTCTTAATACCAAGAAAAAATATTATTTTTAATAAGTGGATAAAAAATAGTCGTTGGTGGCCTGATTATCAAATCCGTTTTTTTAAAAAAAATAAAGTCATTTGGCCGAAAAAACTTCATCCGAAGCCTAAAGTTAACGGTAAAGAATATAAAATAGAAGCTAAAGAAAAACTGGCAATAATTCATTATAATTATGAGAATCTCAGTCAGTATTTTGAGAAAGCACTAAGATACTCAAAATCGGAAGCTGAACAAATAATCAAGCAGGGTGAAGATCTTTCTTTATCTAATACTATTGTTAAAGCCTTATCAGAATTTGTTAGTCGTTTTTATGCAGCTGAGGGTTATAAAGATGGTATGCATGGATTTGTTCTGGCATTTTTGCAAATGTTTTATTATTTTTTTGTTTATTTTTTTTATTGGGAGAAAAAGAGCTATATAGAGGTCAACAGTGATCGTCTCAATAAGGATATATATTTGTTTTTTAAAGATGGTTTAAGAAATGTTACATATTGGTTAATCAATAAAAAATTAGTTAAAAAATACCAATCAATTAAGCTTAAATTCTTGAACCGATTGCTTAAATGATTAAAATCGCTATCAAAAAAAATAGATTATTGATAATTTTGACACTCATTGGAGTTTTACATCGTCTTCTTTTTGCACTTTTTTTCAATCACATGTTTGATTTTGGAAGTATTTTGGCTCTGATTAAATCTGTTACAGACACCGGTGATATTACTGCAGGCTTTATTGTCCTTAGAAATAATAATATATTGAGTCAATTTTTTGGAAAAATTTTCTATCAAATGGGAGGGGTATGGTTATACTTTCTGCAATTTCTTCACGTCATTGATATTCGCTATATTTTTGATGTCAAACCCTACCAAACAATTGAATCTTATATGGTTGGTTTTAATTCTTGGAATCCTCCCTTATACCAGTTGATTGCAATAAAACTATCTCAATTTTTTTATGATTTTACTCTGCTATTTTTTATTTACAAAATAGCAAAATTGATCGATATAAAAAAAATATCCTTTGTTTTTCTATTTTGGGCGATAAATCCTTTCATGATCTTTGTACCGTATGCAATGTACCAGTCTGATATTGCGATGATGGCATTTTTTATTGGAGGTGTGTATTTTACTTTAAAGGCATTACTTACCCAAACGAACAATAATCTATGGACTAAAATATTGGCTATTTTGTTGATAACTGTGGGAGCAATCATAAAACAAGTTCCAATTTTGATCATTCCGTTTGTAATTATAATTTTTTCATCATCGATAATTTCATTTATTGGTTATTCATCAATATTTCTATTTTTTTATCAGTTTTTTAGTCAACCATGGTCAAAAGATTATTTACTTCAAAGAACGTTTTTTCTTACCTCCAAAGAGTCATTGGCAATTTTTAATTTTCAGCTGAATAACGTATCGGTTTTTATGTTGTTATATCTAATCGTATTTCTAATCTTTATTTTAAACCGCGATAAGATAATTAAAAAACCCTTCAATCTTTTAACTTTAATTACTTTAATACTCTGTGGATTGTATATCTCAGAAAATCCAGAACTGCTATTTGTAAACTTCAATATTTGGATCATGCCGTTCATTCTTTTGTTGGTGCTTAAAGATCCTAAATATTGCTTACTGTTAGCTGCACCAATAATCGGATTTCTAAAAAGAAATATGATTGATAATACATTTTTGACAGGAGCTTTAACTGAAAGTTTAGGTCCAAGTTTTAGCGGGACGCCAAGTTATTTACGTATCCTTCAATACAGTATGAGTCCAATACTTATTGGACTGATTATTAATACACTAATGATTGCTATATATATTTTATACTTTATCATTCTGATAGCTGATTTAGTTGGTCGGGAAATAATCAAACTGGGCATTTTTGGAAGTTACTTGTCGGTTAACTATAAGAAAATTGTCATTGGATTACTTTTGAGTTTCTATTTATTCTTTGGTGTAGATTATCTAATCAAGACGAACTATACCACTCTTAAATCCGAACCAATTCAAATGCTTGATGAAAGGATTTCGTTGAAAAAAAATATTCTTTCGATGGAAATTGAAAATCCTAAAAGACAGCTTTTGACGGCGTTGGAGTTAAGCGGACGAGTCATTAAAGTGAATAATATTGATCACTTGGTATTAAAATTTTCCGAAGGGCAGCGGATTTTGTTAGAACAATCGGTAATGGATTATCAGCTACCTGAGACTCCCGGAGAGATATTAATATTCTTTAAAAAAGGTATCAACAATAAAAAAATTAAATTGGAAATTTTCAAAGATAGGAAGAATAATGACATTGAAATTCAAAAGATGAAAAAAATCGATCAATCTGCAGATATCAACTCGTTTAATCTGAATCATGATGTAAGACTTAAGTTTACCGGTGATCCTTTTTATATTAAGTTATATCAGCGGATTGCATACGAGGATGTATTCAGCGGTTTTGACAAACACATTAAGACAAAACCAAAATTCTTTTTTGTATATGGTCTTACTATTTTAGTTATTGTTTTATTGATTGTGAAATTGTTTAGGTCTAAACCGTCTAATCTTTAGGTTGTATTTTTTTGTACAGAATAAATAGTTATTTCATCATTCGTAAATATCAGTTTGATATTTATTGGTTTACACTTAAGAACAATTTTGTCCTCAGGGTACGTTTGTTTAATTTCATAAATATAATCCACTTCATTTATCACTGAGCAGTCCATTTTTTCAAGTCTATCTTTTCTTTTTTTATAAGATACACCCGTTAATCTCAACTGAAGTTCATTAGCAAAGTATGATTGTTGACCAGAGAAGGCGCTGATATAAGCCGTATCCTCATAAGTGTAAAGTGGGTTTGTTTTGTCAATTTTTTTTATGTTTTTATTGTATAGCGGGGTTAAGACAATGCCGCTGGGTTGCTGTTTTAAAAAATTCAGCGCAAGTAGTTCTTTATGTGATACGTAAGTTGCACCAGGAGTCGCAAAAAATTGTTTAGCAAGATCCAGTGATGTCGGTATTGATAATAAAATTATAATTGTGCAAATTGTCGTATAGAGAATCTTTTTTTTATTGATCATTTCAAACGTCAACATCGTCAAATATATAGTGATGAAAAAAATTGTGTAGAAAAAAAATTGGATCGTATTCCACCACTCAGCTTTTTGAACAAGAGTCATAGTTAAAAGACAGGAAAAAATAATTGTTGTAAAAACGGTAAGATCAAATCTCGACATTTTTTTCCTCAAAAGCAGATAAAAAAGATAGATCAGACCAAAAAAACGCGTTCCCAGATAAAAGAATAAAAAAACAGTAATGTTTATCATTTCGATAAGAATAAGTCGTGGTCCAATACCGTGTTCAACCAAAAAATACCTTGCATCAGTCATGGATTGCAGATAAAACTGGTTAGGTTCTTCAGTGATAGTATGAACTAAGGCCAAAGGAGCAAAACCAAAAATAGATCCGGTTTTTAGCGAAGTGAAAGGATTGTAGAAAAAAAACACTCCGATAACCACAAACAAGCTGATGATAGAAATATGTTTAATGAATCTATTTATTTTTTTCTCTTTAATACCCGTTAGTAATAAAAAGCAATAAATCATGAAAATGCTTATTACACCGCCATAAAATTTAAGACCCATGATAATGAAGATATTTATTCCGGAGATAATAGCCAATTTATTTGTAAATTTTCCTTGCTTTATAACAATTAATAGATATAAGAAAGGTAAAAGCGAAAAAGCATACGGTGGATTGGACATCATATGCATTATCGGTTGAGGAAGAAACGAGGAAGATCCATCAATGGTCTTATGATGATAAAGAATTAGAAAATATGAAAACGATCCGGCGAAATAACTAAAAAAAAGAAACAAACGGATAAAGATTTTTGAGTCATTTATTTTACGTGCCAGAGTTACTAGAAGTCCTGTGAATATGATAAACCATAACACCGGCAAAATCTTAAAATAAGCTATTACGGGTGGTATGCCTATTTTGGAAAGCAGAAATATAACAAAATCAAGTAAAAAGTTATAACCATATAGATTTTCACCGGCAAAAGTTGGAGCGATAAATGGAAAGCTTTTAAATGAGACTGTAGCGATTGCCAAATGCCAAATGGCATCATGGCCGTGGACTCCCCAAAAATTTATACCACAGGCGTTTTTAAAACAGAAGAATGTACCACTTGGGAAAATGATAAGCATATAAAGGAAAAAGGCTGTCACGATAATCAAAAGAAGGATTAAGTCTTTTTTGATATAATTAAGTACATGCCTCATAAATTAGCAGTGATCACTGTTTTATACAAAAATTATAGCATTTTGGATGATTTTTTTGCTTCATTTGATAATCAAACCAATAAGAATTTTCAAATTTATATTTGTGATCAAACGGAAAAAAGACAATCAATAAATCTTCCTGAATACGTAAAGTTTAATACATCTTTTAACGGAGGATATGCTCATGGAGTTAATATTGGGTTAAAAAAAGCAATCAAAGATGGCTATACACAATTTTGTGTCATCAATTCTGATACTTCTATCGATAAAACATTCGTTGATATTTTAATTAATCAATTATACGGAAGACCGGGATCAATTGTTGGGGGGAAGATCTATTATTTCCCTGGTTTTGAATATCATAAAGAACGTTACTCAAAAGATCAGCTTGGTGGTGTAATTTGGTATGCCGGAGGCAAGATTGATTGGAATAATGTCGTAGGTCTGCATCGTGGGGTTGACGAAGTTGACGAAAAAAAGTATACAAAATTTGAACACACTGATTTTGTTAGCGGTTGTTTAATGGCTTTTGATAAATCGGTTGTGGATACAATAGGTTTCTTTGACGAAAGTTATTTTCTTTACTATGAAGATGCAGATTATTGTGAGAGAGCAAAACAGGTTGGCGTAAGTCTGTACTATGATCCATCAATAATTATCTGGCACAAGAATGCGCAGTCAACATCAGGATCGGGATCACAGCTACAGCGGAATTTTCAAAGTAAGAGTCAATTAAAATTCGGCCTAAAATATGCTCCTTTTAGGATCAAATTACATTTGATCAAAAATTTGGTACTGCGTCGATATGCATTAAATAAAAAATCCTGATATTTTTTTGTGAGAGATATGAGATTTTATTTTTGGAGGATATGGTAAACATGAAGTATGAAACATTGTTACTTATGACTCGCCGCTTATTACTCGTATGGTACTGGTTCAATCCAAAGCGTCTCCATCTCATTTGAAGATTTATCATCTTTGTACCAATATTCTTCACCTAAAATTCCATGGTATAATTGTTCAATTCCTTGCTCCTGAAGAGATAGATAGTTGTCACCTCCAACTGGAATTCCATCCACAGCAGCTTTGTTTGCAACGAGACAGTCATAAAATGTTCGAATGTGATCAACGAATTTACCGTATGTAATACCTTCTTCAGCGATTAGTTCTAGATTATCAACGCTGTCTCCGTTATTAAATTCTTTAGGAGTTAATTGATATAGATTTAAATCTCCATTACGTCGTCTTCTAATTGTTTCTTTTATCGCGCCGACATTGGCAGCTCCAACTAATAATCGTTTTATGTCTGCTTCCGGTATCGCATCATATTCAAGCTCGGCATATAAAAGGGCCATAAGATCATCAATAGCCAAATTAAATACATATGTGGTATACGGATTTCTTTCTTCACCAGCGCCCGATTCTTCTTTGCGTAATTTACGCAATTTCGCACCTGCATCACGCAGTGCTGCCTCCGGATTATCTGGACGTGGACCTTCAGCCATATAGATAGGTTCTAAAACGAAGTGCAACACTTGTTGGTAAAATAGCCAATGAGAAATGCACAAAAAGGTGGGTATAATCACGTTTCATTAGATGAAAGAGTTTTCATCT
>Ga0209542_10008571_pt1 | contig 19048 bp, 19 predicted proteins | sample RifCSPhighO2_01_FD_184028 | JGI IMG/M metagenome (GOLD analysis project Ga0209542, IMG submission 184028) | Soil microbial communities from Rifle, Colorado - Rifle CSP2_plank highO2_0.1 (SPAdes) (version 2) | ecosystem: Environmental > Terrestrial > Deep subsurface > Rock core/Sediment ...
TGTAGAACTGCAAACCCTTGTTCCACAGCTCGTATATACTTCTAATTCATAATCTTTTGTAAAAGGCACATCTAATTTAGCAGTAAACTTGCCATTAGAAGGAATGCTCCATTTATGCCAGTCCACCTCTCCTGCATAACTAATATACCCTGTGTACTTAACACCCAGGCTTGAAGAACTTGCCCCGCTGCAGGTATTGCCCTGTGCAGTAACATCACCCTCTAAGCTGGAATTGCCCTCTTTGGAAATCTCTTCAAGGAGGCTCCTCCCACTCTTATCACTAACCTCACTATTTTGTAAATCTCCAGAGCTATTATTCATCACCCCGGTTTCAACAGCACCCTCAACCGGAATCAGCACAATAAGCAGCATAACAAAAAAGCAAGGCCATATCCCGGATTTTCTGCTTAGCTTTTTAGCCATTTTAACAGCCTGTTAAACACACTGGCCCCCTCACCAGGCTTGTTCTCCCCGCTTTTCTCCACCTCTTTTTTTATCTCTACATTTTTTTCTTCATCACCCTTCACCCACAAAAACAGCCTCTTAAAAACACTCTTTTCAGGACTCTCTGAAGCCTCTTTTGCATCAGGATTACCAGCTTTACCCACCTCAACAGGCTCATCAGCCTCTTCATTCTTCTGCTCAGTTATTTTTTGCAGTCCATCCTGTTTTTCAACAACAAGTCCAGGTTCAGCCTCTCTCCCGCCTTCAACAACCATCTGCTCTTTCTCATAGCCTATTAATCCCTTATTATTCAATCCCTGTGGTGTAGCAGCCTCACCATAACCAGAGGCAGCCCCACCAGAACCAGAAGAACTGGCAAAACTTGAGGCATAACCAGCACTTTCATCCTCAACCCTTGCTTGGGTAACCTCCTCATCAACACTTGTATCATCAGGTTCAGGAGATAACCAATCCTGAATAGGCTCTGCTCTCCCCTCTAAAGGTGAAGGGTTGTTTAAATACCAATCAGCATCAGGCACAAGAATAACACTAACATTCCCATTATCATTAAAATCATCAAAATCACCCTCTTCAGCAGCTGCAAAACTGCAGTTAGAAGCAACAACCAGCACAAGAGATAACAATATAATAAAAAAGACATTCTTTTTCATTCTAACCCCCCCATGAAGAAGAAAGAGGCTCAGGTTTAAATAGTTTGGCATCTGGTTTTTACGAATTAAAAAAATTTAAGCCCCAGAATAAATTCCAAGCACATAAGCAAGAGCCTGGTTTCCTTTCAAAGGCTTCTGGTAGTCAGGAGTTAAATGGAACATAACATCAACTTTCTCTCTTGCATTCTGGCTCAGCCCAAAAGTGTCATTCCCAAAAACAAGCAGTAATTTCCTGTCCCTGTTTCTCTTAACAAACTCAGCAAAATCTTTTTCACCCTTTTCAGCACTTTTGCTAAACCCAATTTTAACATAACCTTTAACATCACTTAAGTCCTTAAAAACACTAACATCAAACCCCCTTAATCTTCCTTTTGTAGCCTCTTTCGCTTTATTTAGTAGTCTCGTAAACTCATCTTTGTTATCATGTACAACAATCATCTTCAGCCCAAATACAAGGCATAACCTCAAAAAATCACCAATCTCCTCAACCAGCCTTGGGTTTTCAACTAACACAGCAAGGTTTTCATACCCACTTTTGTCCCCAGCCATCTTATTCTCATAAGAAAGTATCCTGTATTTAAGCCCTTTATCATTATACAGCTCTACCAGTAAATTAACTCCACCTTCACCAGCTTTAAAAAATTTGGCTAATTTTTTCTTAATCGCTGACTCAGGAATCCCTGTATTATAAGTTTTTACTTTTAAGTTCACACCACCAAATTTTTTTCCAAGTCCGAGAACAGCATTTCTTAAATTTTCCTGTGAAAACTCCCCAAAGCACTCCTCTTTAAGCAAAACACTAACCTCATCAGGTTTTTTTAACCCACCACCATCCCCAATAGCAATAATTCTCTTGCTTAGCTTATCAACGCTAATATTATACCCATTATCAGCCAGCTTTTTCTTTAGTTTTTCAGAGTCCATCTCAAATTTTCTTAAAATCAGGTGGTATTTCATAAAAATACACCCTTCTCAGGCTATATAAACCTTATTTCAGGCTCTTCCAGAATTTAACAAAGTCTGTGACTACCTCTTTTTGATTAAACGCAAACTCCAGTTTTAGCATCTCAGAACCCCCAATATCCCACCATTTATACTCTGATAGCTCAGAATTAAGCTTTAGCTCTCCAGTAATCTCGCCATAGAAGTACACAGCTCTTACTATATGCCCTCCAGCTTCCTTTTCAATATAAGAACTAAAATATTTAAACCATTTTATCCCGCAGCCTAGCTCTTCTTTAATCTCTCTATGCAAAGCATCTTCAAAATTCTCACAGGCTTCAGCCCCGCCTCCAGGTATAGACCATTTCCCATACCCAGCCTCACCCTCTTTCCTCTTAGCTAATAAAATCTGGTTTTTCCTATTAACAATAATAAGGTCAGCAGGATTCGATATTCTTATCATATCTTTAACATTCTACCGCTATTTTTATTCTTTACTATTATGTAAAGTAAAGTGGTTAAGTATACAACCAATAGGGGATAGCCTGTATCTCCTGATTAAACCTTTTTGTATTAAACCACCTCTGATAATCCTTGAGATTTCCATTCAACCATTCAGGAAACTTCTTGGTGAGATAGATAAATTCCTCTGCAATATTCCTTATGCTCCTCTCAACTTTCCCCTTATCTTGAGGGTAGTAAGGATGTGCATGCAAGGATTTTATATGATTCTCTTTGGGCTAATTCAGGGAAATAGTTAAGTATGTTTAATCTTAGCATAATCCTTATAAATAAGCAGCCTTCAGTATTATTATGGTTAATGAGCAGGCCTTAATCCAGGCTTTTCAAAACATAAAAAAGGAATTTCAGTCCATCCATCAGGAGATTGAACAGATTAATTTGAGATTGGCCAATGGCAGCCAAACAAGCCAAACAGAAGATTTAAAAGAGCTCCAGGAGCAGTTAGCAAGGTTAAATTACACAGAAGATGATGTGATTGCATCTCTTGAAAAAGAAGTAAGGGAATCAATGGCATCAAAAGAACCAAGGGAAGCAATGGCATCAAAAGCATTAAAAAAGCATGATTACAGAGAGCTCAAGAAAAACCCAATAAAAGAAGTTGAAGAATTCATTAGTGATGTTAACACAGAAGATTTAGCAGATGAATATTATTAGATTTTTTGAAAAGAAAATATTATAAAGGGGCAAAATTAGGATAACTATAATGAAACGCTCATCAAGACGCTGGAAAAAGAAAGGACAGATGCGCTGGAAGTGGCAGAGAAAGCGAATGAGAAAAGAGAAGAAAAAGAGAGCCCTTAAGTAATCTTGTGTTATCAAAAACTTTTAATAATAGGATTACATATCTTTCTTATGGCTGAGGAGACCAACACAGCTGAACAAAAGTTCAAGAAATGGATGGAAAATCATAACATTCCTTACTGGTATATCCAGCAAGATCTAAACTCATTTTCTTTGGGGTTGAAATCAAGGTTTACAAAACGCCCGGATTTTTTTGTGCTTATCCCTAATTTTGGGTTTATTCTTGTTGATGTTAAGGACAAAAAATCAGCCAAAAAATACGACAAATTTTTTATAAATGCAGAGGAAGTTGAAAAGTATTTAAACCTCCAGCGGGTCTTCAATTTACAGGCATGGTATGTAGTATCAAATGAGGATTATCATTACAAAACATGGTTCTGGATACCAATAACAAATGTTGTTAAGGCAGGTTTTATTTTTAAATCAAAAGAAAAAGGCGATAATTGTTATTCAGTTCCAATCTCGGATTTCATCCAGGTGTCTGATGATGATTCCTTGGAAAGGGTTTTTGCAAAATTTCTGAAATAAACATCTCCCATAACCTTTATATACTAGCTTTTTTCATCAATCTCTTGATGAAGAGATAAAATGTTTATCTCCGATAAGTTCTGTGAGTGCTTAAAGCCAATTAAGTATGATGTATGAGCAGTTCCTAGAAGAATCTTCAATTCCTGAAGAATCTTTCTTATTACGACCATATAAAAATCCCGTTGATCCTGCGGGAGGTCGCTGCTATTGGAATCCGACTGAGACATGCAAGTTAGGGGGCGCAAGCCACCGGCACAAGGCTCAGTAACACGTCGATAATCTGCCTTTGGGTCTGGGATAACCTTGGGAAACTGAGGCTAAACCCGGATAGGGGATTATTGCTGGAATGCATTATCCTTCAAAAGCAATGCCCAAAGATGAGTCGGCGGCTGATTAGGCTGTTGGTGAGGTAATGGCTCACCAAACCTGCGATCAGTAGGGGGGATGAGAGTCCTAGCCCCGAGAAGGGCACTGAGATACTGGCCCTAGTCCTAAGGGACGCAGCAGTCGCGAAAACTCCACAATGCACGCAAGTGTGATGGGGGGATTCCAAGTGCTTTAGCAATGCTAAGGCTTTTGTCAAGTATAGAAAGCTTGGCGAATAAGTGGTGGGCAAGACCGGTGCCAGCAGCCGCGGTAACACCGGCGCCACGAGTGGGGGCCACGATTATTGGGTCTAAAACATCTGTAGCCGGCTTGGTAAATTTTTTGTGAAATTGTTTGGCTTAACCAAACAACGTGCAAGAAACACTACCAGGCTAGGGAGTGGGAGGGGGCAGAGGTATTCCATGGGGAGCGGTAAAATGTTTTAATCCTTGGAGGACCACCTATGGCGAAGGCATCTGTCCAGAACATGTCCGACGGTGAGGGATGAAGGCTAGGGGAGCGATCCGGATTAGATACCCGAGTAGTCCTAGCAGTAAACACTGTGAGTTAGGTGCTGCATATTCTTCGCGAATGTGCAGTGCCGTAGCGAAGGCATTAAACTCACCACCTGGGGAGTATGGTCGCAAGACTGAAACTTAAAGGAATTGGCGGGGGCGCACTACAAGGAGTGAAGCGTGCGGTTCAATTGGATTCCACCCCGGAAATCTTACCAGGAGCGACGGCAGGATGAAGGTCAGATTAAAGGTTTTACCTAACGAGCCGAGAGATAGTGCATGGCCGTCGTCAGTTCGTGCTGTGAAGTGTCCTGTTAAATTTTCCTGTGAAAGATTATCTAAAATTTTGCAGGAATTTGCAGAGAGTCAGGCAACGAACAAGACCTACATTTTCATTTGCTAACAGGCTGTAAGTGACTGAGCACTATGGAAAGACTGCCCGGGAAACTGGGAGGAAGGTGTAGGCAACGATAGGTCAGTATGCTTCGAATCCCCTGGGCTACACGCGCGCGACAATGGTAGGGACAATAGGTCACGACTCCGAAAGGAGAAGTTAATCCTCTAAACCCTATCTTAGTTTAGATTGAGGGCTGAAACTCGCCCTCATGATACCGGAATTCCTAGTAATTGGGTTTCAACAGAGCCCAGTGAATAAGTCCCTGTGCCTTGCACACACCGAAGAAAATGTGCCGGGCGGTTTAGAGAGCTAGCTGGTGAAAATCCAGCCCAGTAGTCAAAAAGGCAGGCGTTATTCTGCAAAGAAAATGCTGAAGGGCCTGAGACAAAATCCAGCCTCTTATCTCGCAAGAGATGTGCATTATGTGAAAGATGACACTTATATTGGGTCGGTGGTAAGTGGAAATCAAAAAAATTCACAATTGGATGGATGAAAAAGTTCTCTAAATTACCCCGGGAGATCCTCTAATGCGAAAGTATAAGAGGAAGTCAGCTTACCCCATAGTAGCTTACTTATTTTGGAATTTCCAAAAAAGTTTGTGAAGGAGGTAAACCTCAATGCTCTCAAATGATTATGTGCTGGGATTAGTGGATGGTGAAGGCTCATTCAATGTTGCTCTTAGCAGCAATAAGAGAAGGTCAAAAGTTGTCCTGAGATTTAATGTTAAGCTCAGGCATCAGGACCAGGAAACATTGTATGGGCTCCAAAGGTTCTTTGGATGTGGAAAAATCTATATTCAAAGAGACAACAGGAAAAACCATTCACTCTGCTATAGGTTTGAAGTGCAGAGCAAAGCAGACATTCAGAAAAAGATTATACCTTTTTTTGAGAAAAACCTGCCAAAGCTCGAGAGCAGGAAAAGAGATTTCCTGCTTTTTAAAGAAATTTCAGACTTATCAAGCAGTCCTGACAACTTAAGGAAGATTCAGGCATTAAAAAACCAGATGCATTGGGGGCTCGCCGTATACGGGAAAACCGTCCGTGCGGTGGGAACGCATCAAGCTGAAGAGCAAGATGCAATGCCCGTCAAGTCAACCGAGCAGGGTTTAAGTGAGGATTAATTCTTTGATTAATTCGAACTTAAGCTCAGTAAGGTGGGTTAAGTCGTCACAAGGTAACCGTAGGGGAACCTGCGGTTGGATCACCTCCTATTATTTTTACAGGAATTGCTCATACACATGTCACTCACAGGATTCATGCTTACTAGGGCTCGTAGTTCAGTGGTAGAATATCGCCCTTGCATATCTGTGATTCCTTAAGTGGATTGAGAAAGGCGGGGGTCTCGGGTTCGAAATTACAGCGGGTTCACAAGGGTGCAACCCTTGTAGCGATGAGTCCCGACGAGTCCATTCAAACACTAACATCCCAAAAGGGATTTAGTGTGCTCAAGAACCATGTTCTTGACAGAGTAAGAAAATTTGTGCAGCTCTCATACTAAAAAGTAGAGGGCTAAGAGCTATCATATTCATAAGAGGAAGCTCTATTTCATCTTTGCAAAACAGGGATGAAAGAACAGCATTCTTCTTTGGTAGCTGTGCATAGGAAGATTGTGTAGATCCTACACCATGAGGTGGATAGCTTGGCTTAAAACGCGATGAAGGGCGTGGCAAGCTGCGATAATCTCTAGGGAATCGCACGCAGATTTTGATCTAGAGGTGCCTGAATAGGAATCCTACCTATTAGGTGATCAGAGATGATAGCAAACGTGGGAAATTGAAGCGTCTTAGTACCCACAGGAAAAGAAATCAACGAGATGCTGTGAGTATCAGCGAGAGAAATCAGCAAAAGGCAAACTGAATGCTGTTCAGCAATGAACAACAGATGTGGTGTTGCAGACCTGCTTTTAATCCAGTATTTTTTACCTGAATTTTTCTGGAAAGGAGAGCAATACAGGGTGACAGCCCCGTAAGGAGAAGAATATTGGATGTGCAGAGTTCTTGAGTAAGGCTTATTGGAAATTAGGCCCGAAACCGGGGGACATTAACCTCCAACCTTAAATATGGTTTTAAGACCGATAGCGCACGAGTACAGTGGTGGAAAGCTGAAAAGAACCCATAACAGGGTGTGAAAAGAACTTGAAACCTCATGGTTATAGTATGATGCTGCTTTATTTGAGTTGCATCGTACGTTTCGAATAACGGACCAGGGAGTTTATCTAAGTGGCGAGGTTTATCCAAAGGGAAACCAAATGCCCGCAGTTTACGAGGGGCGAGGTATGAAAGTGCCTTGAGTCACTTGGATAAGACCCGAAACCAGATGATCTAATCCTGGGTAAGGTGAAGTGGCAGAGATGTCATGGAGGCCTGCAGAGGTTCTGTGTGCAAGCGTTCTTTTAACTTGGGATTAGGGGTGAAAAGCCAATCGAATCTGGTGATAGCTGGTTCCTACCGAAATTGGCCTTAGTCAAGTCTTGGCAGAGGCAATCAAAGTGTAGAGCAACGAATTAAGGGACCCGGGGAGTAACATCCTCATCTCTTTGTTCAACTCCGAATCTTTTGATGCCGTAGAAGCCAGGAAACAGTGGCTGGCGGTAAGCGTCAGTCGCAAAAGGGGAACAGCCCAGACTGTAATTAAGGTCCCTAAAACTGGTTAAGTGTTAAAGGGTGAAAGGTGTGTATATCCAGAGACAGAGGGGAGGTATGCTTAGAAGCAGCAATCCTTCAAAGAACGCGTAACAGCGCACCCTTCAAGGGTATATGCCCTTAAAATGGACGGGGCTAAACCAGTTACCGATATTATAGATTCCTGAAAAGGAGTGGTAGGTAGGTGTATTGCGAGGGAAAAAGCATTTCTGTGAAGACTTGTCAACCTCTCAATAATAAAAATCCTGGTAATAGTAGGATCGAAATAGAGCGAGAATCTCTAATACCGAAAGGGCAAGGGTTTCTTAGCACTATACATTAGCTAAGAGTAAGTCGGTCCTAACCTAAAGCATAACATGTTATTAGGGAAAGGGAAACTTGTTAATATTCAAGTACTATTGATGTACTTAATGGCAACAGAGATGCTGGAGCTGACGCTTTGAGCTAGATGCACACTTAATATATTGAGTGTTAACAGGAATAAGCGAGGGGAGTTTTGTAATAAAGAGAACCTCGTTAAATCCTGGAATAGTTATCCTCTGGATAATTGCATTAATGCTTAGAGCCCGTGAAAAAGCACCGGCATGAATCATCAATAACCGTACCTAGAACCAACACTGGTGTCCCTAGGTGAGAAGCCTAAGGTATGAGGGTTTAATCTAAGCTAAGGGAAGTCGACAAATTAGTCCTGTGCCTTCGGCATAAAGGATCCCTGCGATTGTTTCCATATAGAAGCAATTACAGGGTGCAATAACAAGGGGGGCCCGACTGTTTAACAAAAACATAACTATCCGCAAGTTCGTAAGGATGTGTATGGATGGTGACGTCTGCCCAGTGCTGATACCGTAAATTCTATTTCAATGGAGCTATGGTTCAGTAAACGGCGGGAATAACTATAATTCTCTTAAGGTAGCGAAATACCTTGTCGTTTGATTGACGACGTGCATGAATGGCGTAACGAGGTCCCTATTGTCCCTAGCTAGAGTCCCCTGAAAATACCATTCCGGTGCAAAGGCCGGAGACCTCCAATGGGAAGTAAAGACCCCGTAGAACTTTACTGTAGCCTGTTGTTGTAGAGTAAGCTTTTGTGTTCAGTATAGGCTGTAGTCGCTATGTTCTGGCTGCAAGGCTAGAAATAGACAAAAGTGTGATACAGCCCTCGAAAGCTTGCTCTTCTTACTCCAAAAGAGGACACCGTCAGGCAGACAGTTTGGCTGGGGCGGCACCCTGCTGAAAATGTATCAGTAGGGCCCAAAGATCAGCTCATCAGGTTTAGAAATCCTGAGTAGAGTGCAAGAGCAAAAGCTGGTCTGACTGCTAACCAAACTATACGGAAAGCAGAATGGAAACATTGGTCTAGCGAACCCTTATGCCCCCTTAATGGGGGCTAAGTATGACAGAAAAGCTATCTCGGGCATAATTGAGTGGTCGCGCCTAAGAGCTCAAATCGACGGCGCGGTTTGCTACTTCGATGTCGGCTCGTCGCAACCTGGCCGTGCAGAAGCGGCCAAGGGTGGGGGTGTTCACCCATTAAAGCGGCTCGTGAGCTGGGTTCAGAACGTCGCGAGACAGTTTGTTCAATATCTATTGGGGGTGTTTATGTCTGAAGGGAAGGATGTCTTAGTACGAGAGGAACAGGCATTCGTGGCCTCTGGTGATCAGTTGTCCTGCAGGGCAGGCTGAGCAGCTACGCCATAAGTCATAACTCCTGAAAGCATCTAAGGAGGAAAGATACCTTGAAAAGAGACATGAGAAGCTCCTGTAAAATACAGGGTTGATAGGACAGTGATGTAAGGTGGCAGCGCAAGCAACCACTTCAGTCAGCTGTTACTAATCGCTTCGCAACTCTACACAATCTTCCAGCACAGCTACTTTTCTTTTTTCACTACCATTTTCTAAATCTAATTTTGTTAATGATTGTTATAATAAATATTAATCAGCGAGTTGCTGTTATTCCTTAAGAAATCTTTTTTTATCTTTTTCAATAATATCCATAATAAGCTGTTCTATCTTAATATTTCTAAGCTCGGTTAAAACAACCAAGTGAACAAGAATATCGCCTATTGCATTATCAAATTTTTCATCACAGAATTTATCCTTTCTTATCTCCCGATTAACAAATTCTCTTGCTAATTCTCCCACTTCTTCAATTAAATGATTAAATGTGGACTGTTCAGAAAATCTGATACCTTTTGTTTTAGCCCACAATTCCATAAACCTAACGATTTCTTTCTGAAATTCATCAACTTTCATAAATCAAAGAAACTGAAGGAGTTTTAAATAGTTATCTAAAACCAGCCCCCCTTCTAAAATCTCTTTCTTTCACTACATTTTTATACCCTAAGAATAATCCAGATCCATGGATTGGAAATCTAACTTTAAATGAGGAAAGCAATTAATTCTTGCAACATGCTCTAAAGATTGCAGTCCAAATGCAAACATAGTTATTTCTCTTGGGTTTGTAAACAACATTTTAATAGTAGCTGATTGCTCTATGGTTACAACAATTAAAAATATTCAGGAGAATTCAAAGATTTGTGTAATCGGGGGCTACTTCAAAATTATAGGCATAGCTAAAGTGTTCAACTCAGGAAAGAATTTTAATGAATGTGTTAAAATTGTCGCATCTCAGGATAAAAGTCTCAAGGTAAAGCATGCGATTCTTATAGAAGTAAAAACTGTTTTTGATTTAGAGAAAGTAAAGAAAATAGCTTAGTTCTAATCTTTTTTCATTCTCGCAACTTTTATAAACAAAACAATAAGCTCTTTTAACAAGCCGCGATCGCATAACCTGGTATTGCACAAACTTGCCAGCTTATTGGCAAGGTGTAGGCCTGGAATTATGCAGAAGCAATAAAAACAAGAGAGCTTGGCCCTCTGGGCATCCCGGTTCAAATGAAAGGGCTGCACCCTTTTCAAACCTGCAGTCCACTGAAAGTCCGGGTCGCGGCGTTTATTTTTTAGAAATCTTTATTTACCCCTTTCATTCTTATTTTAAGCATATGAAAAACATCCTCATAGCCCAGCTCCTCTATAAAATCGCAGACTTACTGGAAATTCAGGATGTTGATTTCAAGCCAGGAGCATACAGAAGAGCAGCAATGAACATTGAATCATTAGAACAGCCCATAGAAGAGCTGGCAAAAAACAACAAGCTTCAGGAAATCCCTGGAGTAGGGGAGGGCATCTCAAAAAAAATTAAGGAAATTCTCGCAACAGGCACTTGCAAAGAATATGAAAAACTAAAAAAGCAAACCCCTGTAAAATTTGAGGAATTAACAAAAGTGGAAGGCCTTGGCCCAGGAAAAATCAGGCAGCTTTACAAAAAAATCCATATAACAAGCCTAAAAGATTTAGAACAAGCAATTAACCATCATAGAATAAGGCAGCTAAAGGGCTTTGGGATTAAAACAGAGCAAAACCTGAAGCAGGCATTAATATTCACAAAATCCCAATCAAAATTCCTGTTAAGTGACGCATTTTTAATTGCCCAGGATATAAAACAGTATCTTGAAAGAAAGGCACAAAAGGTTGAAATAGCAGGTTCTCTAAGAAGATTCAAAGAAACAATAGGCGATATAGATATTTTAACACTAGGCGAGCCAGCATTAATTGATTATTTTACACAATACAAAGATGTTAAGAAAATCCTTGTTAAAGGCCCAACAAAATCAACAATCGTCCTTAATAATAACATGCAGGCCGATATAAGGTTAATCCCAAAGCAATCATGGGGCGCAGCATTAAATTATTTCACAGGAAGCAAAGAGCATAATATAGCTTTAAGAATCATGGCTCTAAAAAAAGGCTACAAGCTGAATGAATATGGGTTATTCCGCAAAAATAAATTTATAGCAGGAAGAACAGAACAAGAGCTTTACAAAAGATTAGGATTACGCTACATCCAGCCAGAGCTGAGGGAGAACCTTGGAGAGCTGGAAGCATCAAGGAATAATCAGCTTCCGAAGCTGGTTGAATTAAAAGATATTAAAACTGATTTGCATGTTCATACAAAATACAGCGACGGCACCTCATCAATCCAGGAAATGGTGGATGAAGCCAGAAGATTAAAATACCATTCCATTGCAATAGCAGACCATTTTGGCTCATTAAAAATTGCTGGCTCAATGGACAGAAAAAGCATCCAAAAGCAATGGCGGGAGATAGATAGTTTAAACAAAAGCCTGAATAACTTCAAAATTTTCAAGGGAGCCGAGGTCAATATTAAGCTTGACGGCTCTCTTGATATTGATAACAGCACGCTTAAAGAACTGGACATAGTGATTGCATCCATTCATTCAGGATTGAAAAACAATCCAACACAGAGGATTATCAGGGCAATGGAAAATACGCATGTTAATATCATAGCCCACCCATCAGGCAGGTTGTTAAACAAAAGGGAAGGCTCTGTATTGCATTATGAAAAACTATTCCGAAAAGCGAAAGCAACATCAACAATCCTTGAAATCAATTCAACCCCAGACCGGTTAGATTTAGATGGAATAAACACCATGCATGCAATAGGGAAAAATTGCAGAATAGCAGTAAACACAGATGCCCATTCAGCATCAAGCCTGCATTTTATCATTTTTGGCGTCGGAGTGGCAAGAAGAGGATGGTGCAGTAAGCAAGCTGTGATAAACACATTTAATCTAAAAAAACTAGAGAAAATTCTGGGCAAAAAATAAAACCAAAAATAAAAAATCATTTCTCCGTCGGTAAATTAAAAGAAAGAAATTAAATCTCCAAAAAGAAAACGTAACTGGTTAGCTGCTTAGGGTTTTCCTAAGCATAGTATGGGTATTGAGACCTCTCAAGTTCCAGGTAGCAAGTACAGACATGATAACCTCTTTTATTCTTGCTCCTTTTTTTGTTCTTAGTTTACTTAGCCTTCCCTGTATGACCACCTCTCTCAATGCTCTTTCTGCTTTATTATTCGTAGGCTCTATTTCTGGATGCAAGACACAGGTAAACCAGTGTTCTAATCCTTTCTCTATTTTTACTGCAAACTTCCTTAACTCTCGGTATGACTTACAAACTTTAATCAGGAATTGCATTTTCTCCATGCAATTCTTGTAAATTTTTTCTCTTACCCCTTGTTCAGTTTTTTCGGAAACTGATTTTACATCCTCAAATAGTTTGCAAAGATTTTCATACAAAATCCTTGCCTGTCCTTCATATTGCTCAGCATGCCATTTAGCTTCTCTCAGGAGATGTGCCCAGCATCTCTGGATATGTCCAACAATCATGGCATAAGATCGCCATCCATCACAACCAAGCAAACCTTTGTATCTTTTACCTAGGGCTTCTATGATTGGCTTTTGCCCCCTGGATTTTCTTATCATAAAGAGTACGGACTTTGGGGTTACAAACACCCAATTCCAAAAATTATTTCCATTAACTTTCTGTCCTGTCTCGTCAGCATTTACCTGCTCGGATATTCTGACATCCTTTTTTATTCCTTTGTAGACTGGCTGCAGCTTGTCAGCAACCCTCCTGAGAACATCAAGCACAGCAGAATGCGTTAAGTAAAGTCCATACTGCCTGTTAAGAAGTTCTGCAATCTTCCTTGGAGGCAGTCTGTTTTCAAATCTTAAACTTGCAATTTGTGATTGCAAGTTTGGTCCGAATACTCCTTCATTTGGGAGATTGGAATGTGAAGGGATTACCTCTGCATTGCAGTGATTGCAGAAGTAGTGTGGAATAGTGAACTGGGTAATAATTAATGGCTGGGGTTCTCGTGTGTCTTCTATGATTTTCTTCTTTATTGTCCTTGGCCTTCCTAATTGCCTGTTGCAATGAGGACAGGTATCAAGTTTGAGCTCCTCAAACTTGTTTGGTTTTGGAGTGGGCCTTGTAGTTCCCTCATGTCCTTCAGGAGCGCCTATTTGATTACCAGAACTTTCTCTTTTAGGATATTTTCTCTGTTGGGAAGGCGGAGTATGGGCATTTTCATAAGCAAGAAGTCTTCTTTGTAAGTCCAAAACCAGTATGATTAATTCTTCTCTTGTTAAATCTTTTAATTCTTGGGGGATTTCCATTCTTTCTCCATTTCTAACCCCAAGAATGAGTAGTTAGAACTACTATTTGTTATTTTCGGTTAGCTAACCAGTTACAAGAAAACAAAACATTTATATACTAAAAATCATCTTAAATTAGTAACAAAAAAGAGGATTGAATGATACAGCATCTTTTTATAACCGAGATTTTATGACCAAGATGTTTCATTCAATAAAAGGAGGTAAAAATGGCTGCAAGACGAAGAAAGTCTACTAGTGCAACAAGAACAACTAAAAGAAAAACAACTAGAAGAAGGAGTTAAACATCGTTGTTCTCGGGCTGGTAACAGCCCCTGCTTTTTTTATTCTTTATTTCTAAATCAGCCCAATATTAGAATGCCTAAATCCCTTAATGCCCCAATACTTTTGTATAGCCTATTTACACTTGCTTAGAATAATTTTATTTTTTCTCCCCAAAAAGGCCAGGGAGAGTGCCCAAAATGCATCAACAAGTCTATATCAAGGTTCTTCAGTTCCATGGGAATATCACATGCTCCGAAGCACGAGCCCATCCAGATTAATACCTTTGCATTGGTTTTCTCCTCTAAAAACATGGAAATCTCCACAGCTTTTGGCTTTAACCCATCAGGCAGCTGGATGCATACAAGCCTGGCACCCTCTCGCTTGATAGCCTCAACAGCATTTTCCAGCTCAAAGTCATATTCCATAAAGCATATATACAGGCATGATTTTTAAAAGTTATGCTTAAGGGAATAGCAATCTTTTTATTCTCATTATTCCTGCTAGCAGGGTGTAGTGGAGGTGAAACTATGCAGATTAAGAGCAATGCTTTTCAAAATGGCAGGGACATGCCGTCAAAATACACTTGTGATGGCAAAAACATCTCCCCAGGGCTGGTTATTATAGACGCACTTAAAACAGCTAAATCACTTGCTTTAATCATGGATGACCCAGACTCTCCATCAGGAAAATTCCTTCATTGGCTCGTATGGAACATCCCAGGCAATACAACAGAGATGAAAGAAGCCCAGCCAATAGGTATTCAGGGAAAAAATAGTTTTAATACTCTTGGTTATTCAGGCCCCTGCCCCCCTTCAGGCACACACCGCTATATCTTCAGGGTTTATGCTCTTGATACAACAATCAGCTTAAAAGCAGGCTCATCAAGGCAGGAGCTGGAAGCAGCAATGAAATCACATGTTCTTGAATCAGCAGAGCTCATTGGAAGGTACGCAAGAGCCATAAAATGAAAATAGTTCTTTTTGACCTGGATGAAACCCTGGTTAAGTCAGGCTGCAGAAACTATGCATTAATGCAAATCTGCAGAGAAATAGCAAAGCTCTCGGATAAAAAGCCAAAGGAAATCTGGAACAGGGTCATTCAAATCTGGTATCATGAAAAAAACAAAAGCATAAAATATGACTGGGACAGCCACATCAAAAAGCTCTGCTCGCAATTAAAAATAAAAAAAAGGTTTAATTATGAAAAAGTAATCAAAAGCAATCTTCACAAGGCAAAATTATTCCCGGATTCAAGGCCCATATTAGCCTACCTTAAATCCCGCAATTATTGCATCTGCATAATCACAAATGGATTAAAAAAATACCAGCTCCCTATCATGAAGCATCTCGGGTTGTTGAAATACATCAGCAGGATTTACTCTCCACATGATGGCATCATCAAGCCTAACCCAAAAATATTCAGCCAAAAGCTTGATTTCAAGTCTGTCGCATTGTATACCGACGACCAGCTCTACCAGGGCATCTGCCTGGGAAAAAAAATAAAGACAAAAACAGCATTAATCGCCAGAACTTATAAAGGAAATAAAAAAGCATTCTTAAAAAATAAAATAAAACATGAATTAAAAGAGCAGAACTTCAGGATCAGCATCAGGCAGCTAACCCCTGATTACATCCTTACAGATTTAAGGCAGCTCAAGAGGATTCTAAAATGAGACTTAATGAACAAGTCTATGCTCTTTGCAAAAAAATACCAAAAGGCAGGGTAACAACCTACAAAATTCTGGCTGAAAAATTAAATACAAAAGCTTACAGGTTAGTGGGAAAAGCATTAAGCAATAACCCTTACGCTCCAGCAGTCCCCTGCCATCGAGTTGTCGCATCATCAGGCAAGCTTCTTGGTTTTAAAGGCTCAACAAAAGCACAAGCGCTGAAGGCAAAGCAGAAGCTGTTGGAGCAAGAAGGTATTGCAGTAAACAATATGAAAATAAAAGATTTTAACAAGCATTTATTTTGTTTTTAGCTCTTTCAGCTCCTTTAGCATCAAGTCAGGATTTAGTTCAAAAATAACAGCAGGGTAATCAAGCTTAAAATTAACCAATGCTTCAGGATTAACCTCGCCAATCACCCCAATAGGCTTGCCATTCACTATTATCCTTCCACATCTCCCAACTATAAAGCAGCTGAGCGCTTCATCTTTCAGGCTATAATCTATTCCAAGCACCCTGCTCATCCCATCCAGGACCCCTTTAACCTCTGTGAAATTTGCATTAACCCCGGTTATCCCAACACATAAGCTGTTTTTTTCACAAACTCCGGTTTCGCCATCACCTTTGCTAAAAACAGCCCCAATCTCAAAAACCCTTTGTGGGTAGTCATTGTGCTTGTTCTCAGAAAACACCCTAAGCATTCCAGGAATTAAGCTCCCTCTTAAGCAGCTATAATCCTGGTTAAGTGCATTCTCAAGCTCTATTAACTCATTATTAAGCAGGGATTTTTTATCACATGCTTTATTGCTCAGGCTGTAGCTTGCAGTCTCAATTAGCCCCAGGCCCACAAGTACCTCTCCAATCTTCTCCCTCAACAGCCTTGCCTTATTCTCGCTTGCAATTGTAGAAATTCTGGGAATCTCTTCTTTAAAATTCTCATACCCATAGCTAATTGCAATGTCCTCTATAATATCAACCTGGTGCAGGATATCAGCCCTGTAAGCAGGAATTACAGCATGTTTTTTCTCATACCCAAGCCCCATTCCTGCAAGCAGCTTTTTTATTTCATTCTCCTTTAGGCTTAAGCCAAGAACCTTGTTAACATAGTCAACATCAAGCTTTAATCTCCATGGCTTTAAGCAGGGAGTTATTGTTTTCTTACAATTGCCTCTTTTTCCATCAATAATCTCCATGCTGTACACTTCCCCACCAATATCAGCCAGTGCAGTAACCAGGATGTTCAAGCATTGTTTTAACACATTAAGGTCAAAGCCAGAGCATTCAATAAAGACCTCTCTTGTCCCAGCATCAACTTTCCCTGTATCATCTGAATTAATCACAGGAGGCATTGACAATACTTTTCCAGCAGCATCAATAAAATAAGGAAATACTTTTTTGCCTTTTAAAAGCTGTGCAAACTCCCTGCCTTTTGGATGCAGCTCTAAAATCTCCAAACCATTAAGCTCTTTATTATACTCCAAAGGCCTGAATTTAATCCCCTTAGGATTAATCCCTCTGAAATAAATAGGCATCTTGATTCTTTCAAGAGGATAAACCCCAATAGCAGCTTTCTTCCTGTTCCTTCCAAATGTAACATGGAGTTTTTCCTGAAGCTGCATGAGCTGTTTTATTCTTTCATCATCAAGCTTTAAATTCTTAATAATGGCACAAGCTGTATAAGGCCTAACTTCTTTTACAGAAGCCTCAATAATTACCCTCTCGCCTGACCTCTTAACACAATATTCTCTTAGCCCAGTTTTACCGCCGATAAAAGCAGAAAAAGCTCTCCCAAATCCCTGCTCACTTAGCATATCAGGCCTATTTGGAAATACTTCAACAATAATCTCCTTGCTGTTAACACTTTCCAAATCAGTTCCAAGCATTGAGATTCTGTCCTTTAATTTATCTTCAGGAAGCTTTCTTCCAGCAAGCTTTTCAACTTCTACCCTGTTTAGGTTTATTGTTGGCATTTTTTTGAATCATTTCCTATCTTTTTCTATATCCAAACTTCTTTTCATAAGCTTTATGCTCAAAAACATCTAATACAAGAGCAATAATTTCTATCTCGCTTCCTCTTAAGGTATAAATCATTCTCCATCCGCCAGGAAGGTTTACTTTCCATAGGTTATTGACATCATATGTTAATATATAATCTTTTGGGATTCTATCCTGTGGGATATGAACTCCATAGTGGGGGTTAATTTTAAGAAACTCTATTTTTTGATTAACAGCTCTTAATAAAGTCTGGTAATCACTCTGCTCAATTCCCTTTTGTACTTCTTCACCAACAATCTTATTTAACTCTTCAAACTCCAGCTTTGCATCTCCTGCAAGAATTACTCTAACCTCTTTTCCTTTAAAGCTCAAACCTCAACACCTTCCTGGATTGCTTTTTCCAGTTTTTTGCTTGGGTTGTAAATCCATAAAATTCCCTTTCTTCCATCAATAATTTTCCCACTTTCTTCTAAATAAGCCAGGATTACATTCAGGGTCTGGTGCATGATTTTAACAGGCAGCCTTTTCTTAAGCTCCTCTCTTGTAAGCAGTGTATTAGCATTCTTCAGGGCATGTTCTATCATCAGCACAGTCTTCAGGCTGGGATAATGGATAATCTCTCTTTCCAGCCCTTCTAATAATTGCTCTGGTTTTCTTATCATTTTATATAAGATTATATAGAAGATTATATGTTCTTATATATAAGAGTTTCTGTTTTTAGCAATAATTTACCGAGAACAATTATCTCACCTCTTAATCATTATCATCTCTTCTCTCTCACCAATCTCTTTATGCACTCTCTGTTTTGTAATCTCCCAGTAAAAATCCCTGAATTTTTTAACAATTAAGTTAGCAGTGTTTAGTTTATACATCTTTGCTTTTCCAACAATCCTTGTCTGGACAACAATATTGCTTTTTTCAAGCTTGCCCCAGAATAATTTAAGCGTGGAATATCCAACTCTTGAGTAATCAGCTATGTCAGTCATGCTATAGTCAAAGTCTTCATTGACGATTAAAAAATCCAATACTCTTAATGTAGGGCTGTCTCCAAATACATGGAGAAAGATTGTCTTGTTCATAAATCTACTAATTCAGAGAGCTATATAAATGTTTCTATCTTTAGCCAATATAAGCCATAAATAAGAAGAATTAAATTCAATAAAAATAATTATATATTAAGCCCCCTAAATAGTAAAAGATGCCAAAGAACCTATCAGAGCAGGATTATCAAAAGATAAGAAGAAATATTATTAAAAA
>Ga0209542_10008572_pt1 | contig 19048 bp, 21 predicted proteins | sample RifCSPhighO2_01_FD_184028 | JGI IMG/M metagenome (GOLD analysis project Ga0209542, IMG submission 184028) | Soil microbial communities from Rifle, Colorado - Rifle CSP2_plank highO2_0.1 (SPAdes) (version 2) | ecosystem: Environmental > Terrestrial > Deep subsurface > Rock core/Sediment ...
CAAAAATTAAGCGTGGAACTGCATAAAGTGTTTAATCTCATCGTTGAAAAACGAGACGTTGCAGAACTTGAACTTGTGAACATTAGAACCTCGGAAAACGCCCCAATTAAAGAACAAATCGCCGTTGTTGCGGCGAATTGTCCAAACTGGCGGAGAGGGAGGGATTCGAACCCTCGAAAGGGTTTTAAAGCCCCTTACCGGTTTAGCAAACCAGCGCAATAGACCGCTATGCGACCTCTCCAAATTCACTAAATTTTAACATAATTTTCAGCCTCTGGCAAAAACTAACCCGATGACTTTTAAAGCCCCATGTTCTTTTAAAACCTTAGCGCATTCATTCAGGGTTGCTCCGGTAGTACAAACATCATCAACTAAAAGAATAGTCCTGTCTTTAATTTCTTCCATGTCGGCCAGTTTAAAAGCCTCTTTTATATTCTCAAGTCTTGTCTCACGTTTTTGGATATCGGCCTGAGGTTTTGTCATCATTTCTCTGGTTAGGGTAGAAGTTTGGATATCACAATTTAAAACCTCCGAAAGAGATGTGGCGATAAGATCGGCTTGGTTAAAGCCCCGCCAGTTTAAGCGGCGCTGGTGCAACGGTACCGGTACGATAATCGGATTTTCAGCCAGAATATTGAACTTCTTTTTTGAGCCAAGCCAGATAATATATTTTTTAATCAGCAATGATATCGGAACGGCCATTTCCCTGATAAATCTGTATTTGAGTGTTTTTATTATTTTAACCACCGAAGCGTTCTCATAATCTGAAACTACTAAAAGCCGGTCTATCTGATTGGAGGATTGGCAACTTGGGCAGGTTTTACCGAGAATAACTCTTCTCTTACAGCCGATACACTCAAATTTTGAGTTAACAGAGATAAGGCCCAGGCATTTTTTACAGAAATAACCGCTTTTTTTGACCGAAAAACGACTGCACGATATGCATCGGACGGGGAAGATCAGATCGAGAATCCATTCAGATATAATCTGGGGATACCCAGTAGTAGAACTTCCAGATTTTTTTCTGTCGGTTAACATGTATAAGTTTGATTAAATTAAGTAAAAAGCTGGTTATTATGCCAAGCATGTATTAGAAAAAATAAAAGGCAACTGGAAGTTTCACTACTGGGGATAATTCATGATTAGGCCTTAATTTATGTGGTATAATTAAGAGGTGATTTAAAAAACCTTTTCTTAACGAAATTCTTGATTTTTGAACGAGACAAGGAAGATGAGTAAAATGACCGGAGGTGTAGCAGTAGCTACACTGAGGATATTTTACGAAACCTGACGCAGTCGGAGGCGATTCTATGATCGGCTAAAGCACGATCATAAGAAACTTCGCCTGAACAGTCAAAAATCAGGGATTGCAGTAGAAATAGCTTTTTTAAATCACCTCTAACTAGGGGATAAGTAAGCTATCTCAATATACTTATCTTTTACTTAATACACAAATCATTTTCCTGATGAGACCGAAATTAGTACGGATTTTTTGGTTTAGAATATAAAATGGCTTTTAACTTATTTAAAACAATTCAATCAGGGGGAACTCTAGGCTTGGATATAGGCACCTCCTCAATAAAGCTTGTTGAACTGGAAAAAAGAGGCGGACGCTTTCACTTAACTAACTATGCGATATTTGAACTTAGGAATAACGAGCCATCCGCTAATCAACCCAGCAATTGGCAAAGTATCTTAAAAATGCCGGATGAGGAAATAGCTGACGGGATAAAAGAACTGGCTAAAAAGGCTCAAATAGCGTCTAGCGATACGGTTTCAGCCATTCCTTCTTTCTCAACTTTTGCCACGGTAATTGAAATGCCCTACATATCTAATGAAGACCTAGCCAGGTCTATACAGTTTGAGGCTAAAAAATATGTTCCAATCCCGCTTGAGGAGGTTGTTCTGGACTGGTCTATAGTCGGGGTTATTGACGGCAAGACTTCTCAGGGGGGCAAGCCGTCAACGGTGGAAGTCTTTTTAGCGGCTGTGCCGAAGGATGAAACAGTCCGTTACCAAAACATTATGAAAAATTCAGGATTAAAATTAAAAGCCCTTGAGCTAGAAAATTCTGCTTTAATAAGAGCATTACTGGGAAATGATTTGAGTCCGACTGTAATTGTTAACATCGGCGGGCGCAGCACCTCAATCATTATTGTTAATAGGGGATATGAGCGGGTAAGCCATAATTACGAAATCGGTGGATTTGAGATAACCAGAGCCATAGCCCAGTCTCTTAATGTAAGCCTGGAAAAGGCGGAAGAGCTAAAGCGGAAGTTCGGTCTTAAAAAAACGGAAGAAAATATTATTAACGAATCAATGATATCGCTTATTGATATGATGGTCTTTGAAACGAAAAAAACCATTCTGAATTATGAGGAGTCAAAGAAAGAGAAAATATACAATATAGTTTTGATCGGCGGTCTTACCAATATGCCCGGCTTAGGTGATTATTTTAAAGAGAAGATTGGCCGTGAGGTAAAAATTGGCAATCCCTTTTCAAGAATAATTTATCCGAATGAACTTCAGCCAATAATTCCAGAGCTTAGCAGTATGCTGGCTGGAGCTATAGGATTAGCAATGAGGGATGTTTAGATCATAAAATCATATAACATATAGCATGTAACAAAAGATAAATCTTAGTTGATACATGATACGTGATACATGATACATGAGAAGTGGATCGAAAAGAACAAATACAACTACTCCCTGGCACTAAAAAAAGACTTGGCATTAAATCTAAAGGAGAAAACCGATTCTTGTATATCGGAAGTGTTATATTGGGAGCTGTTCTGGTAAGCATGTTTGCTTTCGGGCGTTACGAGTTAACCCTAGAGGATCGGATCGGGCAAATTAACGACCAGATAGTTGTTCTTGAGCAGAGCAGAAATAAGAATGAGGAAAAAAACCTGAGGTTAGTTAAGGAACGTATTGTGCTAACCTCGCGCCTACTCAACGATCATATTCATTGGACTAAGGCTTTTGATTCAGTAACCGGACTTCTTCAAAACGGCATCCGCTTCAAATCATTTACTGGCGATACCGCCACAAGCAAGATCAATATTAATGTCCAGGCTACCAACTATACCGTGCTGGCAAAACAGGCGGCAGCCTTTTTAACGGAAGCAAATCTTTCAGATTTTTCACTTAGTAAGATAGCGCCCTTGACCAGCGGAATTCTAGAAACCAGTTTTGATTTTAGCTTCAGCAAAGAACAGTTTCTTAAAGATAAAAAATAATGGTTCAGAGCATAAAAAATTTAATAGCCGCAATACTAGTAGCCGTAAGCGGATTTATTGTATGGACGGAAGTTCTACCGGCATATGAATTTACATCCAGCTTGAAGCTTACGGCGGAAGAAAGGATGCAGCTCTTGAATTCAAGGCAGGATTTATTGAAGAAAGTTAATGATCTGGGCGCAGAATATGATAGTCGGTATTCAGAGTTACAGAGAATGGCTTTTGTAGTGCCGGATTCTAAGGAGCTTCCGGAGGTTATTGCTATGGTAGAAAGCATTTTCTCTCAGACAGGGAATATACTAGGGGATTACACCATTGGCAACGCCAATACGGATGAAGAAGGTCTAAAAAATATCTCTCTTACTATTAGCGCTAAAGGAAGCTATGAAAGTTTTGTAAATCTTATAAAAACTATTGAGAAAAATATCCGAATTTTTGATATAGTTTATTTATCAGTGTCTGAAGATCTTCAGGATATATCGGGGGGATCTCTCAATATTGAGATAAAGGGGGATATTTACTGGCTTAAGCAGGGTATGAATTAGTCTCGGGATTAATATTTAGATTAGTTATCATTAATAAAAAGCGGAGATCAATAGTATAAATTTATGGGAAGGTTACTTACCCAATTAGGCAAAAGCAAGGTAATACTATCTTTTATTATAGGTATAGGTCTTGTCGTCGGTTATCTTAACTATTCAGGAATGGATCAGCCAGTAGTTGAGCAGAGTACTATTCAAAGAGAGGACAGCCTTGAATCTTTCAATACTTTTTCTCTTGATTTTTCAATATTTGACGATAAGCGATATAAAGGACTGGAACTTTTTGGAGAGAATCCGGTGGATCCTGGCATTACCGGAGAGATAAAAAATCCGTTTGCTCCGTTTTAAATAACACATTGCTAACTTGCCGATAAAAATACCGACAACTTTAGTTGAAGAGTTAATAAAGCTTGGTCTTTTATCGCGAAAAGATGCCAAGCCATACGAGGACTTAGCCAAGAAAGAGGACAAAGAGCTGGGTCAGATTTTAATTGAAAAAGACATTGTTTCATCCGGTGATCTTTTGGAAATTAAATCGCGTCTTTATAGCTTGCCGATAGTAAGGATTGAGGAGATTAAGCTGGATAGCGAGGCCTTAAAAGAAATATCCGAGGATGTAGTAAATTTTTATAAGATCGCTCCTTTCGGTAAGGAGGGCAATATTTTGAAAGTTGGGATTATTAATCCGGAAGATGTTGATGCCCTTGAGGCTCTTAAGTTCATAGCCACAGACAAAGGTTTAAAAATTGATAAATACATAATTGATTATCGTGATTTTGAGGGAATATTAAAAAATTACCGTTCTCTGACCGTTGAAGTTGGCAAGGCTCTTGAGTCTCTTTCTGAGGAAGAATCAGAAAAAGAAGTTATTACTCAGAAAAAAATAGAAGAGATAAGCGCCGAAGGAGCGGTTACCCGTATCGTAGCTTCTATCGTTAAATATGCCGTTGAGTCCCGTGCCTCAGATATTCACATTGAAGCTTTTGAAGAAAAAGTAAATGTCAGATTCAGAGTGGACGGAGTTTTGATTGTCGCCCTGACTCTTCCCAAGAACGTTCACTCGGCCGTATTGACCAGAATTAAGGTTCTCTCAAATCTAAAAATTGACGAAACAAGACTTGCTCAAGACGGAAGGTTCTCAACTACGCTTAATAAGCGAAGGATAGACTTCCGAGTTTCAACTTTTCCAACAAAAAACGGCGAGAAAGTCGTTATGCGTATTCTAGATCCGCTTACTAATAAGATTGATCTTCCGGATCTGGGAATTGACGGCAGGTCTATTGAGGTTCTTCAGCGGGCAATGGATAAGCCTTTCGGGAGCATACTTATTACCGGCCCAACCGGTTCAGGTAAGTCTACGACTCTGGCGGGAATGCTGAAGCGTCTTAACAGTGAAGACGTAAATATAGTAACGCTTGAAGATCCGATAGAATATTTTGTTGAGGGCGTTAACCAGTCTCAGATACATGAAGAGATAGGATATACTTTTGCTTCCGGTCTGCGCCATATTTTAAGACAGGACCCCGATATTATTATGGTCGGAGAGATAAGAGACAGAGAGACGGCAGCTCTGGCCACTCAGGCGGCGCTGACGGGTCATATTGTTTTATCCACTCTCCACACTAACGATGCCATGGGTGTTGTTCCACGCTTGATTGATATGGGAGTTGAGAAGTATCTTATACCACCAACTCTTAATGTTGCGGCCGCACAGCGTTTATTGAGACGTCTATGTCAAGATTGTAAGGTTAAATCAAAAGCCAATGTGGCCGAAGAGGGGATTATCAACAAAGCCATTATGTCTATGCCGGAAAAGTATCAAAAAGAACTTCTATCTCAGAACGGCTATCAAATTTATAAGCCGAATACTGAAAGTCCATGCAAAAAATGTGCCGGCAAAGCCTTTAAGGGCAGGATGGGTATTTTTGAAATGCTTGAAATGACCGATGAATTTGAGAAAATTATATTAGGCAGCCTTTCCGAATCAGCCATGAGGGAAGAAGCGAAGCGTCAGGGCATGGTAACTATGTTTCAGGATGGAATACTAAAAGTCTTAAGAGGCCTCGTATCAATGGATGAATTACTTGAAGTAGCTGAGGCGGATAAGGTTAATTAAAATAGTCATTAGCCGGCAGTTAGTAGCTGTTAGTCACTAGACTAAAAGCTACTAACTAAAAGCTAAAAGTTAAACAATGTCAGATTTTAAGCAGCAGCTAGAGGATCTATTATTGGCTGCCGGACAAAACGGCGCTTCCGATATCCATTTATCTCCCGGCAACTATCCTATATTAAGAATTGATGGCCGGCTTATTCCTCTTTCTAATAAAAAAATACTTGATTCAGAAAGTCTTGAAGGTTTGGCTTTAGTCTTACTGGGAGAAGAGAGGAAAGCTCGTTTTGTTTCAGAAAAAGAAATTGATTTTTCTTATGAGTCCAGTCAGGGAACCAGGTTTAGGGTAAATGTTTACTATACCCAGGGAAGAATTGCGGCGACTTTGAGGCTAGTGCCGAATCAGATCAAGAGCATAGAGGACCTGAATTTACCAGAGATCATAAAGGTTTTTGCTAAGCTTTCTCAAGGGTTTGTTCTTGTTGTCGGTCCTAATGGACACGGTAAATCAACTACCCTAGCTTCTATTATTGATCTTATCAATAAGGATCGTTCAGAGAAGATCATTACCATTGAAGACCCGATAGAATATATTTTTAATCCCGAGAAAAGCATTATTGATCAGCGTGAAGTTTATCAGGACACCTTCTCTTTTCATAAAGCTCTTCGATCTGCTTTTAGAGAAAATGTAAATGTCGTCATGGTGGGAGAGATGAGAGACTATGAGACTATGAGCGCCGCCGTAACCGCCGCTGAAACTGGCCATTTGGTCTTCGGGTCACTGCATACCAATAGCGCTTCCCAAACCGTTGAAAGGATTATTGACACATTTCCGCCCAATCAGCAATCACAGATAAGGAATCAGCTGGCCAATACGGTATCAGGAATTATTTCCCAGAGATTGATACCGAGAATAAAAGGCGGACTTATTCCGGCGGTAGAAGTTATGATTGCTAACCCCGCCGTCAGAACCCTTATTAGGGATAATCGGCCCAGGCAGCTGGATCTAGTCATAGAAACAAGCCAAGAGTTAGGGATGATATCGCTTAATCGCTCATTAGCCGATTTAGTCAGAAGAAAAGAAGTTAGTCTTGAAAGAGCCCAGTTCTATTCTCAAAACCCTTCAGAATTAAAAGAGCTGACCCGATAAAATTAGTATTTAGTATTAAGGTATTTAGTATTAAGGTATTTCTAATACCGATTCTCTACTAACTACTAACTACTAACTACTAACTACTAGTAGATTGGCAGAGTTTTCTTATCAGGCTAAAACGAGGGAGGGCTATATCGTTGAAGGCATTATTGATTCTCCTAATCAGAATTCGGCCATCGATATACTTCATGGCAAAGGATACGTGATCCTTGCTTTAGAGCCTCTTCGGGCCAATCTTTTTGATTACGATATAAACAATCTTTTAGCTCGGCCGAATACTAAAGACCTGACAGTTTTTACTAGACAGCTTTCAACTCTTATTGACGCGGATATGCCATTAAGCGAAGGCTTAAGGACTCTGGCTAAGCAGGTTGAGAAGCCGGCTTTTAAAAGGATAATTTCTGAAATAGCCGAAGCGGTAGAGGGAGGCTCTTTGCTTTCGGCGTCTATTGCTCAGTATCCCAAGTTATTCTCACCTTTTTATGTAAAATTGGTTCAGTCTGGAGAAATATCAGGAAAACTGCATGATTCGTTACTCTATCTGGCGGATTATGTGGAGAGATCCCAGAGTATTAATTCAAAGATAAGGGGAGCGCTAACCTATCCGGCTTTTATTGTCTTCTCGTTGGTTGGCGTAGGACTCTTAATGGTTATTTACGTTCTGCCTCAATTGTTAGCTATCTTTGAAGAGGTTGGTAACGTTGACTTGCCGATCACTACTCGGATACTTATTTGGGTAACTGACTTCGTTAACGGGAATCTGATCTTGCTGGGTCTTACGCTTTTTGCTCTGACTTTTCTTACGGTATATTTTCTTAAAACAGAAGAGGGCCATGTCGCAGTAGATAATTTAAAACTAAAAATACCCGGCTTAGGAGATATAATACGCAATCTTTACTTAGCTAGAATTGCCGAGAGCCTCTCAACTCTAATGAAGGCCGGCATACCGATTATAGATTCTCTAAGGATAACAGCGGATCTGGTTGGCAATTCAGTCTATAGAGATATTGTTTTGGATGCGGAAGAGAGCGTAAAAAGCGGAGGAAACATATCAAGCACCCTTATAAGATACAAGGAAATACCCCCTCTATTCTCATCCATGATAAATATAGGAGAGAGAACTGGTAAAATGGATTTTATATTAGAGCACATCTCCAGATTTTATAAAAACGAGTCCGAAAATTCTATTCAAAACATATCTCAGATAGTTGAACCGTTTCTGATACTAGTTTTAGGCGTTGCCGTAGCCGGCTTAATATCAAGCATCCTTTTGCCTATATATAATATAGTTGGCGGCGGATAATCATTGTGGATATCTTTATTTTGTTAATATCCCTAACAAGATATATAATGCTAGTATAAAAGCGTATAAAAATTTAAATTAAGTCTCTAGATATTTTGCTGGTTTCTAGTATCTATCCCGTATAGATGCTAGATGCTAACGGCTAGATACTCAAACAAAGTGTCGATTATAAAAAACTTAAGGAGAACAGCCTCTTCAAAGGGTTTTACCCTTATTGAGTTGTTGGTTGTTATAGCTATTATCGGTGTTCTGGCAACTTTGGTGTTGCTTCAGCTTGGTGTTGCCCGTGCAAAAGCCAGAGACGCAAAGCGTATAGCTGATGTCAGCCAGCTACGAACAGCGGCAGAATTGTATTTTGACGATAATGCCGGAAGCTATCCGATAGGAACTGGTGCTTCAAATACTTCGCTCGCAATTGCTCAGATAGGAGTATATTTATCCGCTCCGTCTGTACCAACTGATCCGTTGAGCGCTGCAGGTTATTCTTATGCTTGGAGTCCGGCTGCTCCTGCAAACAGAACGAAATTTCATCTTTGGGTAGATTTAGAAAGATATAATTCTCAAGCTTTTTCTGCTGATGCCGACATAGATTCTTCAGTTGGTCCTTGGCCGGGTACTCCAACCAATGGTGGTGGTGCAGCTAACGAAGCCAATCCTTGCGCCGTTGCAGATACAAGCGATTGCGTATACGATCAAGGCCAGAACTAAGCTCTACGTTTTAGTCTAGTATAAACTCTGAAACCCCTCCGCCGATAGGCGGAGGGGTTTGTAGTTTTGGGTCAAAACCCTTATTATTTATAGGTAATGGCGATTTATTTTTTAATTTTATTCTTAGGTTTATGTTTCGGCAGTTTTTTAAGCGTAATCGTTTTTAGGCTGGATAATAAAGGGGGGATAATGTTCGGCCGATCAGAATGTCCGGGATGTCTTACAAGATTGAAGTGGTATGACCTTATTCCTCTGGTCAGCTTTTTTTATTTAGGCGGTAAGTGCCGTTACTGCAAGAAGAAGGTCTCAATAATATATCCTATTATGGAGCTGGCGACAGCCGGCGCTTTTGTATCCTACTCTTTTTTTAACGGATTTTTTTACTTAAGCAATTTTTATGAGTTGGCAGTCATATTTGTATTACTGGCTCTTCTATTTTCTGATTATATTTTTTATATATTACCCGATAAATTAATTATAGCTGGACTCTTGATGTCTATAACTTATATTCTTTTCTTCAATTTCTCTGTAATTGCCAACGGGTTAATAACAGGTTTGGCCCTAAGCTCATTTTTTGCTACACTATATATAATATCAAGAGGTGTTTGGCTGGGATTTGGAGATGTAAAGCTCGCTTTTCTTATCGGTTTTATTCTGGGCTATCCTCTTGGTTTGTGGTCAATTATCATTTCAGTCTGGGCCGGAGCTTTATGGGGCATAGGACTGATAATAGTTAATAGAGCAAATTTAAAAACATCTTTGCCGTTCGGTTCTTTTATGGCCGGAGTGGCGATACTTTTTATAATTTTAAAAAAATATGCATTTTGGTTCCAATTCTAGATCTAAAGGATTATTCTTGGTCATTGTTGGCGTTTTGCTTGGCGGAATTTTATCTCCACTTGCCCTTTTTGGGTTTACAATGAACAAACCGGCCAGGCTGGAAATTAACATAGGTAATCATAGGCGTGTATTTGAGGGGAGGGCAGTTAACAATATGACTATCCTGGATGCTTTAAATGCTTCCTCTGCGGCCGGCAATATAAGTCTTAAATATGTCCTTGATCCGCTTAACGATGAAGCAAAAATTTTAAGCCTGGACGGCTATAATTCTGAATCCAATAGTGCGCTCTTAGCCTTTTATCTTAATTCTCAAAAAGTAAGAACGGAAAAAATACACTCAATACATATAAAGTCGGGAGATGTAATTTTAGTTAAAACAGAGTAGCCACATGAAATTATTTAAATCTGATAGTTCAAGGGGGTTTACCCTCATAGAGATTTTAATCGTATCCAGTCTTACGATTTTTCTAACACTTAATTTATTAAGCAACTTTATAAGATCAAGGTTAAATATCTCTGAAGTAGCAAGAATAGTCGTTTCAGATATCAGAACTGCTCAGGCCAATACCCTTTCTTCTAAGCAGTTTAAAGATCCGATTACGGGATTAATTACCTACCGGTGCGGATATGGACTTCATAAATTAGACTCATCGGAGTCAGCGGCTCAGAATCCTCCAATACCGGTAAATTCTGCATATTTTATTTTTGTAGGTCGGGTTGCCCAGTCTTCGGGTTGCCCCGCTGCTAATAATGCATATCAGCCTTCCCAGGATTCTCTGGTCGTATTTACTAGAGTTCTTGACGCAAGATTGGAGTTATTAAGCCCAACCACAGGAAATGAAGCTAGGTTTGACGACATATACTTTAAAGTCCCAGATGGTCAGATCTTTATTAATAATCAGCACGACCCGGACCAAACCAACCCTGCCAGAAAAAACAAAGCTCAAATAATAATAAGAAAAATAGGCGCAGTCTGTCCTTCATCCAATTGTGTTTATATATGTGTATATGCAAAAGGCAAAATAGAAACAAGAAATACTGTTTGTGATCCAATATGAGAATTTTTAATACATCAAAAGAACGGGGATCTACCTTGATAGAGGCAATAGTTGCTATATTTATTTTAAGTATTGGAATAATTCCCTCATTATCAATGATTCTCTATGCCAACAGTTTTACCGCATCTTTAAGAAATAATCTTGTTGCCGCTAATCTTGTCCAGGAGGGCGTGGAAGTGGTGAGGGCTCTAAGAGATTCAAACTGGTTTAATGGCCGGGCTTTTGATTCTGGCCTTGCTGACGGCACTTATAGGCTGGAATCTAATTCTACCTCACTAATTTTAGTCGGCTCTAACCCACCATTAAAAATAGATTCCAACGGTCTGTATAATTATACCAATGGAACGGACACGGCTTTTCAAAGAAGAATTTTTATTGTTAAGGATTCAACTGCCCCAGGATGCAATTGTGAGCTAAGGGTCGTATCTGAAGTTAGTTGGGTGGAGAGAAAAAGTAGCCGTACTATAACGATAGAATCACATTTATTTGACTGGAACTAATGACTAATAAATTTTCAATTTTCAATTTTCAATTTTCAAATAAATCACCGAATCAGGCGGGGTTTACCATGATTGAGCTACTGGCGGCGGTATTTTTGTTTTCAGTCATGGCTATAATTACAGCATCTATTTTTATCAGAGCATTGGAGATAGAAAGAAAATCTTTTGCGGCTCAGGTTGTTCAAGAAAATGCTCTTGCTGTTTTTGAGCTTATGTCCAAAGAAATCCGGGTTAGCGATATAGCTGGCCCTGACAGTAATTGCTCAGTTAATAATTTAAGCATGACCGTGTATGATAATTCCGGAAATGGCATCCCCACTACTTATCAGCTAAATTCAACTTTGGGTGTAGTTGAAAGAGTATATGGAGGTGTAACTTACTATGTTAGCTCTCAAGACGTCATATTCACTAGCCTGAAATTCTGCATATTAAACTCGGGCATAGATAATGAATCGGTGAGAGTTACTGTTTTGGCAGCAATCTCTGACCGCGCTTCTCAATTGTCAACTATTAAAATACAGACCACAACTACATCAAGAAACGTAGCCGATGAACTTACAAACTAGCGATAAAATGAAATTCAATAATCAAATAAAAATAAAAGACAAGCAGAACGGCTCAATAATAATATTTACTTTGCTGATAATGATTACCGTTATGGTTATATCCATTACTTTAATGCGTTTACTTATTCCTAAGCTTAGGATAGTTAGAGAATCTATCTATTCGGTGGTGGCTGTTTATGCTGCCGATAGCGGTATGGAGTGGTGCATCTTTGCCAATAGAAAAGATATTAACGCCATGGCTACTCCACCTCCCCAGATATTAAGTCTTCAGACTATCCCCGGCGTGACAGTTCAAATATACGGCCCCTCTGGAGCTACGTGCTCATATAATGAATCGGTAGATTATAGAACGGTCGGTACTTATAATAGTATTAGCCGATCGTTGGAAGTATTCTAATTATGGTTTATTAGGGGGCGCTCCTTGCGTTTGAATGCAAAGGTGCTCTTTGCTATGATAAAAGACGCTATGGATAAATCTGAAGCCAGACAAAGGGCGGGAAAGCTAAGAGAAGTAATTGACCATCATCGGTATCTTTATCATGTTCTGGATAAGCAGGAGATATCAGATGCTGCCTTAGATGCTCTAAAAAAAGAGCTATTTGATATTGAGCAGAAGTATCCTGAACTTATAACTGCTGACTCTCCGACTCAAAGAGTAGGTGGCAAGCCGCTCAAAGAATTTAAAAAGTTCAAGCATTCTGAACCAATGATATCTTTTAATGATGCTTTTGGTGAAGATGATATGGAAGATTGGGAGGGTCGACTTGAAAGATTAGTTGATAATGTAAAAAAAGACGGGTATTATTGTGAGCTTAAAATAGACGGCTTGGCTGTGGAGCTTATCTATGAGAGAGGAGCTTTAAAAGTCGGCTCAACCAGGGGTGATGGTATTATTGGCGAAGATGTCACTCAAAATCTTAAAACAGTTGAGGCTGTTCCCCTTAAATTATTAGACGAGGATGAAATAATTAAAAATTTAAACAAAGCCGGTCTTGAGCATTTTACTTCCGGTGTTAAAAAATCTCTTTCGGGAACGTTGGTTGTCCGAGGAGAAGTTTTTATTACTAGAAAGGACTTTGAGCGTATTAATAAGGAACAAGAGAAGAGGGGATTAAAAATCTATGCTAATCCGCGAAACCTTGCAGCTGGTTCTGTCCGTCAGCTGGATCCGTCAATAACCAGGTCACGTAAAATGGATTCTTTCGCCTATGCACTTAAAACTGATGTCGGACAGGATGTTCATGAAGAGGAGCATCTTATTTTAAAAGCTCTAGGTTTTAAAACTAATTCTCATAACAAATTCTGTAAAGATTTAAATACTGTTCAGAAATTTCGTGATTACTGGGAAGAACGTAGAGAAAAACTTAATTATGAGGTTGACGGTATAGTGGTCGTGGTCAACAATAACAGAACATTCCAAAATCTAGGAGTTGTCGGCAAGGCTCCTCGGGGAGCGATTGCTTACAAGTTTGCGCCGAAAGAATCAGAAACTGTCGTGGAGGATATTATTGTCCAGGTTGGCCGAACCGGCACGCTGACGCCGGTAGCTGTCCTAAGACCGGTAAATATCGGAGGAGTGACTGTCTCTAGGGCAACTCTTCATAATCTTGATGAGATAAAAAGACTGGATGTCCGTCTGGGAGATACAGTAATTGTCGGCCGGGCGGGGGATGTTATTCCGGATATTAAGCAGGTTATAAAAGAGCTTCGTACCGGGAAAGAAAAGGAGTTTCATATGCCTAGAAAATGTCCGATCTGTGACAGTCCGGTTGAACAAATATCCGGCCAGGTCGCTTTTAAATGCACAAATAAAAATTGTCCGGCCATCAAACGCGAAGCAGTTTATCACTTTGTTTCAAGAAAAGCTTTTAATATTGACGGTGTTGGTCCCAAGATAATAGACCAGCTGATGGAGGCCGGACTTATTAGGAATTCAGCTGATCTGTTTGTTTTAAAAAAAGAAGATTTGCTTAATCTTGAGCGTTTTGCCGATAAGTCGGCTGAAAACACGATTGATGCGATTCGGTCAAAGAAAAAAGTTCCTCTGGATAAATTTATCTACTCTCTGGGGATTGAACACGTTGGAGAAGAAACGGCATTTGTACTTGCCCGAAAATTTTCCATCAAAGGCGGACCAGCCTCTGGCTGGAAAAAGCTTGAGAAGATAAGAGAGGCTTCACTGGACGATCTTCAAAATATTTCTGATGTGGGCCCGATAGTCGCCGATAACATATATGAGTGGTTTCAAAAACCTTACAACCAAAAATTAATTGATAAATTCAAAAAAGCAGGAGTTCATATCGCGGAAGAAAAGGTGACAAAAAATTCTACGAAACTTTCGAGTAGGTCATTTGTTATAACCGGCTCTCTTGGTTCAATGTCCAGAGAAGAGGCCAAGGATCGTGTTAGGGAGTTGGGCGGGGATATCTCATCTTCGGTATCAAAAAATACAGACTATGTCGTAGCCGGTTCTGAACCGGGATCTAAATTTGACAGAGCTAAAAAGCTCGGAGTGAGTATTATTGGTGAAGAAGAATTTCTAAAAATAATAAAACAATAGATGATTATGCTAGTTAAAACCCCGATTTAATCTAAAACCTGGATGGCTAATTGCGGGAGAGCTGATTTATGGGGATTTGCGCAGGCTGGCTGAGCCGAGCACAAAGCAAAATTTCAGCAGAATTTATGCTGTGCCCCAGAAATCATGCTCTCTCGCAATTAGGATAATCCACGGCATTGATTTATTTGGCCAGAGCTCTTCCGCTTTCGTCAAGATAAAATTCAAGGCCAAGGGGGCTAAGGGGGATTTCTTTAAGAATACCGGGCTGAACCAGCTTGGCTATTTTTTTAGGATAGTATCCATATTTCTGGCGGTAAATTAAAGCAGCTTTTTCTAAAAGTTCCAGCATATCTATATGAATGATATAGCGCGATGCCCTTTCTTTGACAAGCTCATCATTAGAAGTTTCATAAATAGAGGCCCAGATATCTTTCGTTTGATCCCGGACTGTCTTGCTTGTTCCGTAGCGGGAAGCGACAGCTTTAGCTTCTTGGGGAGAGTTAGGCATACGGGCGACTATGTCAAAATAAAAAAGCGCATTTTTTCTGTCTTCAAAAAAAATATGGTACGTGGTCGCAAGGTAGTAGGGGATTTTCCAATCAGTATTTACTTCGCGGACTCCTCTTAACGCTATCTCAACTCCCCCGTCTTTGAATCCAAGAGGAGGCAGAATAAGCACAGCAAAAGCATAGGGATATCCGAATTTAGGATCTAAGTCGTTGACTACTTTTATCAGGTCGGGGATTTTTTTAGGATGAGTTCCGACCTGTTGGATAGTATAAATCCACATTAGAGAAGATGCTGCTGAGTGAAGTCCCAGATCGCCGAATTTTAATATTTGAGCCGGAATAATAGTTGGAGGTATGAGCGGACGTTCTGATCTTCTTATGTCATAATAATATTGAGAAGCTATGATTATTGCCAGAATAAGAAAAGGAAAAGCCTTATTCCGGATAGAAGCTGAATAAATTTGTTTTTGTTCAATAGGTGCGGGATTCATTACATATCCTTACGATTTAAAAGCCTCTGGGCTATAAAAAGAGCAAGAAGAATATATGCGGCAGAATAGCCTAGCGAAAGAAGAACTTCTTTGGGCGGTATCGGAATATTATGTACGACCAAATTTCTGATATTGAATTTCTCAAGATTAGGGAATATATAATAGGCTACCATAAGCAGGTATTTTGTTGTTCCGCCCGCCTTTATGGCAAATTCTTGGATTAGGGGCAGTACGTGTCCTATATATAATATTAATATTGTATAAATTGTTGCTGCGAGCGGAGTAGTAAATATTGAAAACATTATTAGAACGGCCAGAAGCAGGGCTACTTCAGCCATCTGGAGCATAACTGCCAATATGGCGGGGAAATCTAGGCTTCCTCCACTAACCAGTAAAATTAAAAGGTAGGCTACGGCCATTAATAAGATTGTCGTCCCTATGCCGGCTAAAAGTCCCAAGAATTTACCCCATATTATATCGGCTCTTGTAACTGGTTTGGACAATAGAAGATAAGTTGTTTTTCTTTCAACCTCTTCATATATTGCTGATGCTCCCAGAAATACGGTAATAATAAGGCCGAATATATAGATTCCGGCTAAACCGAAATTTCTTATTACAAATATATCTTCTTCTAGGGATAGCGAGCTGATAACGACAGAAGAGCCGATGAAAATAAGAGCAAAAATTATAATGCCATAAAGTATCTTGTCTCGTATTGCCTGGTGAAAGGTATTTCCGGCTATAATAAGTATGTTCCTCATAGATCTACAGTTTTTTTATTGTTTCAACAAATTGTTCTTCCAACGACTTGTCTTTTCTAAAATTATCCACCGATCCAAAGTATATTAATTTACCCAGATGGATAATTCCGATTTGGTCGCAGATATTTTCTACATCAGAAAGAATATGGGAATTAAAGAATATGGTTTTGCCCTCTTTCTTTATATTTTCCAGCATTATTTTAAGTTCTCTTCTCCCGATCGGATCCAGTCCCTCCAGCGGTTCATCTAAGAATATATATTTTGGATCATTAACTAAGGCCTGGGCGAAGCCTAAGCGCTGTTTCATGCCCTTTGAGTAGTTTTTTATTTTTTTATTCCTGGCTTCATATATGCCGGTTTTTTTAAGTATTTCCTCAAGACTTTCTTTGGCCTGGCTTTTCTGGCTGAAAAGATTTGCTGCAAATCTCATAAATTCAAGGCCGGTCAGTTGGTCGTAGAAATGCGGTTCTTCCGGCATAAAACCTATCTCTTCTCTGGCCGAGGGCATAAAAGGAGTCCTGCCATTGATATTAATTGAACCGCTATCAGGCGTATTTATTCCGACTATCATCTTTATCGTGGTTGTCTTGCCGGCGCCGTTAGGCCCCAGGAAGCCGAAAATTGTCCCTTCGGGTATTGATAGCGATAAATTATCAACCGCTTTTTGTTCTCCGTAGTATTTGGTTAAGCCGTCTATTTTTATCATGAGTATCTCTTTATAACTAACTAATATTATGATAGATTTAGTATTATATCAATAATAATTAGGCATGGATCTTAAGGCCGTAAAACATATAGCCAGTCTTGCAAGAATTGAGCTTACCGAAAAAGAAGCGGAGAAAATGGGGGATCAACTGTCTTCCGTGTTAGATTTTGTGAGACAGCTTGATAAGGTAAATACGGATGGCGTAGAACCTCTTTACCAGACATCGGGGATTATTAATTCAACCAGGTCGGATGAGCATCGGGGAGATTTTAAGATGGATAGTAATTTGAATGAAAAGTTGATAGGCCAAGCTCCGGCAAAAGACGAGAGATTTATAAAGGTTAAGCCAATCTTAAGTAGGTAGATTTATTTATTACGAATTACGAATTACGAGTTAAATACGTAATACGCAATCCGCAATTGTATTTAATTGAATCCAAACTATACAATCAAAGATATTGCGGATGGTTTAGCTAGTAAAGAATTTTCCGCAGAAGAGATTTTTTCCCACTATCTTAATAAAATTGGCCTGAAAAACAAAAGACTCAACGCCTACCTGTCAGTCTTTGACTTCCCAAATTCAAAATTCAAAATTCAAAATTCGAAATTAGCGGCTTCGTCGCTTTCGGGTGTTCCATGTGCCGTTAAGGACAATATTTTAATTGAGGGTACGGTTGCTACGGCCGGTTCTAAAATTCTTGAGAACTATGTTTCCGCTTATGACGCCACTATTATTGAGAGGTTAAAAAAAGCAGGAGTTCAGTTTTTAGGTAAGACCAATATGGATGAATTTGCCATGGGTTCATCAACAGAAAATTCAGCCTTCGGTCCGACTAGAAACCCTCATGACCATGAGCGTATTCCGGGAGGTTCTTCCGGTGGTTCGGCGGCAGCGGTCGCGGCTGATCTTTGTGTTTTTTCCATTGGCTCAGATACGGGAGGATCTATCCGTCAGCCAGCCAGTTTTTGCGGAGTAGTCGGCTTGAAGCCGACTTACGGCAGAGTTTCTCGTCACGGCTTAATCGCCATGGCCTCATCTCTTGACCAAATAGGGTCTTTTACTAAAAATACTTATGACGCGGCACTTGTTCTGAATGTTCTAGCTGGAAATGACAGATTTGATTCAACTACGGTTGACCTGCTCGGCCATGATTTTACCAAAAATCTCAACAAGCCGATTAGCGGCCTTAAGGTCGGCATACCCAAAGAATATTTTAATGAAGGTCTTTCGGCTGAGGTTAGGAGCAGAGTTGAAGATGGCATATTAAAACTAAAAAATCTTGGCTGCGACATGGTTGATATCTCATTGCCTCACTCTGAATATGCTTTGGCCGCATATTATATTATTATGCCATCAGAGATCTCATCTAACCTTGCCCGTTTTGACGGAATTAGATATGGCCATTCGACAGAGAACGGCAATAGTCTTCTGGATGTTTATTCTAAATCAAGAGCTGAGGGTTTCGGCTCCGAATCAAAGAGAAGGATAATGCTTGGCACCTATGCCTTGTCATCCGGTTATTACGACGCCTATTATTTAAAAGCTGAAAAAGTCAGAGCGCTCATAAAAAAAGATTTTGACGATGCCTTCAGAAAAGTAGATGTTATTGTCGGTCCGACAGCGCCGACTACGGCGTTTAAGATAGGCGATAAATCATCTGACCCTCTTTCCATGTATCTGTCGGACATCTATACCGTCCCGGTTAATCTTGCCGGACTGCCGGGAATATCAATTTCTTGCGGTAAGGGCAATGACAGTAATATGCCGGTAGGATTCCAGATTATCGGTAAATCTTTTGATGAAGAGACAATTCTTCGCGTTGCTCACCAACTTGAGCAAATACTAAATACTAAATACTAAATACTATTCCATGGCCCAAATAATAAACATTTTTAATATCGATATTGCTGAGATACTTTTCCGTATTAAACTAGTCTCGTTCATCTTTTCCGGTATCTTCTTATCTCTGGGTATTTATTTTATGTATAAGTTTCAAAAACT
>Ga0209542_10008573_pt1 | contig 19047 bp, 21 predicted proteins | sample RifCSPhighO2_01_FD_184028 | JGI IMG/M metagenome (GOLD analysis project Ga0209542, IMG submission 184028) | Soil microbial communities from Rifle, Colorado - Rifle CSP2_plank highO2_0.1 (SPAdes) (version 2) | ecosystem: Environmental > Terrestrial > Deep subsurface > Rock core/Sediment ...
CTTCAGTTCGGGAACAAGCGACATCATAAGTACCTGGAGCTCATTTGTATCGTATACGGCACCTCTTGTGGGAGCGACGAGAAAGTCCACTGTGTGGCTAAAGAAGCCATACCTGCCAGGCAGGTAGTTACACTCGTTCTCGCCAATCATTGTTATGTTTGGGTTCTCTTGCAGTGCTTTTCGAACGTGCGTGAGTTTACTCATCGCGACATACTCCTTCTTGCTTGTAACGTACAGGCGAAATGACAACCGAGACTACGCGTCCAGACTTCCGTAAAGGTATAATATTACACAGTAAAAGTCAATAACTAACAAACTTTGAAGTACCTAAAGCTATACATAGTGCTCCTGCAGTTCCAATCAACAAATCGAGAACTGTATCACCTGTTCCCATTTGCAACTGAGTACCCAACAACATATCACTACTAAATTCCATACCTTCCCATAGCACTGCAATAGTAAACGTTATAAGAATAGTAAGAGCTATTTTTACCTTCGTGTTATTCTGTGGAAAAAATATGGATATACATTGCAGAATAAAAAAGGCAATACTAGAACCACCTAGAAAATGAAATATATCATCTAGGTAAGTATACTTTTCATAAAAACCTTGTGATAAGAAAATTAAATTCATTAAAAAAAGTCCTCCAATGAAAGAGACGGGCCGAATTAGCTTAGAGTAGGAATAACAGTTTTTGAGCAACTTTGTAAGAGATTACTTGTTATTGTTTTTCTGAATACAGACAGCTGTACCCTAAAGGATAGCCGCAGCTTGATCCATTGGCCATCTCTTCTTTTGATGTACCGTTACTGAACCTCTTCGTATACGTAGGTATAGAAACAGAAGTTGAAGAGCCATTCTTCAAATCGTGCATAGTCCCCGGCGACAAGTTTCCATTGAAAGCGGCATAGGTAACTGTTAGAACGCGTTCGCCGTCATATGAGACACCTAAAACGGTCGATTGTTCTGCAATTTTCTGCCTATTTCGCCCATCAGCATCAATACTGTAAAGATGAGTTACGTACTCGTTTTCGTTATCATTAACAACTTCTTCGTAAAATATTCTTTTCCCGTTAGGAGAAAGAATGGGGCTTGTTAACACGTGCTCAGTGCTCTTGTACGGAATCGTAGAGGTATTTTTGCTTAGTGAAAAAAGTCGTAACTCAGAAGGGACTCCAGCTCGAACCCCACTAAAGCAATCAGTACAAGAAGTCTCTTTTGATACAGCTCCAACGGCTATATCTTTTTCTGGTACCATACTTAATCGCCCTAACGTAACTTTTAATACTCCTTTTACCTCTGTAATATCTTTTGTCTTCCAATTCATTTTCCATAGATTGGCGTAATCATATCCTTCCCATCCAATTTTAGTGAGATACAGATAATTCTTATCAGCAGACCATCCTACTGGGCGGGTAGTAATTATACCTTTAGGAAGAATAGTGCTCGTAATAGTGTCTACAATTTTTCCTTCATAGTCTTGTATTTTGATGTCCGCTCCCTCTTCGCCATCTGAACGTGTTACCACTAGCAATTTTTCTCCTGGCACTTGGATTGCGTTCAAAATAGAGAATTTTTTCTTGGAATCTTCCAGAAAAGGATATTCCATGCTCAAATCCTGTCCTGTTAAATCTTTTACAACGAACCCCTGGGCGTTCTCTTGAGGTGCGTAAATATACGGCTTGTCGTTCAGTAAATAAATGTCTCTCCCTAAAATGTGAAAGGAGGGAGCAAAATTCGTACCATTAAATGTGTATATTGTTGTGTTTTCTTTCTCGTCGCTTGTACTCATCACAGCTCGAAAATCACCCAGACTCTCAGGGTTTCCTATCGGGCTAGGCACTGTCCCCTCTTTAATTATAGGTGACTCGCTTGAGATATTGGTTGCATAATCTATATCCTGCAACTCCGTTATTTGTTCTTGATTCGTCATACTCTGCCACGCAAATACACTAATGCCAATCACTAGCACTGTTACTACTGCAATAAGAGTCGCTACTAACCACGTTTTTGGGCTAGGGGAAGGAGGTTGTGGCTGTATCTCCTCTTGATTTAGCTTTTCTTCCATTCCCGTATAATAAACCACAAATCAAGAAAAATCAAAAAATCGTGCTCGTCTTGGCGGACTTTGTCCGCCGAAGCTCCGACGAACCTAGGCGAAGCTCGCCTTCGCCAAAGGCTACGGCGAAGCGAAGGCGGAACGTAAGAAATTTTACATAAAATTTCAACGTTCCAGCAGCGTTTACATTGCGAAGCAATGTATTACGCTGCGGAGAGGGTGAGATTCGAACTCACGGACCCCTTCCGGAGTCAACACCTTAGCACGGTGCCGCACTAGGCCAGACTATGCGACCTCTCCATATGTTTGCGAAGTTTACCATATCTTATTTCTTATATCGCTTCAAGTGCTTTGGATTACTTGTGCCAATAATCTGAAAATAGGTATTTATATCTTTTTTAATATCTAATCGCACATCTTCTCCCCTGGCTATTCTCGGATTCATCCCTAATGCAGACAAGGCATCAAATACGGACAATAATAGTGGTCTCGAGTGGTTCGTAAAGCATAGTTTTTTATACGCATACTGCTTTCCGTTGACGATATACTTATGCGTAAATACACAACCATCCGTATCAACAAGACCTCGAACACACGCAATCATTAACTTTCTGTCGCTCTTGATCCATTGAGGTATATCGACTTGCTGCCTCACTTTATTTCCAACCATGAGCTCTAATTCTTTTACGGCATATTCTACAATCTTAATTCGCGAAACAACAACTGAATCTGCTAATCCACGCTTATGAGAAAATATACTTGCTTTTAGATGAAACAATTCAAGAAAGAGCTTTTTCACAAATCTCCTATATGGCTCATCATCATAGCGATGCAAAGTTACCGCTAATTGATATTTGGTTATTCCACCATCGCCCAACATCACCCCCACAAATTCAGCCAACATTTCTGATCGCACAGGAGCGTTGAAGGGCAATGCTTCATTGTGAATAGAACTAGGAAGCTGCCTTCCCGTTTCCTCCCACCACTGCCGCCACTTTTCTTCACGATATTGCTCATTCTCCGCAACTCTTCCATATTTTTTTACTAGAGATCTTCCGCCAATACGTCCTGCTCGCCTTGCATGATCAGCCCATTTCTTAATTTCAATTTTACGAGTCAAAGAAATACCACTTTCTTTTTCCAGAAGAAGTGCACTTTCATGCGACATATGAAATTTTTCTCTTGCCCAGTCCCGCAGAGACCTCGGGTGGGCATGAACAAGCTTTCCTAGTTCTTCCCAGCTCATGCTTAGATTTTCTTTTGTTTGAATAATAAACTTTTTCTGCGCCCCTGGTTGCAGAAATACGACTCTATCAAGTGAGTTCCTCCTACTCATACCTACATTATAGAACAGAAAACGCACGAATAAAATAGGTACATTTTATTGCCTTTTTGGCAAAATTCCTGTATAAATTTCCGTATGCGCTCATAGCTCAGTTGGTAGAGCACCTGACTCTTAATCAGGTTGTCCCAGGTTCGAGCCCTGGTGGGCGCACCAGTAAGTAAAGTCAAAATATTAGAGTAAAGTTAAAAACCCCGAGCAGAATCGTGTTCTGCAAGGGGCTAGGGTGCGGTGATATACTATCATGCCGGAACAGTTGCTGGGATGTCAGATGCCAAGCGTTTCGTGTTCGGATTATAGCCGTCAACTTCTTTCATAGACTGAACAGATTTCACGAACTGGCGGCGCTGGTCATTTGCCTCAAGGTCCGTGTTTGTAAGGACGTACATAACTACGAGAAGAAAATCCTCCAACGAAATCTCATATTTGCCGACATCTACCGTGTTTCTCATTGAGCCAAATCCGTGCATTCTAACTTCGAGACCAGGCGGATTCGTTCCAATACCATCTAGAGACATGGACATATGTATATTCCTTTCAAGGTACTGTGTTTTCTAGAGCACCATTGCTCCACGATAACGGAACTACTATAGTATAGATGTGCTTGAAAATCAAGAACAGTAATTTATCTCCTCGAGTACTCCCCTGACTTATAAAAGTTTGATTTATTATCGTTTTTTCTTTTTAATGGTTTTCTTGGCTTTCGCACTTGCCAGGGCCTGCAACGCCACCTTGTCAAAATCAGTGTCATTTGTCGCTTCTGCTTTTTTATACGCAACAAACTTTTTGTCGGCAATTTCTTGCATGAGATCGTGAGATATCTTGCCGGCATCTTGCAGAATATTGCGGTCGTTAATCGTCAAAAAACCATGGAGTTTTTCTATCCAATCTTGCATCGTCATCGGAACTCTGCGACGGGCCTGCTCGGTAGCAAAAATGAGATATTGCTCCACCAAAGCGTTCAACTGTGCCAGTTCTTCCTTATCATAGTAATTTTTAGCAATGACAATTTCTTCTTTGGTTGGTTTTGATCCGCGGGTATACGTTAGCCCAAGTTTTTCTTTTTTCTCATCAATTCTCGCCACCACTATTTCAGCGGCAGTACTCCCCGTGATGGCATAATGCACTTTATTCTGCACGGTTTTGAAAAATAGCAGACTCTGATCATTAGTCGGATCATAATCAATACTGGTGGCATAAATATCAGTAATTTTGCGATAAAATCTTTTTTCGCTAGTGCGGATATCCGCAATCGTACGCTCAAGCTCTTCGAAATAATCAAACGGCAGATCGGGATTTTTCAATCTGTCACTATCTATCACGAACCCCTTGACAACATACTCTGAAAGTCGTGCGGTTGCCCATTGGCGAAAAGCAGTACCTTGAGCTGATTTTACCCTATACCCAACGGTAATAATAAGATCTAAATTATAGTATTTTACGATATATTCTTTGTTGTCTGTCCCAGTTCGTCGGAATTCCCGACACACTGAATCTGCCTGCAGTTCACCATCTGCAAAGATATTTTGAATATGCTCGGCAATAGTTGAACGTCCTTTTTCAAATAATTCAGAAATTGCGTCTTGAGTAAGCCACACAGTGTTACCATCAAAACGCACATCAATCTTGGTTTCCCCTGTTGGTGCTTTATAAATTACTATTTGTGATTTTTGATTGTCTTCTTGCATTGCCATACATGATATACTAGCAGTATTAGCTTATCCTTCATAATCATTATTTATGAATAAATTTTTTACATCAACAATAATCGGGGTGTTGCTTCTTGGCATTGGAGTTCCGGCTCTTGCTGAATATGCACCCAAGAAAGCTGATCTCACGTGTATGAGAACGGCAGTAGGGGCAAGAGAAGACGCCATTGTAGCCGCAAAAGAGAAATCTTTTGCCAGCCTGGACAGTGCATTTAAAGCTCGCAGAGACGCTCTAAAATCTGCATGGGATAAACCAGTTGCACACGACAGACGAAGCGCAATTAACGCGGCATGGAAAGCATTCCGAGAATCCCACAAAGTGGCACGAGCACAATTGCGAACAGACGACAAGGCAGCATGGTCAACGTTCAAAACAAATAGCAAGGCATGCCACGTTGACACGTCTTCTGTAGGGAGCGACAAAGCAGGCGAAAAGATTGACAGAGACACGCTGTAAACACAGTAGAAAAGAAACAAAAAGCCACCCGCCAATACGACGGGTGGCTTTTTAGTAGCAAGTGGAAGTGATCCCGGGGTTTGCTACGCCCCGCGAAACTAAGGAGCTTCTGTTCGAAAAACAGTTTCAATAGGCAAGAAATTCGGTCTTTCTCTATCGAAAAGGCTAAGAGCTTGATGCCATTGCATCTTTGTCCACCCTTCTGCGTCTTTTTTTAATGGAGATGCTTCTGTACCTAACCATTCATAGTAATCATTTCTACTTTGCTCTCCTTCAGGTGTCACCTTAACCCAAATTTCATGATTAAGGTTTCTAGTAACCTCCGCTTGTTCTTTCCCGGGGGGTATTGTTCGGAAAACTGTCTCAATTGGTAGACCCACACCTCTAGCCCGAAATTCCTGACCAAAAAGGCTAGCAACTTGATGCAACTGCATACCTGTCCACCCTTCTGCGTCTTTTTTTAATGGAGATGCTTCCGTACCCAACTCTTCATAGTAGTCATTTCTAATTTGTTCTCCTTCTTCAGTAACTTTAATCCAAACCTCGTCATTAAGATTTTTCTCAGCGTTTTCTGGCTGAGGCGAAAGCTCCTGTCTACCAAATCTTTCTACAGACATAATTGAAGCTTAGCGCTAAAAGGAAACGCTGTAAAATAGTATTTACTTACTCGATACAATTTTTTCGAATAGCTTTTTGTAGTTATCAACCATAATATCTTGTGTAAAACGTTCAATAATAGCCGTTCGACAGTCGGCGCGTTTGATACTAGGTATATCCCCTAGTTTTTCCAGTACTTCTTCCAAAGAGTCGACCACAAAGCCAGTTTTTCCAGTATCAATAATTTCCGGCATAGATCCTTTATTCAACGCAATAACCGGGGTACCACAAGCCATGGCTTCAATAACAGAAAGTCCAAACGGCTCAGCAAAATTTATAAGATGAAGAAGTGCATATGCTCCGCCCAAAATTTCATTTTTCTGCTTGCCTCCAACTGATCCGATATATTCAACATGCACTCCATCTAAGTGCGTTGCTATTTTTTCATCAAAATATGCTTTATCGGGTGCGATACCAGCCAACACTAATTTCATACCAAATTTTTTAGCAATACCAATTGCCTCTGCTGCCCCTTTATCGTTGTCTATGCGCCCAAAGAGTAGTAAGTATTTACCTTGGTTCGGCTGAAACACATAATCAGACACTTTAATACCATGATAAATAGTTGCGGCATAGTTTATGTCTGGATGGCGAGCAGAATTACTAATTGCTACATAATTAGTATATTGGTTGTATTTTTTATATATTTCTAAAGTTAGTGGATTAGCATCAAAATCAATTCTTCCACTATGGATAGTAGTTACGAGTGGAGTTTTAATATGAGGGGTAAACGAAAGAGGCGCAAAATTCATATTGTTATGAATAAGGTCAAATGTATTTGCCTGATCGAAACAATTGGCAAGGTGAAGATATTCCCAATACCGAGCATTTTTGTTTATTTCTCCGGAACCATCAAATTTATCTTCTTCCGTACCCATTGGTACAACTGCCTCTAATTTCGCACTCGTTTCTGAATCTTTTGTTGCAAAAAGCGTAACATCTATTCCTCTTTTATACAGACCTTCGGCCATAGAAGAAGAAAAAAACTCCCATGGCCCATAATGCCGCGGAGGTGTCCGCCAAGAAGGTGGAGATAACACTGCAACTTTCATATGAATATGATACCCTTTTTATATTCTATGTTACAACTCCGCGCAATAAGATCCCCTAACGAACCCATTATTATTCCACGTACAGATAATCTGCACTGGTGGGAGCGCAATGGCATTTTTAATGCTGGAGTTGCGGAGTATCGAGATCAAATCATATTACTGTATCGTGCATACGATGATTACCGTATGTCTCGTCTCGGGCTCGCCAACAGCAGAGATGGCGTTCACTTTACGCTTCATGACCACCCTATTATAGACACAAATCCTACCGATGAATTTGAACGTATTGGTATTGAAGACCCAAGAGTAACAAAAATAGACGATACCTATTATATTGTCCACACATCTGCTTCGTATAAAAATATCGGAGAAGTTTCAGATACGGGCCCAAAAGACTACATTCCCTGGCGCGTACGAACAGGTATGCATTCCACAAAAGACTTTAAATCTTTTATTCATCATGGCGTCATACTACCAGACATTCCCGCAAAAAACGCTTCATTGCTCCCAGAAAAAATCGACGGCTCGTTTGCCTTATACTATCGAGAATTTACCGATCACGGCGAAATACTCAAAATTGCATTTACAAAAGATTTTTCTTCTTGGTTTGGAACAAAAGATATTTCCTGGCCAACAAAGGATCATTGGACTAATCTAAAATTCGGTCTAGGCTCTCAACCGATACTTACTCCCCAAGGGTTTCTTATTGTTTCTCATGGAGTTGATTCAACTAGTGCGTATCGCCTCGGCCTTATGCTCTTTGATCGAAATGACCCAAGTAAACTGCTATGGCACACAGGCCCCATACTAGAGCCAGAAATGCCATATGAAATAAAAGGATTTATTCCGAACGTAGTGTATACGTGTGGCGCAATTATATGCGGAGATGAGCTTTGGATTTACTACGGTGGCGCCGACAGGGTTATGGGTCGAGCAATTCTTCAGATGAAAGATATTAAACAAGCGATTACGGAATCTCCGTAGGTTGTGTTTTCTGCGCAACAATCGTCCTAAATAAGTTTAGCTGACTTTGCGCAACATTTGGCCATGTCATGAGACGGCCAAACCCATATGCATTTGATTCAATCTCTTTCTTTTTCTCAGGATGATTTGCTAAATCAATAACTGCAGCTGCTATAGCATGCGAATCCCGAAACGGTATTAATATACCCCTGTTTTCTGCGAGCATTTCTTTCGAATAAATATATGGGGTAGAAATACATGCCTTCCCCGCCCCAATAGCATACGCAAGGGCACCCGAAGTTACCTGCTGAGGGTCAAGATACGGCGTTATATATATGTCGATTGTTTTTAACCAATCAACGAGTTCGGGCAAAGACAAATACTCGTTCACAAATCGCACATTATCAGCAATATCAAGCTCTCTAACTCGTTTTTTCAAAAAATTTCTGTAGGATTCCCCATGCTGTCTCACTACTTCCGGATGAGTCTGCCCAATAATCACGTACAAAACTTCTGGAATTGTTTTTTTAATTTCAGCTACTGCTTCCAAGGCATATTCAATCCCCTTGTTTGGGTCAAGTAAGTTAATATTCCCAAGGACGAGCCGGTTGCTCATTTGTCGTTTTTTCTTGTGGGCAGCAACGGAATTAAATGGAATATCAGGAACTCCATGAGGAATAACGATGATTTTTTCTTGCGGAATTCCGTAGTGTTCTATAAGCCTGTCAGCCACATCTTCCATCATAACAATGATGGCTTCTGATTTTTGGGCGATGCGGCGCAATATCTCTGCTTGCTTGCCAGTATAGTTTGTGACTACCGTATGGAATGTAGTAACAAGCGGAACCTCGAGAGCATCTACAAACTGCAATATATATTCTCCGCATTCACCACCAAACAACCCAAATTCGTGTTGCAAAGAAACAATGTCTGCATTGGATTGATTTACATATGCAGCAGCTGATGCATAACTCAATCTATCTTCGTAGTTAATTTTAAATTTTGCTTCCCAGGGGTATTCAAGATCTTCTTCTGTGTGGTTAATAGCCAAAATCTCGGCCAGTGAACGTGAGTTTAAAAGGTTAATGGCATTTGTTACATCTTTTGTATAAGTAGCAATTCCACACTTACGAGGAATGTATGAAGAAACATAGATGACATTGAGCGGTCGTTCCTGTCGGCTTAAAGTTTGGCGCAAGGTGTTGATAATCTGGTTCATAGTGAATTCTTGACATTACATTGTTAATATACTATAAAATATAATAATATGCAAGAATCGCTCATCAGCCTCCAACATTTTGAGAAACTCTTAGGGCCATACGGACTCTACCAGCACGCAACAAAACGAGAGCCAAATCTTGCCGAAGGATACTGCGTAGATGATAACGCAAGGGCTGTTATCGTACTCCTCGCCTATCTTGAGCAGTTTCCTGCTGAAAAAAATCGCGTGGAAAAACTTCTTCATTCTTGTTTCACCTTTATCCAAGACGCCCATCATGCGCCTGGAACGTATTATAATTTTCGTGATGCAAAAGGTGTTTGGCTTACGCATGACGTTTCGGAAGATATGTATGCAAGACTAGCCCGTACATACACGTATACACTAGATCATGATACAAATAATGATCGTAAAAAAATCGCACTGGAATTACTCATTGATCTCATTCCAACCCTACAATCACTTACCGCACCCCGCGCCCAAGCAGAAACAGTGATTGCATTGGCAAAATCCCCAGAGTTTACAGACGTTGCGACAACGCATATACAAAATCTTCTTGCGCTATGGAAAAAAGAATCCACACCTGCTTGGCCATGGTTCGAGGGCAGCATGACGTATGCAAACGCACTTCTTCCCCACAGTGTTCTTATAGGTCTTCCTCTTGCCCCTAACGACGCACAAGAATACCTGCATGCAAGTGCAGCTTTTCTTATTAAAACAACAATACAAAACAATATCTTCACGCCAATTGGAAATATAGGATGGTATTCACGAGACGGCATAGCTGCCCGATACGACCAACAGCCAATTGAGGCAGGCACAATGTTTGATTTCTTACTCGCGTATCATGCAAAGTTCCCAGAAAAAGTTTCTACCTCAGCATTAATTGCCCCATATAAATGGTTTTTCGGAAATAACTCCAAAAATATTATCATGGCAGATGTTAAAACAGGTGCTTGTCTAGATGGATTGAATGTACATGAACTAAATCAAAACTATGGCGCAGAATCGATGCTTGCCTACCTGTGGGCAGAACTTCTGAAGCGCAAATATTTAAAACCCTAATCTTCTTGCCCAGATATCGATAACCGGCTCTTCCAGGTGAACATCTTCGTGAATAAATTCTACTAATATATCTCGAATGGCCACCGGGTCAGCGTCTCCTATTTCCATGTGGATAAGTGGAACTAATCTGCGACTACTGCGCAAAATCACCGTTTTTACATTGCCTGGTTCATATATGATATTAAACGCTTCCAAATGCTTGTAATGATACAACGTGTTATTGAGCGCAACGCCTTCCGTCATTAAGCGATACCGAATAATAGAGGGTTTATGCTGCGCTACCACAAACATATATCCGCCAATCAAGCCGATTGTAAGCGATGCGATAAAGTTCTTAAACAACGCAAAACCCACTGCAATTGCCGTAATTCCGCCCGCAAACGTTGCAAACCATTTTGCACTGCGTACCTGATGAATATGCTCCGGTGCCTTCCATTCAAAAAGTGTTGCTATATCTTCAACATCATCATCCACTTTGCGAAGATCCCGCTCCTCTTGCATCTCTGCAAGCTCATGCTGAAAGCGAGAATCTTTTTTAGCATGTACCTCTACATCATGTTCAATGCGCTCAATTGTTTTGTGTTGAGGTGATTGTTGTTTGTTGTGCTGATGCACAGGCTTCATATGTGTACTATACCACACATGGTGGACAAAATTCACAATGCCATTCATGATAAACCATACATGATCTCGTAGCTCAGCGGATAGAGCATCAGCTTGCGGAGCTGGGGGCCAGAGGTTCGAATCCTCTCGAGATCACTCTTCGATGCGCCCCGCTTTAGCGGGGCTTACTCAGAGTAAACCTCTTCTTCATCGAAGAACCCTGAGCGAAGCGAAACTCTGAGCTTGTCGAGGAGTGAGCGAAGTCGAAGGGCAATTCATATACAAGGAGAGGTCGCATAGTGGCCTAGTGCGCACGCTTGGAAAGCGTGTATACCGCAAGGTATCGAGAGTTCGAATCTCTCCCTCTCCGCCTTCGCCCGCTGTAGCGGGCTTCGGCGGACAAAGTCCGCCACGAAGACCGCGAAGGAGGGCTGAGCCCTCTATGTATTACGTCTATATCCTTCAATGCGCTAACAACCATCCATATGTTGGATGTTGCAACGACTTACAGGCAAGGATTGTTCGTCACCAAAAAGGACATGTGCCTGCTACTAAATCTAGATTACCAATTCAATTGATTTCCTATCACGCATTTCATGACAAATACAAAGCGTTCGCGTTTGAAAAGTATCTTAAATCCGGTTCAGGGCGAGCTTTTATGAAACGGCATTTAGTGTAGAACGAATGTGCTATACTGCTCAGATGAGACCACGAATTGTCGTATTCATGGGTGGGCAAGAAGAACATGCGAATACTTCGCGCAATTCTGGCACATGGGCATGTCAATATATTCCCCGTTCGCAGTACGATGTAACCCCCGTAGAAGTAACCAGCACTGGCGACTGGAAAGTTCCCATAGGCTCCCTTCCAAAAGGCGGCAATATCACGAGAACAATGGAAATGCTTTTTCAAGCAACTGCTCCGCAAGACCCAAAAAAAGCACTAGAGCGACTCCTTGATAAGCCAGTCGATTCTATTATCACACTCATGCGCGGCAAGGGTGGAGATGACGGAGCTATGCACCATATGGGCAATATGCTTGGAATTCGCGTTGCAGGCTCTAGCCATACTGCAAGCGAGTCTACATTTCATAAACATCACTTTGCACATGCTCTGTCAGGCATTGCACCAACACCGTATACAAAACTTCTCCGACATATCGAACATATGGAAGATACCGCGCGTACTCTTTGGAGTTCGTTTATCGCACCGTTTTTCGTAAAGCCTGTGCATGGCTCAGGAAGCCATGGCATCGTACGAGTGAAAGATTTTCAAGACCTTCACCGCGCAACAACACAAGCAAAAGCAGAAAAAAAAGATGTACTTATTCAAGAATACAGACCCGGCTTAGAACTTTCCGTAACCTTGTACCCAGATGTAAAAAATCATATTCGCGCACTTCCTCCAACTATTATTACGCCAAAAAATGGGTTGTTTTATGATTACGCTGGAAAGCAACAAAACTCTGGCGCACATTTCCATACCGTTCATGCATCAGATGTTTCCCTTGCGCAGCAAGCCGAAGCAATTGCACGAGATGTATATGAATCTCTCGAATGCAGCGGTATTGCAACAGTAGACATGGTTGCAAACGATGGAACAATGGACGTACTGGAACTAAATACTATTCCAACATTTCATAGCGCCTCTCCTATTCATCACCAACTGCAACATGCCGGCATGCACCCAGAACAATTAATCAAACTAGCGTACAAGCTATAGTTCTACGAGTGGATTTTGATACTTTTTTGTGATGTGTGTTTTTTAGGAACAAACGTAGTTTTCCCTTCTAAAATAACCTGGGCCTTAGCAACAATATCTTGATCGGTATCATATTCAAGCATCGTAATTGCAACACTAATCGGGAACCATTTTGCTTCTACAAACCCCTCTTCTTCTTGGGGCTTAAGTTCCGCTTGCTCTGTTACCATCAGATAGTAATGTACAGTCTTTTTTACGAGCACATCTTCCGCCTGAAATACAAACTGTGTTGTTCCTAATTGTTCTTTTACTACTAAGTCAGCAATACCAACCTCTTCCTGTACTTCCCGCCTTGCCGCTTCATCTACCCGCTCTTTACGATCTATTTCCACGTGCCCTTTTGGTAATACCCATACTTGTCCCCTTCGGTGTTCGGTCTTGAGAAGCGCAACAAGCCATAACCCGCGATCTTTCCTTACTGCAACACCACCGGCAGATAACTCTCTGCGAATTTTTTTATGACGCACCGCATGCTTGCGAGCACGAGGAACGTGTCGGACAATGTTCGCTTTCATCTTAGCGGCGCGATGAGCAGGCCTTCGCACCGGTGGAGGAACGGGTGGCAGCGATGTTCGTTGTTTTTCAGTATTCATGTTTTACGTATGCGGGAAAAGATTAGGAGATTTATAGTTACTATAGAAGGTATCTTCAATGAGCGTTTGATCACCTTTCGTTACGGTCTGTTTTAACACAGACCGCAGGGCGCCATCGGGTTTTTTCCCATATGGATGCGGACCATCTACTACAACGGACCGGCTATCATCCGTACCCCAAAACTCAAAAGAGAGTTTTGTGCCATCGATCTTTGTTTGGATAAGAATATACCCCGGCGTGTTGTTGAGGAATCGAAAATCAGTATACGGCGGATAGATGGTGGCGTCAAATCCTGGAACTCCATAATACCGAACTGCATACGAATGATTCCTTCTGGATGTAATTTTCATACCAGAATTCACTGCCGCGCGAAATACCGTAGAAGACACTTGGCACAGCCCCCCACCAAATTCCGGAGTCGTTACGTTGTTTTTAATAACCAACTCTGGAGCAAACCCCGCCTCTTTATTTACCGGCCCCAAAAATGCATTAAACGAAAATTCTTCGTTCGGAGCTATTAGAATACCATTATACCTACTTGTCCCAACCTCAATGTTTTTTATACGATTTTTTGGTGACCCCTTAAAATCAGATTCACCAACAGCTAATAACTTTTTTATACCAAGCTTTTCGCTATCTCCCGTATCGGAAATGATCGGCTTTACGATTTGCATCGCGACAGATGCCGTGCGAGACCGAATGGCCAGAGTTTTTTGTACTACTTGTACCGTTTCATCAACGTTCACGATTGTACCATCTTGCGGAAGCGCAAATTGGTTAACCTTCCCATCCTCAACTTGAAACCGTGCATTCACAGGACTCGTTTGTACCTGCGGCACAATGTGTTCTGCTATATACGCCCTGAGTTTTATTTCATCAAATTGCACCGTCGGCATTGGATCGTTTTTAAAATACATCATGCTCGCTACGGTAGCTACAGGAACATCGAACACACGATCAAACGCGGCAAAGTGAAACCCAGACACAAGCAACTCTTGTGCAAATATACGTGTGCCTGTAATTGCTTCTGCATTCTCTTGGGGGACTGCGGGAATAGCAGAAGCAACAACTGTTTTCATGGGAATAGTTATAAGGGCCTCCGTAATTGCAATGTTTAAAGCAACCATATCGATATGCTCCCCATTTTTTGCAGGAAGAACTTGGATGACATGATTTGCGTCAAATGTAAGAGCAGGGTTTTGTGGAGTAATCATCTTGTTGGCAAAATCCTTTTGTAATACACCACGTGCAACTTCGTCCTGAAAAGATAGTATTGGGCTCACTTGTACTTTTTCAATACGTATCTTGTGTTTTGCAAGAGACCGTATCTTTTCTGCTGTCTTTTCCTTGTTCAACATCACTCCTAATTCCTGAAAGGTGTGCGTAGTTTTATCGCCCCGAAAGAGCACCGTTACGCTCGTTTGTGCAAATTCTTGCTCATAGGTGTCCATCGCTTGCAATATTTGAGTGGTTTCGAGGCCGCTGAGTGGAAATAACCCTATACGAGTACGAACTGGTATCCGATCTGCAAACACAACAGTAAACCAGATAGATCCGATTACAATAACAAGCATTGCAACAAGGACACTTTCAATGCCAGCACGAATACTCTTCATATCTATTTAGCGTCTGCAGCCTTAATCACTACAGATGCCTTCTCTCCCACCTTTAAACTGGTAGGCGATCCTTCAATAGGTACTTCCATAGAAAAAGTACTTCCCTTTTTTATTCCATTGCTAAACGCAAAGACTTCGCCACGATGTTCGCGAACAATTTGCTTTGCGACATATAAGCCGAGTCCCGTACCCTCTGTATGAAATCTGGCAGCTCCCCCAACACGAATAAATTTGTGAAATAGTTGGTCGATGTCGTTTGTCTCGAGTCCATTACCCGTGTCAACAACAGAGAATTTTAGTTTTGAATCTATTTGCTCTATATATACATCAACCCTTCCTTGCGGAGTGTACTTAATAGCGTTATCAACAAAGTTCAACATCACCTGACGTATTCGCTGCGCATCAACAACGGCATGCGTAACAGGCTCTTTTGGCTCGTGAAATTCGAGCTGTAGCTTTTTGGTCATTGCATTTGGAAGTAAATCCTCTACCAAGCCTCTTGCCATCTCAACTAAGTCAACGGATTCCAGGTTCAACTCAAGACGACCGCTCTCAATACGAGATATATCAAGCAGGTTTTTTATAAGCTCAATAAGACGCGAGGAACTCTTTTCTAGAATATCTAAAATTGGTTTTTGATCCTCCACAACCGCTCCATAATCTCCCTCCTTTAACATTGAAATGTACCCACGAAGAGCAGTAAGTGGCGTATACAACTGATGACTTGCGATACTTAAAAACTCGCTCTTCGCCTTGTCGAGATTTGTAAGTTGCGTGTTTGCATCTGTAAGTTCCGCAGAAGTACGTTGCAAATCGGCATACAATTTTGCCTTGTACAGAGCCAACGAAACAAGACCTACTATTCCAGAAAGCGATTCATGCTCATACTGTGACGAATCTTTAAACGACCTACTGGTGCTTAACGTAAGAATACCAAGCATGTGCTTTCCAAATTTAAGCGGCGTTATCAGTGAATGAATTGGCACGGCTATGTTAATTTCTTTCTCAATATTTTCAACCACTTGAACAAGAGTCTTTTGATACACTCCATTAAAGTCATCCGAATAGGCCTGCTCGCCTGTCTTAATAACACGCAGCGCATCTGGAGTGTCTACAAGCGAAATTTCTTCGAGTGTAGGGCAAACTTTTAACAACGCTTTTGCAAGTACATCATTATTTGAACTCACCGCAACACAATGTCGTGTTATTTTCTTTTCATTTACCATCGCAATAGAAACCACTTCGTATTCCAGTTCTTGTGCAATTGCTTCTACCATTTTCTGTGCCATTTCTTCGGTTTTTTCCGAAGATAACGAAACCTCATCCAATTTTCGAAGAAGTGCGAGTGTCTTATTACGCACCGCGAGTTCCGTGTTTCGCTTATACAACTCTTGCGTTACCCGCTCGCGCAGCGCACTAGATGCACCTTTCACTGTTCGAATATGATGCCCAATTGTCTTCCGCTTCCGCCGTTTTTTGGGAGCATCATCATTCTTTTTGAAATACATAGGAAGCGCGGCTGCAACAGTCATAATTGCAGTATAGCATGAACGCATGAATTAGATTATTTTTATAGTTCACACTGCAGCAGATATCACTCTCGCGTTCTTAGGGTTGCTCGTGTTTGGGATAATAAAGTTGTAAATAAAAATCTTTACTCTTACAACAAATCTATAAACTCTTTTTGGGTAAGCCCAGCTTGCTTAATTATACTTGTAAGCAACCCGCGCTTCATTTCACGCGCATGGATTGGCACAGGAATAATTCTTCGTTTTGATCGATGCGCCATTATTAAGTGACTGCCTGTTTGTCGTTGTTCTTCAAAACCCACCTCTTTTAAAGCTCTTACTACATCTCGAGGTTTGAGGGAAGGCAATCTCATCACCAAGTTTTTACACTACCGCTGGAATTCTGGAGATAATAGTAGATTCTGATTCAAAAGCAATGTCCTCATTTAGGTCTTTCATAACTTGCAGGTACCCTTCAATCGCATCTTTTGCGTTCACTTGAGCTTCTTCAAACGTTTCACCTTGTGTAGAGCATCCCGGAAGCGCTGGCACGTATACAACATATCCACCTTCGGGAGCTGGCTCGAATACTGCAGTAAAGCTATGAAGTTTTTTCTCAACCTTTTCCATAAATCCAATATACCCCAAAACTACAGAATTACAAACAAACCTTGCTATCCCCTACCTCAACACCGCTGGGATTTCGTTTTCTGGTACTTGCCTGCCAGCAGGCAGGCCTGCCCGACGGATTGGCGGGCAGTCGCCGTACTAGCGACCGTACTGTTTCGCTAGATCGCAATTTGCATTAAAAAAGCTCTGCGGAAATATTCCACAGAGCAGTGTTTTGCTAGCCCAGCCAAGTTTTTAATTCAACTGTGCAGCTTCAATACTCTTAGTCACTGTTGCGATTTTGGCGAGGGTACGCAAAGCACTTGTGTGGTCCTCCTCACTTCCAGCGCCACAAAGATCTTCCAGTACCACTACGTGGTAGTCACGATCATGCGCATCTCGCGCTGTTGACTGAACAACCAAATCCGTTGCTACACCGCCAAGAAGAATGGTATCCACTTTGAGCGTGCGCAGGATCGCCTCTAGCGACGTCGCATAGAACGCGCTTACCCGATGCTTCGTGATAAGAAAGTCAGTATCAATCTTTTTGATTGACTGATGCACTTCTGTCGCCCATGTCCCGAGTTGCAGTGCGCCGAATTTCTTCGCCGCGCCAAAGAGCGGTGATGCTTCCGGCCACTCGCGGTAATCAGGTGAGAAACCCACTCGAACAAATATGATAGGGATACCTTTCTCATGCGCCTTGGTGATGGCTGTGTTCACATTTTCGAGAACACCATGTGACTTCACAAAAGCCGAATACCCTTTGCCGGCGAACTTACCTTTTTCATCAACGATCTCGTTGATGAAATCGAGTAATACCAGTGCTGACTTTTTCATAGCTTCTTCTTTCATGGTTGTGGTTTAATGGAAAGATTTTGCAAAAAAGTCGCAAAATCTTCTACTGTTTCCAGGCGTATTCATAGTAAGTCAATAAATTCTTCGTTAGAAAGCTTTGCCTGCCGAAGAATACTTTTGAGCGTACCTCGCGGTAAATCCCTATTATGAATTGGAACAGTTACTCGAAGTTCTTTATGAGTTGCATGAATTAATCTCGCATGACTCCCTGTCTGATGATCAATAACAAAACCTGCCTTTTTCAATGCTTTAAGACACTTTTTTGCCGTAACTACTGGCAATGCGGGTGCCATAACAATATTATACGGCTATCGTAATTTTTTCTTTTGTAGCTTCAATATCACGAGGAATGCGTTCTCCATGTTTTTGTGCACTTTCTATGTAGCAACGAATCGCGTCTTCTGCCATCTCTCGGGCTCTTACTAAGTTCTCACCAAACGTACAAATTTCTGGAATTGCCGGAACAACTACGTTAAAACCTCCGTCCGGTTGCGGGTCGAAATATACGGTGTAATCATATGTATGCTGCATGGTTTTTAGTGTACGATCGGAACCACTAAAACGCAACGTTAGTTGGCTATAAACCCTACTCGAGACTTCATTTCCCTATTTCAACACCGCTGGGATTTCGTCCTCCACTTCAGTGGACGAAATATCTATTTTATTTTAGAACCGCCGGGATTTCGTTTTCTGGAACTTGTGACAACAAAGGTCTTACAGCATCTCTGCAGACTTCGCGGGAAGCGATACCGAAGAGTTTTTCATACTGGGCTACGAGCTTTGCAAGAACTTCTTTTGTGTTTCCTTCAATGTTTACTTCATGGCTTTTTATATCAATCCGAAGTCCGCTCACCTTCTCTGCTTGTTCCCACGCAATAGGGCCAATAATAAGGGCTTGCTCTTGAATGATTTTATCGGCGAGTTGGTTGGTAAGAGTGGTCATAAAACCTATGATACAGTACTTTCGCTCTCTT
>Ga0209542_10008574_pt1 | contig 19044 bp, 17 predicted proteins | sample RifCSPhighO2_01_FD_184028 | JGI IMG/M metagenome (GOLD analysis project Ga0209542, IMG submission 184028) | Soil microbial communities from Rifle, Colorado - Rifle CSP2_plank highO2_0.1 (SPAdes) (version 2) | ecosystem: Environmental > Terrestrial > Deep subsurface > Rock core/Sediment ...
TGGGGATTGAAAATGCCAAGGTCAATGACCTCCGGCACACTTTCATCGCCCACCATCTCATGAGTGGCACGCCTTTGACAGTGATTTCCAAACTAGTCGGCCACAAAAGACTCTCAACCACAGAAAAGTACCTGGAATTTATCAAAGACAACAAAGTAGAAAAAAATGTCAGATTGGAAGAGCTATAAAAATCTAAAATTACCGGCCTACTAAAAGCATATATGAGCCAACCAAAAATAGTATTAAATACGAACGACCTGCTTCGAGAACACGGCGTACCTATTGGAGTTCTCCAAAGTAATAGACCAGAAATACCTGCGTGGGAACATAAATTTTATACCAGACCTGAAGATATACAAAGAATTGCTGCTGAAAACGGGATAAAAAATTATAAAACAGTGCTTTGGGTCGGTCTAGATTCCACTCTTAATGTAGCGGTTGGATCCCAAATCAAAATCACAACTCTTTATGACACAGATGAAGTTGTGATAGAACTAACAAGAGTAAATTTTCTCAAAGTTAGAGATTGGGCATTTCTTTATGGTCGTGAAGATGAGTTATATATTGTTGATGCTGATAAATTTGGCTTGCCTGATTATGAATATGTAAAAGAAAGACTTGCTCATTTTGACGAATTCGAGAGACAACATAGGTATGGCACGGAACGGTAAAATAAAACTTCATTCAAACTCCGTCCGGTACTCGGGGTATTTTTTGAATAGTTCTTCCCGTTCTCCAGGTTTGAGATCGGGAATAAACGGCCGGAACTCGTTGATAAGTTCCGGGTGGTGTTTAAAAGCATAAAGTAATTTGTTGACATAGTTGTGAAGGTCCCGCGCATAAGAAATATTGACGATTTTGAAATTTTTGATCGCCGCTGCACCTGATCGGGCGACAAAATAGCCCAGTCCAAAAAGGGCCTCAAGATAGCTTGAGCCGTATGAGCCGGTATCCTCTATTTCATCGAGCCCCAAGGAAAACTGATACCAGGTAAAAGGGGTGGTATAAATGATTTTGGTTAGTCTTCTAGTAGTGATGATGAAAATTGATTTGCGGAAAGTTTGGGCCATCCACCACATCCCCAAAATGAATATCAAACTGACTCCGATCACTAGGGGCAACTTGAGTAAACTCGCTTCTTGTAAAAACTGCTCGCCAAAACCTACGAGGTAATAACCCAAGATGAATCCTACGAGAAGCACTGCGCTGAAAATGAGTAAACGCAGATTGTGGATGATGGGAGACTCGCGGGTGATAAATAGTATCCGCTCGCCGCTATTTTCTCCGGGAAATCTCAACTCCGTATATGGAAAAGCAAACTGTTTGACATCGCTCGCGTTTTTCATGGGTTTTTTTCTTAGGGCTTGTAACAAAATAACTTATACAAGCTGCCTCGTCTTTTTGGTGAGCTTCTGCGTTACTGCTCAAGCTCAAGTATACATCGTATACTATCGCTCGCAGTACCTTGAATCTCACGCAAAAATACTTCGTGATCTTGCACAACTTATTTTGTTACAAGCCCTTTAGTATTTGCAGTTTATCTTCAATGATTTTGGCTTCTTCCCGACACCAGGGTGAAAAACTCTCCGGCGTCCCTTCGATTTCTTGCAAAAAAACCCGCCACGGCACCCATTTCCAGTCCTGGACTTCGTTCAGATTGGGCTTGGGATAAGCATAAGACCTTCCTACTAATATCGGGCAAATCTCATTTTCCATTATCCCATTTTGATCGGTAAACTGATAGCGGTAAGGAGCGACCTCCTCAATCGTGGTAGCTACCATTCCCAACTCTTCCTTGAGCCGGCGCTGGGCTGCTGCGACCGCAGTTTCATCAGGACGCGGATGACCGCAAACCGTGTTGGTCCAGATATCAGGAAAGGCTTTCTTCCAACGGGATCTTTGGGTGAGCATGACCTCCCAGGTTTGGTTGAAAAGGAAAAGCGAAAACCCGCGGTGCAACCGGGTGGTTGTCGTGTGAACTGCGTCTTTTTCCGCCCGGCCGATATCCTGATCGTTTTCATTGACTAAAACTACAAGTTCCATAAAAAGTTGTGCTTTATAAAAATCCCGAAGTGCGCCCGGAATGATTCGAACCCTCAACACTTTGTGTACCTGCCCGCCGCGCTTTTTGTGCGTCCAGATGGATTCGAACCACCGACCAACTGTGTATAAGACAGTCGCTCTACCGCTGAGCTATGGACGCGCTTTGGCAGGCGGGTAAGACAAATGCTCTACCGTTGTCAGCCAAAGGCTGATCTGGGCCAAAGGCCCATCGGCCGTTGGTTGAGGCCTTTGGGCGAAACTACGGGCGCGCGAGAGTATTGTATCAAAGTATTACTAAGTAGTAAAAGTAGATTTTAGTAGAAAAAAGTAGGATTTAGGTATTTTGTCATTGCGAGGAGTCCCGATTCTATCGGGACGACGCGGCAATCTCAAAAAAAGCTTGTTTGGCAAAACCAGATCATATCTTCCGGAGCCAGATCTTGTTTCATAGGATTCTGCAAGACTTCATCGATATACTCACAATGACGAATCCACTGGTAAGAATTGAATACACTCAACACTTGTTGTGCTTTTGGGTGGTAAAAGAGTACTATATCAACATAAACGTATGAACAAGCGTTTTTTGGTGATTTTTAGCAGCATATTACTACTGGCTTTTTTTCTCCGAATGTATGCGCTCACCCAATACCCTACCGGTTTTCATATTGATGAAGTGACACTCGGTTGGAATGCCTATTCGATTTTGAAAACAGGCCGGGATGAAACGGGAAGATTTTTACCTCTCTATTCTCGCTCTTTTGGCCTAGACAGGGCCCTGGGTAATTTTTTATTAACCGCGGTCTCAATCAATTTCTTAGGATTATCTGAATTTGCCGTCCGTTTCCCCTTTGCTTTCTTTGGTGGCTTGACCCTAATTCTATGGTATGTATTTATCAAAAAGCTAATCATTTCCACTAAAATCGCTCTTATTTCCACTCTGCTTCTCGCTATTTCACCCTGGCACATAGCATTGTCTCGCACTTCTTCAGAATCCACGGTTTCACTGTTTCTCATTTTACTGGGACATATTTTCTTTTTATCTGCTTTGTCACAAAAAAAATTCTCCCACATGATCTTGAGTTGGGTGAGCCTAACGTTGAGTTTATTCTTTTATCATTCAGCAGTCGGATTTGTGGCCTTATCTGTCATCACCTTGGGTAGTTGGAGTTTTCTCAAAGCTACTACTCAAAAGGAGCGTCTGTGGAGTGGGTTAACACTTCTGTTTATTGGGGTTTTAACCTTTGTCTTTTTTATATTTGGCAAAGGTGGAGCAAATCGTTTTGATCAAGTTGCATTTTACCGCGATAGTACCGTAACTTATGAACTTGATAAAATGCGTTTTGAGGAAGGATCCTTACAAGTACTTAGGGCTCGTATTTTTCATAACAAATTAATTGTCTATACCAAAGTTCTGATAAAAAATTATTTTGACTATTTTTCAGTAGACTTCTTGTTTGTAAACGGCGGCAAACCTCCACGTTATATGCCTCCGGCAATGGGACTCCTCTATCTTTTTGAACTACCTCTACTTTTGATCGGTCTGTATGTGTTGGCCCGCAAATGGAACCAGGCTTGGGTACTCCTGTTTTTATTGTTACTTGTCAGCCCAGTTGTAGCAGCTCTTACTTCTGAATACACCCCAAATTTGCAACGTTCCTTTTTTATGGTGCCTTACTTAGAAGTAATCGTTAGTTTGGGTTTATGGCAAGTACTTACTGTTATTTCTAAAAAGAAACTGTGGTTATTTTCAAGTATGCTACTGCTTAGCTTACCCATTATTTATTATCTCCATCAATACTATATCCATATGCCCGTCCATGATCCTCTGTATAGAAATGACGGAGCCAAAGAATTGGTGACCACCGTCATGTCACTTAAATCACAGTTTGATAAAATCATCATAACAAGAGATCCCGAACCCCCCTACCATTATTTTTTCTTTTTTACTAAGTTGAGTCCTTTTGAATTCCAAGAGAAATATGTACCCCTCATCCACCAAGAAAAAGATTGGGCTTTTGAGGATATGACCATTTTTACCCAAAAAGAGTGTCCTACTGATATTGAAAATGCCTATCCAGGAAATGTTCTATTTGTAAACAGTGGTCAGTGTTTGTTTGATAATAAAATGAAGTTGTTGTTTACTTCAGTCGGAACTATTACTCGCAAAGATGGATCGATTGTCTACCAGCTGTTAAAACGAAAAATTTAGAAGATACATTACAGTCTCGCCCGTTGGGCGATTTCGGCTTCGACCAGTTCCCGCGGCCGGCCGTATTTGAGGCGTGAGAGTTGGATGATGGCTTGGGCGACTTTGGGATTGGAAGCTTTTAGTTCCGCTTCCACATCCCGCGTCATATCTAGACTAAACGGCGGCACCGGCTCATTTTTGACCACAGTTTTGACATAAGCATTGTACCGTTCGATATTGATGAGATCCGATTCATTAAATACCGGCTGGAATTCGTGCTGTAAATAGTTGGCATCGGTGACGCCGACGCGGAAAGTGACCAACGTCCCCACGTTGCCAAAAATGGCATTTTTGACTTCCTCCTCCATCTGGCCGATGAACTGGTTGGCTACCGTCAGATTAAGACGGTATTTTCTGGCTTCGGATAAAATTTGGGCAAAGTCAGGGGTGGCAAAATTTTGAAACTCATCCACATACATGAAAAAGTCGCGCCGTTTGTCCTCCGGCGTATCCTGCCGGCTCATGGCAGCGATCAAAATCTTGGGGACTAGAATCAACCCCAGGAAATTGCTATTTTCCTCGCCAATTTTACCTTTGGCCAAATTAATTAAAAGAATTTTCCCTTCATCCATGACTTTTCTGAAATCAAAAGAAGATTTACTTTGACCGATGATGTTACGCATCAATTTGTTGGTCACGAAACGACCAAATTTGGAAACGATATAGTCCAAAACTTCAGACTTGTGGAAATCAGCTGTTTGAGCAATCTGGTCAGTCCAGTAACGGCGGATGATCGGATCCTGGACTTTGGGCAAGAGTTGCTGCACAAATGAAGAATCGGTAAGCACCCGGACGATCTCGACAAAAGTATTTCCCGGTTCAGCCATCACCGTAAGCATCGCGTTGCGGACAGCATGCTCAAATCTGGGACCGATGATACCAGTTTTCATCGGGTCGTATAGTTTGTACATGAGTCCGACGATCGAGGTAGCCACAAAGTGCTTCTGTTCTTCAGTTTTGGCTTCAAGCATGTTGAGTCCCATTGGCCGTTCCGAATCTGAAGGGTCAAAATAAATCACATCCTCGGCCCGTTCGGGAGGAATCAGTGGCAAGAGTTTTTCGATAGTATCGTGAGGATCGATAAAACACACGCCCTCCCCCGCCTTGATATCTTGTAAAATCAGCGACTTCAGAAGTTCGGATTTGCCAACACCGGTTTTCCCAATCGTATAAATATGCCGCCTCCGGTCATCGCGGCTGATATATACCGGCCGGGTTTGTCCCCGATAGCGAGAGTTACCTAAAAATAAACCGCTACTTGGCAGGAGAGCCGAGGCTGGGGCACGCTTAGCATTTTGCCAGTGGACATTGTGCGTCTCAACCGACTTATTGGGAAAATGAAAGACGGTCGCGAGCTCTTCGCTACTCAAAATCGAAGTTTGCTTAAACCGCGGCAGCTCCAAGACCGGAAAGTAGCGGTAAATAAAATCGATCATAAACAAGCGCTTGAGGAGATATTTGGTTTTGGTAAAGTTGTTTTGGTCGGAGTTAAATTGGGAAAAAGCTCCCAGCAAATTATCAAGATGCATCTTGGCTGACTCTTTGGTTTGCGATGAAACCACCATCCGGATAACTGTACGAAATCCCGGACGGCTGCATTTATTGCTGATTGACTCTAAGGTTTTGGGGTCGTAAGCGAACTTGGCCTTTTCCGGATCAGCTTCTTGCTTTTTGATATGAGAAACGAAACTTTGGCCCGATTTTTTCCATTTGCCGCCGGCTGGCGAAACTATCACTTGGACCGCTGCGCCCTCCCCCGGCTGCATTTTGGCTAGAACTGAAGTAATTGAAGATAATGGATCTGTCGGCAATTCCCGGAAAATCCGGATAGGAAAATAGTCTAGACTCTTTAACCGTACCGACGCAAAAGCCACTTGACCCTTTTCGGAAAAAATATTGTATTCATCGACTGTAATTATGTCAGCCCCGGGATAAGCTCCATAAATCAACTTCTCGACTAAATCGCGTAATGAGCTGGGGGTCGAGACATAAAATGTGATATCTCCTGGGGTAGCCACGATCTCAAAACTGATATGCGGCTGCGGTTTGAGAAAACTGAACCAACCACTAGAATAAAGCGAAGCCAAAGAAGCAAACATCTGTTCTGCTGCATCAATTTTGACTTCATTATCCCGCGGCACCAAGACTTGCAAAAGGACGTATTCCAAAGACCTTTCTTCCCGATCTTTGTACTTATACCAAAGTAGGATCAAAAAAAACACTCCGGCCAGTCCGGCCACAGCCAGGACCAGTACGATCGCGCTGATAGTAAACACCTGGACGCGATAAATTAAATCAGCTATGAGTTCAGTTCCTGGCATAGAAAAATAATTCAAAATGTAAAGATCAAAATGGAAAATGACAATGCAAAAATTTAAAAATTAGTTTCTCATTTTTTTACATTTTTAACTGTCATTTTGATTTTTGCACTTTGCATTTTACATTAATAACTTTGTCTGATTACCTTACCTCCAATGATTTTAATATGCAGATGCGCCTGTTTTAAACGCCTGATACACCACTCGGCCAACCATTTTAAACTGGTCATGATTTGTGCATGCAGACCGGTCAATATCTGATCATCAGTCAGGGGTAGTTGCACCGTGGTGGCGGTGGTCACCGGTTGCGCCATCCCCAAGGCTTGCACTCCCATTTGTTGTAAGTCAGGTGGCAAATGGATCGTTTCGCTTGTCTTGGTTACTCCTGCCTGTACTAATTCCGGCGACACTTCAATATCAGTTACCACTTCTTCGATCCGCCCGGTCTCAGCTGTCTGCACTGGCTCCTGCTCTTTTGGTAGTCCACTTGCCATCTGCACCACCGGCTGATTTAACCCATGATTTTGGGGTTGATTATTTCCAACAGATGAAATACCTAGTTGTGGATCAGGCAGATTAGGCATTGCTACTATCATATCACAAGCCTTGTCTTAAGCTAAGATCACACTTCCGCAAGGAGCGCTCAACGAGCGTTGCCAGATTAGCCGACTTTTACGTTTTGGCCGGATTGGTGTTTGTCCAGTAACGATCCGGTTGGGTCGCTCAAATTGAAACTTGCGATGTAAACGTAAATACAACCACCAAAAAATCCACCAATCTAAACTCGCGATTTTGGTTTTCCGCATGGGTTCAATCTGTAGTTTAAATTCGCCTAACCGCGTTTGGGACTCGCTCCTTGCTTGACCCCAAAAGAACTCTTGCCAATTGCTAGTCAGTCGCTGCCAAATTTGGATAAGTCCTTTTCTGAATCTTCCAACGAACCAGCTTTCAGATTCTCTGGAGCTGCCTTGTTGTTTGAGCCATGACAATTGCCAGTTCGGACGTACTTCCCTTTCGGGCCTGACCTTTTTTCTTAATTCTTTCCGAAAATTTATGCCTTGGTTTTTATCGGTAAACTTCTTGTACAAATACGCTAGCTTAATTTGAAATTGTTTTAAGAAATTTGTTTTTGTTTCTTGGCGTTTGAGCATAGATTCGGGTTTAGTGGCGACTTTGATACGAACTATCTCAGTTCTGTGCAAAAAATAGGTAAATAAAGCTTGCAGTTTTTCCCGGCTGATGTGTAAAAACCCGGCGATTTTTTCGCGCCCGCGACTGATAGTTGATTTTAGAGGTTGAACTATTGTCTCAATCTTTGCTGGTATGCGTTTACTTAATTCTTTTGGCTGCATTTTTACCCAAGTAAAGATTTGCCTGACTTGCGTTTTTTTCTGCGTGAATATCTCTACTAACTGTTTTATGTAAGCTCGCCTCTTAGTTTCTGTTTTACTTCCAATAGTGGATTTAGCTACCGCAGGTTCAGTTCTCTTTATTGATGCAGGTTGGATCAAAAAAACTTGTTTAATTTTCACTTGCAGTTTTTCCCGCCAACTTAAGTTGGTTGGTTGGGAAAACCTGGCCTCAAGTTGTTTTTGCTGCCGGGTACGTTTGATTTTTTCCGTCATCCAGGCGCTTCCCGCCACCACCAGAGTTTGCCATAAATTGGGTTTGGACGGTGAAAACAGGGCTTTTTCGGCTACTGGCAACCGGAGTTTTATTTCTTTTCTTGGTTTTGACTCTGCTGATTTTACCAATCTTAAATCACGGATAGCTGGAATTTTGTCTGATCCTTGATAGATCAACCGATTCGTGAAATTTACGTCAACAATTTTCTTTTGCCGCACATAATCTCGGCTTCTGTCCAAAAATCCGCCTTCCGTATTTAGATAAGCACCTTGAGTCTTCACTAACAACAATCCTTCACTGTCAGCTGCGTGATATTTATCGCTACCTGTATTCTTGCGTAAAACATCGCTGATTTCTTTTCTCGACAAGTCCCGGCCGGCGGCAGCTGCAATATCAAAACTCCGCATCACTACAATTCCATCACTTTTTACCTGCCAATCTTGCAGATACCGAAATGCACCGTCCTTACCGGCAGCCGTCACCAAATGCTTACTGCCTGCAAGGATCGCTTGTTCCAGTTTTTCTAAACGGGCTAGTTCTGCCTCATCAGGGGCAACACCCAAACTTGGACCTAAACTGCGCACCCGCTCGACAAAAACTTCATGAAACATCCTACCATCGAGACTACCTCCATCAGCTATTTGTAAACCCTTTTCGGTGATCCGATACCGTGTCTGGAAAGTCGACGTCCGTGATTTTTCTTTGATATGGGAGCGTACATCCTCACCGATAGCTCGTCTCGCGATTTTTCGGAGTTCACCCCAACTCACGGTCGCAAGTGAAGTCTCGCTTTGGTTGACTTCTTCAAGTATTCGGTTCCGCGAAACAGAGTTGTTCCAGCTATGTCCGCCGCCTCCACCCATATCTCCGATGCCTGGTATGACTTCCATAAAAAAAACCTCCCGGGTCCCGAGAGGCGAAGTTGGTTGGCAGTTGATAGTAAGTAGTTCGCAATTCAAATAGCAACCGCCCACTGCAAACTATCTACTGCAAACTAAGTTTTCCTGCTCGGGATATATAATAAAAGCGAGTTCCTGACTCCCGCCATTTCGACGGATCACAGTTGCGGCACAGTCCTCGATTCGCACGAGGTTCCTCAACTTTTACTCAACAATGTTAATGAGTGCGAGCGTGTGGAAATTTTTGCAGCTCGCATCCGAGGAGGGACGATGCCTTAATGATCAACTAGAGCAACATCCCGATCGAGTTGCGGAGCAAGAAAATTTCTACTGCGAGCACTAATTTACTATTAGTAGTCTACCCCTTTTTTGGCCAAAATTCCAGCATCATAAGGATGCTTAATTTTTTTCATTTCCGTCACTAAATCGGCAGCTTCCATAATTTCCGACTTTGCTTCACGACCAGTCAAAACCACAGTCACTTCTTCAGGTTTACTCGCAAGCAGAGCGAGCACTTCCTTGAGTTCAACAAGTTTTCCTTCGATTGCTCCATTGATTTCATCGAGAATGACTAATGGCCATTTTTTACTCATAATCTCTTTTTTGGCAAGCTCGAAAGCGTTAATCGCGCTTGCCTTATGCTCCTCTTTTGACTTTTTATCTCCCATGATGCCGACAAAGCCGCTGCCTGCTGGGATAATGGTTATGTCCTTAATATATTTTTCAACTGCTTTGTGTTCCCCGGTTTTCCATAGCTTAATAAATTGGATGACCAATACTTTCCCACCCCACCCAACTGTGCGAAGTGCCATGCCAAGTGCTGCTGTTGTTTTTCCCTTCCCGTCACCAGTGTAAACAATTATTAATCCTCGGTCTCGCATCGTATTATGCAAGTACCACGGGTATCAAAAGTATCACTGGTATCACCAGCTTATCTATTCTCGTGATACTTGTGGTACTCGTGCTACTCGTCATACTTCAACACTCTGAGTATCCGCAGCCATAGCACTTTTTGCACCCTTCTTCGTGAGCTAGAAGCGCTTCACCGCATGACGGACACAAATCAAATTCAACCGGCTTGGCAAACAATGGTTGCTGTCCAGCAACTACCGCCGGTACTACCGGCTCTGTTTCAATTTGAGTTTCAGCATGACCATTTCCCACTACTCCATGACCATTGGTAGAAAGAGTTGCTTGGCCATTGGTTGATTTGATATGTTCACCCAACACTTTGCTTATTGCATCTGGCAACGATCTGACGCGCTTTTCCCCAAAACCCACATGCCGCGACCCGCCAATACCTCCCAGTTGATGTATCACTTGCTTGACTCGCTCTTTTTCCGAAAGTGGTGAAGCCATACGTAAGACTAGTGAAATCAATCGCCCTATCCCATCGGCCATTGCTGCCACATCGCTCCCCGCTTTACCCACTGTCACAAAAACTTCAAATGGATTTTCCCGGCCTTCACCATTACTATTGACTGTCACATAGGCTTTTCCTACCGGAGTTTCAATTTTGTAGGTTGATCCATGGACTACCATTGGCCGCGGTTTAATCTCCGGCTGGATAGGCGTCGGTGTCAAAGCCGTATGACCGTTGCCTGCCTGCGCAGGCAGGGTTTGAACAGTTTCTGCTTTCTTCTCAGTAATCCGCTCCAAGACTCCGGCTCGGGATCCATCCCGCATGTAAGTCACTCCTTTGCAACCTAAATCATAAGCCATCATGTAGAGTTTTTTTACATCTTCCACTGTATGAGCATTGGGTGCATTAACGGTTTTGGAAATTGAGGCATCGACATATTTTTGGATCACCGCCTGGACTTTGACATGATCTTCTGGAGTCAAGTCATTGGCTGAAACAAAATAAGAAGGTCGCTCCTCCGGCTTTGGATTTCGCCCGTTTTTGGCCTTGAAATCGGCAAACCAAGCATCATACAAAGGATGGCGCAAAATATGCTCCCCCAATCTATCCCGACGAATAAATTCAAATTCATAGACAGGTTCAATTCCTGATGAAGTTCCGGATAAAAGCGAAGTCGAACCGGTGGGCGCTTGCATCAAAAGCACGCTATTTCTGATGCCCTGCTTTTTGATACCTGCTCTGATGTGCTCTGGTAATTGTTTAATGAAATATCCCTTTAAATACTTTTCGGCATTAAATTTGGGAAACGGTTTTTTATCACGAGCTGTTTCAACAGAAGCTTCAAATGCAGCGTCGCGAATAATTTTGTAGATTTTATCGCAAACAACGATGCTCTCTTCTGATCCGTAACGAATACCCATCTTAATCAATGCATCTCCCAAACCCATGGTACCCAAGCCGATCCGACGCTCGCCATTTAATTGGGTTTCACGAATGCCTGGAAAAACATAGACATCTTGGTCAATAATGTTATCTTGGAAACGAACGGAGATTTTGGCGATTTTGGCAAGTAGTTTATAATCCATTTCGCCTTTTTCGTTGACCAAAGCGGCCAGATTGATGGATGATAAGTTGCATACTCCCCAAGCCGGAAGGCCTTCTTCACCACAGTTTAAAACCAGCAGGCCATTTGCCGAAAACTGGTGTATTTCAGAAACTGTAATGTCAAAGACCTCTTCAATTCCATCTGGTTCCAGTTCTTTTACTGTAGCTACCAATTGTTGCCTGTAGGGCCCTCGTGTATAACGAGATAAAAGCGATCGTAACTTTTCTTGTTTTGCTTTTTGCAAAAATCCAATCAAACCTGCAAATGTTACTAAATCAGATTTAGATATAACTAAATCATGATACGCTTGACAATGATAATCAGCGTATGCACCTTTACCGTTTGGAAGTTTTCTGATCCCATCAGCTCGACGATTCTCATAGATGCGGCTCATAATCCCAAAATTTAAAAGTAGCCGTTGCACATCGACAAGCAAAGCCTTACTGATAGAAGTAAGTCTTGCACTTACACCTTTTTCCGGAGTACCAGCAACATGCCCATCACTTGAAAATAAACCTTGTAAATACCCACGTTGCATCATTTCCGAACCGGCAAGAACTGCTTTGGGAACTAGATATTCATTGGCGTGAGTGAGACCATAACGCTGTGCTATCCTCCATAGTCTTACAGATTCAACCACAGCTTTGTTTTCTTTTTCAACATATTGAGGAGTCACTGAATAGGAGCGTGCGACCACCTGTTCTCCTGCCACAAGTTGTGAAACCATGGTAGCAAATTTTGGAGCAAGTTCTTTTTTTTCATCATGGTAGAAATAAAGAGTAGCTACATCTTTTTTCATACTTCCATCACCAACTAACCAACCTAATACCTGACCTTCCTCCAAAGACCCGTTTTTCCCAAAGCCTCCGCCACTCGTAAGCACGATCTTGTCGCTCGGCGTTAATTTTTCTGCAGCTTTTGGTCCATCTAAAGTAACCACTTTATGATCTCTGGTTAATCGTAGTTCATATCCTTCATGAGTTTTAAGTCGAAACACAGGCTTCACACCAGTTTTTTTAACTGCTGTGGAAAGATACGCTTTTCCATTTACAATAGCTGTAAATGGAGTATTTTCTTCATATAATTGTCGCATATACTTTAGTCCATCACTTGTCGCGACCAATGTATCTCCTGTTACACACGGATTTACACAGTTGATGTAGTTGAAGTAATAATTGGAGTGCTGTTTGTTGTAGCGTTCCATAAACACCAAGCCCGGCTCGGCACTCCTCCAAGCTGCCTGGCAAATCAGATCCCAAAGTGAACGGGCTTTGATAGTTTTGACGACTTTTGGTTTTTTACCCAGATCCAACCAATGCTGCATGATCCCATCCCATTTGGTATCGTAATCCGGATCGTCCTTGTCGGGAAAAACCAGATCCCAATCACGATCGTTTTTGACGGCTTCCATAAAAGAATCAGATACGCAGACTGATAAATTAGCACCATTTATCCGCGACAAATCCTGTTTGACGGTGATAAATTCTTCCACATCCGGATGCCAATCCCAAAGCATGAGCATCAAAGCTCCACGTCTCGTCCCCCCTTGTTGAATGATATCTTTGGTAGCCACAGAAAAAAGTTCCGCCCAGTTACATGGACCGGATGAAAAGCCGTTAACCTTTTTGACCCGCGCTCCCCGGGGACGAAGCGATGACAGGTTGATCCCCACTCCTCCGCCTCTAGCCATGATTTCCACCATTTGTTTTAAGGTTTCAAGTATCCCTCCGCGTGAATCTTTGGGTGAGGGAATCACGAAGCAATTGTAGTAAGTGACTTTATATCCGGTACCTGCTCCTGACAAAATCCTTCCTCCCGGAACAAATTTAAAATCAGTCATCGCCTCATAAAATTCATTTTCCCAGTATTTTTTTTCTTTGACTGTTTTTTCATTGTCAGCCACACCTCGGGCAATCCGACGCCACATCTCCTCTGGAGTTTGTTCAATGGGTTTACCCTCTTTGTCCTTGAGAGCATACCGATCTAAAAATACTTTGCTACGAATTCCAGTAAGTTGCATATATAAAAAGTTAAAAGTCAAAGGTCAAAAGGCAAAAGTCCAGTTCAAAAGTAAAAAATTAAGAATTTAAAACTTTTGAAGTTTAACTTGCAATTTTGACTTTTGATTTTTGCATTTTGATTTTTATAAAAGTTTATGTAGTTCTTTTTCAAACTCCTCAAGATCCACAAACCTGCGAAAAACAGACGAAAATCTGATATAGGCGACTTTATCTTTTTTCTTAAGTCTGGTCGCTACCATTTGCCCGATCTTTTGGCTATCGACTTCAACTGACTCTCCCCCCCGCAGTTCCCGCTCTACTTCATCAAGGATCTCTTCAATATCTTTATGGGTCAAGGTCGTTTTCTCCGCTGCCTTTCTGATTCCACTTCCCAACTTTTCCCGGTCAAAACTTTCGCGCGTCCCGCTTTTTTTGATAACCACCAGTGGCACGGTTTCAATCCGTTCGTAGGTCGTAAACCGCTTACCGCATTTACTGCATTCCCGGCGCCTTCTCGTCACCGACAGATCTTCACTATCCCGCGTCTCGACTACTTCAGTTGCCTCATGTGTACAATACGGACATTTCATAATTAGCTGTCAGCTTCCAGCTATCTGCTTTCAAACTGTCTGATGGCTGAGAGCTGATGGCTGATAGCTATTTCTCGTGAAACCTCAAACACTATCTGTGGTGCCAAAGTCAAAGATAAGACACTACATAACCCGCGTCAAGATCACAAACTATATCTTTTTATATCAGTCCTGGCCTTAGCTTCAAACTTGTATTTATCAATTTGTTATAAGTTTAGTTACATAACAAACTTAGGTCGCTTACTCTATTAGAGTATTTTTTTAGTTCAAAATGATAGTCTTATTAGGATTTAGTTAATAATAAACTTTTACCTATAAACTAGAGAAGTAAACTTCTATCTAGGAATTTTTGGCGTTAGAATAATCTATATCAAAATCAGCCGCCAAAATGCTGCAAGTAAACGTGTATTATATTGTTATGGGTTTATTTTTTGAGGTTGTAGTCGTCGGCTAAGGTTTTGAGTTGAGTAAAAAGGCGGTTAAATTGGTCTACGGAATTCAAATCGGTGCGGTTAATTATGCCTTCGACCACTTCCTGTTCTTTGGCTAAAGACCCTTCGAAACGGTCTTTAAGACTCCGCACTTCACTAGTATTGGAATTGCTGATTTTAAATATCTCTACCTCAGCTTGACTAAGATATCCCACCCCATCAGCCAACGTCTTGGCTGCCAAATCTTCTTTGTTTTTATCCAGAAGCATCATGCTCATTTTGAGGTATTTATCCGCGAGCAAAATCAAAAAGTCTACCCGTTTGACTTGATTGGAGATCAAAATAAGCAAGATCTTATCCCGCAAAACTTTCACAAAAAACAACGGATGGTCAGGTAATATCCCGGGGAAAGGTAGTGAGTAGATTACCGGGGAAGGAGACGACTTCGGCGCTTGCGGTGACGATTCTTGCGCGAGCGCGAGCGTCAACATCCCAAAAAAACTGAAAGCGACAATTACGGCTGCCAAAACTTTAAGCATGTTTGGTAAAAACCAATTATATCACGAAGACAAAACTTCTCTTAATACAACTTCGCCCAGACTTACATAGGTTGTACCCATCTTATCTGATTGACTTTGCCATAAAGTGACAGCCTTGACCTCAACTCGCGGCAATTTAAAGTTCGTGTGAGATAAATCCCAACCTCCAGCCTGTGATGTAAACCGGCCCAAAGTCACATGCGGATAAAATTTGCGTTTGTCCCGGGCAAATTTTAAATTTTCCAAAACGTTATTGATTTTATGGTAAAGACTTAATAAATTTTCTTCAGAGATGGCTTCCAAGACTACCAAGCTCTGTTGATTTACCAAAATAGCTATTTCTCCAAAATTCAGGGTAAAACCGGAAGTATCTGCGAGCTTTTGCCGAAGGCTAGTCAAAATTGTCTCTGGAACGACTACGGTGTTACCCAAAAATTTGAGGGTCAGATGCAATTTTTCCGGCACTTCCCATTTGATTTCCGGATAATCTTGACCTAGACCACTCAACAGTTTTCCCAGTTTTTGTTTAGTTGATTTAGGTAGACCAATACCCACAAATAACCTGCGTTTCATGCCTGTTGAAATTCCTCTTGGATATCTATAAAGGTGATTCCGGCTGCTTGGTAAATTTCTTGTTCTAATTGTTTGACTTTGGGAAAGCTTTCATTCAACTCTTTAACCGCTTCAGGCGGCAAATGTTCTTTGTACCAAAGTTTAAACCGGTGATCTACTCCGATTACTTCATATTTAGTCATTTTGTCAGCCAAATAGACAATTTTTTCTTCCCAGGTTTTAGGAGTTAGTTCCGGATCAAGAATCGCATGGAGTGAATGCTTGCGCACGACTTCAGCTACTTCGTCAAAGCCTAATTCTTTCAAAATCCGCTCCGCCGTATCCGGATGCCGCTCCCCTGCCCTTTTTGTAACATTTTTATCAATATCATGTAAGAGTGCCGCCGCCTCAACTAGGGCTTCATTTATTTTGACATTTGAATTTTGAGCTTTGAGCTTGCTTGCAAAGAATTTTGCAAGCTGAGTTACTTCTTCCACATGAATTCTTTTGGCCGAAGGCAGATTGTACTTGTCCCACAAGGCTAAACATTGAGGTCTTGTTGGTATCATATTTAAACCAGATGTTTATCAATTTTCAGAAGAACTTCAGTAAGTATTTCTTGTGGAGATTTGGTAGTCGTATCGATAACCAGGTTATAATTTTTTGGGTCTAAAAAATCGTTACGCTTATAAATACTCTGTAATTTTCCATAAACATTACTTTCCCGTTCTTTGATCTGAACTTTCGCTTCCTCAAGGCTCACTTTTTCCCTCTCGGCAAATCGCTTGATTCTTTCTTCGTCAGTACACGTCAAAAAAACCCGCAATACTCCCGGTAAATCATCTGCCATAATGCCCGTCATCCAACCTTCGAGTATGATGCGTTGTTCGTTTTTTAAAAGTTCGAGCATCCCAAAATCGACTACTTTGGTCAGGCTCTGGGTTTGTTCCTCTGCTTTTTGTAAGGAAGTGCCATGAGTTCTGGAATAATCCCGGAAAAAATGGCTGGCCGAAAACGTCGGCCAATTCAGTTTTTTAAAAAGGTCCCAAAACAGTGTCGTTTTACCAGAGCAAATAAGGCCTGAAATAGTGATTTTGCTATACATTTAGGAATGGTTTCTATAACCTAACTTATCTAATACTTTACCCAGTGTCTCCATTTGTCCGGAAGAATAGGTGTCAATCACCAAATTGAAATATTTAGGATTCCAGAAATCATGATTTCCATAAATTTTTTTCCATTTTCTGATATTTTCCTCTTCGCGTATTCTGATAAACTCTTTGGCTTCTTCAATGGTTACATTGTCGCGATTGGCTGAGCGATCTATTCGGACTGCCGCATCGCTGCACACAAGCAAAACTCGTAGCACGCTTGAAATGTCACGGGCCACAAATCCTGATAACCACGCTTCATAAATCATGTGTTCTTTTTCGACTAATATTTTTTTGGCCATCGCTTCCATTTTACGTTCGTGGTCATCTGGACGAAGCATCGCACCTCGTGCGTTTTCATCAACCCCGTGTTCCCGATCCCACGCTCGTTGAATAGCACCTGCGTTGATATATTCCCATCCTAATATTTGTTGCAGATTTTTGGCCAGCGTCGTAGTTCCCGTGGCGATCTTACCTGAAACTGTGATGTTACGGTATTTATAACTTTTGGGTGGATTGGGAACCATTCTCCCATTATATGTTTTCTTTGCATACCGTCAAGATTGGAAATCCTTGACAAGCGAAACATCTCAACCATATAATGGCTCATGGTAATCAAATATATGATTATCGGTAACTTAAAAGCGTAACAACAGGCTCCGCACATGCGGAGTATTTTTTTAGTTATATGAATTGGCAAGACAAATTTTTAAATATAACCTGGGATAATTTTCGAAAACAAGCATTTGATTTAAGCCTGCAAATTAGAAAAAGTAAAAAACAGTTTGATTTAATTGTAGCTATCGCGCGCGGTGGACTTGCACTCTCTCAACTTCTCTCTGACAATCTAACACTTCCGATTGCTTCATTTACTATCCAAAGTTACAAAGACCTCAAACAAGAAACTCTCCCCCATATCGTATATGGTTTAAATGCCAAACTGAAGGGCAAAAAAATTCTTTTAGTCGATGACGTCTGTGATACAGGAAAAACTTTCCTCCGCGGAATTTCTTATCTTGAAGAATTAGGAGCAAAGCGAACTCACATCACAACCTGCTCTATTCATTACAAACCCCATGCCAAATATATCCCAAATTTTTATATTGGGACTTCTACCTCGTGGATTATTTATCCTTATGAAGTCCGTGAAACTATCCAACAGCTTGTATCGATATGGAAAAAGGCTGGTGTATCATATCATGAAATGAAACAGAGGTTTCAAAGTTTTCAGTTTTCACAAACACAAATTGATTTATATCTACCAAACATAATATGAAAGATAATATTTTATCATCCAAGGAAGCTGTCCAATTTGTCTCCGGTTCATCTCTTTCACGTGCCCAAAAACTGCTGACTTCATCTCTCATCACACAAGCTCGATCATTTAAATACAATTTTCCCGGTAACACTGAATCTCTGCTCATTTTGGATGTGATCCATTTCTTAAATCACAAAGTTAACACGCGTCTTATTGATGCAATGGGCGAAGAATTGGCAGCTGCCGTTGAACCCTTTAGCCCGGATGTCATTCTGACTGCTTCTTCATCAGGTAATATTCCGGCTTTTTCAACCGCACTGCATATGGAAGATATGCCCGACGTCATTTATGCTCCCAAAGGAGCAACCATCACTATGCAAGAAGTTTACCGAGCAGAAAGTCGGTCTTATACACATGGCAAAACAGTGGATTTGACCGTTTCCAAAGAATGTCTACTTCCAAATCAACGAGTCGCAGTGTGTGATGACTTCTTAGATACGGGTAAAACTGCATTGGATTTGATTAACATCATCACCCAAGCGGATGCTATTCCCGTTTGTTTTTTCTTCGTGATTGAAAAGCCTTTCTCAGGCAGAGATAAACTAATTGCCGCCGGCATCTCCAATGATCATATTATTTCACTGATTACGATCTCTGATATGCTCGAAGGAGTCATCAAAATTGCAGGTTTTGATGAATGGTTTGAACTAGCAAGGAAGTAAAACACATGATTATTATCGTCGACTTTGGTTCTCAAACTGCCAACTTGATCGCCCGCCGCATTCGGGATTTGGGTGTAACGGTCACAACAGTAATTCCTGAACAGGCACTCGCAAAAATTAAAGAACTTGATCCTCGAGGCATCATTTTTTCCGGAGGCCCGGCCAGTGTTTATGGGTCAGGCGCCCCAACCATTGATCC
>Ga0209542_10008576_pt1 | contig 19041 bp, 20 predicted proteins | sample RifCSPhighO2_01_FD_184028 | JGI IMG/M metagenome (GOLD analysis project Ga0209542, IMG submission 184028) | Soil microbial communities from Rifle, Colorado - Rifle CSP2_plank highO2_0.1 (SPAdes) (version 2) | ecosystem: Environmental > Terrestrial > Deep subsurface > Rock core/Sediment ...
TCGAGCAAACTGAAGGCTCGGGTCTATTAACAGTCCCAAGGGGCATGGCTTGGTAGTGATACTTTCCGGCACAATTGGCAATCTGCACCGAAACGTATCTCCCCCAACCAACTTTAGCCGTCTTGCCTTCACCTGGAAGACTGGTCGCTGATAACTGGAGATCCACGTTCATCAGCGAAATGATGAGGCTGGCCCCAGCCAGCGAACCACCGTAAGTTACGAGGCTCGCGTGGAAGTCGTCGCCCGAGGCGCCGAGGTAAATCAGGTCCCCCGGCTTGAAAGTCTCCCAAGCGCAGGGTCCCTCCGGATAAACGACTGCCGAAAACCAAGAGGGTAGTTCGGGAGCCTCATCGGTTTCAAGTACCGAAGGTGTTGGGGACGCTGGAACGCCCGGGGTGCAGGCAGCCACCAGAGCAAAGCCGAAAACCAACAACAGTGACAAAGGCTTGAACATGTTACACCTCCTTCCGGTGTGTGTGATATGCCCTCATCGATGAAAAGTGCCGCCAAATCATACCACGAACAGCCTCAGGGTGCATCCTATATTGAAACTCCCCGCCTACAGTCGCTGGATGCGACAGCATCTGCGGGCAGGTGCTAAACTTTAGCTCATGACCGTCAAACGGCAAAAACCAGTTTACGCTTTTATCGACTCCCAAAATCTAAATCTTGGCGTTCGCTCCCAAGGCTGGAGGCTCGATTTTCCCAGATTCTTTGTTTACCTGAAAGACAAACTAAAGGTTACAAAAGCGTTTCTTTTCATTGGCTATCTAAAGGAAAACCAAAAACTATACCGTGCTCTGACCGAATCAGGCTACACTCTCGTCTACAAACCGATTGCCCACGGCGAATTCGGCAAGGTTAAGGGCAACGTCGACGCCGAACTGGTGCTTCACTCAATGATCGAGTTCAAAAACTATAAAAAAGCGGTCGTGGTCACCGGAGACGGAGATTTTTTTTGTCTAGTGGAATACCTTGACGGTAGGGGGAAACTTGGTAGAATTGTCATCCCCAACAGAAAGAAATATTCCCGATTTTACGTCAGGTTCAAAGACAAGGCTCTCTTCGTAAACGATATTAAAAGTAAGGTCTCAAGGCGATAAAAACGGGAGCGTTGTCTGCGGTACGAAACCGCAGACTTTCCTCCCTGGTGATAGCCACAATATAGCATAATAGCGCCAAGATGTCAAAACTTGCTTCCTACGCTGACAAGACCATCGAGTATCTGTTCTATGCTCTCTTCTTTTTTGTGCCTCTCATCCTCTGGCCGGGGACTTCCGAGGTGTTTGAATTCAACAAAATGCTTTTTGTCTATGTCCTGACCATCCTCATCTCCGCCGCCTGGATCATCAAGTGGATCGACCAAAAAAAGATCACCATCCGCCGTACCCCCCTGGATATTCCCATCCTTCTCTTCCTCCTCTCCCAGGTTCTCTCGACTATTTTCTCTATCGACACCCATACCAGCCTCTGGGGCTACTACTCCCGCTTCCATGGTGGGCTAATGTCCACCATCTCATATATAGTCCTCTACTACGCCCTGGTAACGAACTTCAAGCAAATCACTTTTCTGATCTACTCCATCCTCGGCTCGGCCATTTTGGTCTCCCTTTATGGGGTCCTGGAACACTTTGGTATCGACAAGCACCTCTGGGTTCAGGACGTCCAAAGCCGCGTCTTCTCTACCCTCGGCCAGCCAAACTGGCTTTCCGCCTACCTCGTCGCCCTCCTGCCGCTCCCAATCTTTCTCGCCCTACAGCATTGTCATCCCCGATCCAATCGGGGATCTATTCAAATAGATTCCCGCTTTCGCGGGAATGACGCCGTGGCGCTCATTTTTTATTTTTCCCTCGCCATTCTTTTCCTCATCACCATTCTCTTCACCAAGTCCCAGTCCGGCATCGGCGCCACTCTCGTCGTCCTGGCCGCCCTGTCCGTCTACTTCGTCGGAGCCCGCTTCAAGATGATTTATTTCCTGATCCTACTGGTTGTCCTTTTGGGGATCGTCTACAAGTGGTCTTTTTTTGTCAAGCTGAGTCCTTTTGGTCCAGGCAACCTCACCGAGTTGGTCCAAAAAGATCAGGATCACCGTATCGGCGGGTCTGATTCACTCGTCATTCGCCAGGTCGTCTGGCAGGGCGCCCGTGAGCTGGCCAAAAAATATCCACTCTTCGGCACCGGCGTAGAAACTTTTGGCTACTCCTACTTTTCTGTCCGTCCCGCTCTTCACAACCTCCTTTCCGAATGGGAGTTCCTCTACAACAAGGCCCACAATGAATATCTCAACTTTTTGGCCAATACCGGCTTCGTCGGCCTGGCCGCCTATCTCACTCTCATCGGTACCAGCCTGGTCCTTCTTTGGCAGCATCCCGCCCTTCTCTTTGGCTACCTCTCCATCCTTATCACCAACTACTTCGGTTTTTCCGTCGTCCCGGTCGCCCTCTTTTTCTTTCTTTTCCCCGCCCTGACCTTCATTAGCTTAAACCGGAAAGAAAAGTATCTTTCTATCAACTACCACATCAACAAAGAGCTCTCCTTATTCCTCTTGGCAGTACTTACCGGTTATCTAATTCTTGTTCCCCACCGCCAGTGGCGCGCCGACCTCGCATTCAACAAGGGTAAACAATATCTGTCTGCCAACTACCTCAAACAAAGTCTCGCGAGTCTCGAAAAAGCGACCCAGATTTCCCCCAACGAACCACTCTTCTGGAGTCAGCTCGCCGAAAGCCAAGCAGTCGGGGCATTCTCCGTCAAACAGCAGCTTGATTCCCAAACTGCCAGTCTCTCGGCGGAATTCATAGCAAGCGGCGAGAAACTACAAAACGACCTGATGCGGGCCTCTGAACAAAACGCCGCCAAAGCGATCAGTCAAAACCCGAATCACACTAACTTCTACAAGCAGAAAGCCAAAGCCGAACTCTACCTTGGCACTATTGACGCGAAGTATGACCAAGCCGCCCGGGAAACTCTGATCGTTTTGTCAAGACTCTCCCCTACCGACGCCAAGGTTACTTACAACATCGGCCTTCTTTATCAAAGCGCAGGTGAAAACGACCAGGCCAAGCTCTATTTCCAAAAAGCTCTCGCACTAAAACCGGATTACGATGCCGCCCGCCTGCAAATGCTATCGCCTTAGCGATTGCGGGCAGGTCAAAGCCCAGCTTCAATAGCCGGGTTTTCCAGCAAAAAAAATGCCCCTTATCCCCGGTTGTTCTTTCTCCTTGTTTACCATAGTTTTTTTATTTTCCTAACGGCTCCATCTTCCCCTAGTCAAATAAACTGGATAATTCCGCAATGATTGTTCCCAACCGACTCCCGTGTGCCCACACCAACCCTTTCGGCATCCAAATATCTCTGATCTCATAGCCTGTCCACTTCTTCGAGTGGTCGTATGAGATAACCTCAAAAACATATCCCCTTGGCCCAATAAAGTTTTTCTTCCGCTCTAAGAGCTTCAAGCGCCCCCGAATCTAGAGCGGTTTCTGGCTCAGCGCTAAGCACTGCCAACCCATCGGTGAATCTCTTAACCCTCGTTTTTAGGTCCTCTTTACTTGTTGCCATGTCTCAATCATTTATAAGTGGCCCATATTATATATTATTCTTTTCCCTGCCGGCCGTAAGTTTTTCTTGTCAGCTCTCGCATTATCCGAAAAGCCTTCGAGAACGAGTACTCCCGATCCGGAAAATAACCAAATAGTACATCCTCCGCCTTGCTTTCTCTCCCAGCGCCAGCGTAACCATTCAGGCTTTTTTTCTTTGCAGAAAAATCGGCCCGGATCGTCTGCTCGTTATAGGTAACCGCCAACTCCACCGTCGAGGCGTCGACAATCACCGGCACGTGGTTTTCATAGTTCAACGTCGCACTGACAGCATGTTTGCCTCTCCCTTCGCCCTTCTCGATCAACAAACCGATCATCAGGTTAAGCCTACCCGTCTTTCGATTCTCACTCACCTGAACCAGATAAAAACCATCTTCTCGTTCGCCATACGAGGCACGATAGATCCTCTCGTCCCTGCTTTCATAGGTATCACCCAAGATCATCTTGTCAATTTCAACTCCCAGTTCCATCAACTCACGCGCGCCCGCCTCGAGTAATACCTGCACCGTTACCGGGAACCCTTCAGGAAGTCCCTCTATTTCCACTCCGCCTCCCCTCAATGACTCGGCCAATTCCTCCGAAAGCTGCCTAACATCCCTGGTCCTTTGCGCCAAGGCGTCAACCAGCGGATTAGCCTCGATGTTAACTGCTCTTTGTGCCGGCTCCGGTCTATCTGCATTCGGATCGCTGGCGGCGACCACGATCCGGTTCCCCTGATCATCCTTGATAGATATTATTCTGGGGGTACCATGCGCTCTCGGTCCCGGAAAAGCGGGAACCGGCAAGTGACGTCTGAGATCTTCACGATCCCACAAAAGAATCTCACCGATGACCTCATCAATCTTATACCCCAAGATTCCCCCGACTGACCAAAGATCTTCAAAGCCGACCAGGCGCCTAAACCAATCTCTCTTTTTAGCCTTGGCGGTGAAAAATTCTTCTCCGGGAGAGACTTCCACAAACACCGGTTCTTGGGGGGCAAGTGGCTTTGCCAAACGTCCGTCCGCGTCGGTAATTGACCCGAGGACCAAGTAGGCTGTTTCCCCACTCTCCCTCTTGACTGAGAGCAGATACCCTCCATTATCAAAGCTAAGCCCTCTTTTTTTCTTTCCGCTTATCAGAGTGATCTTATATTCACCGTCCGGTTTTTCGACGCTCATTTTGTCGATGAGGAGCTGTAAATACTCGCTGTCCTTACCAAGTTGTGTGAAGACCAGTTCGATCTCCTCTTCTGCCGCTGCCGCCAGAAGCCTGACCCGGAGCTCCCGCTCCAGTCTACCACTCAAATGTTCCAGTTCCCTCTTTTCTTTGACTGCCATAGGCCCATATTCTACCTCCAATTTACACTACAGGTCAATCAGACATGGTAAAATATAGGTATGCAGATCCTGACTACTCCCCACCCCTTCCTCAAGCACAAGGCCAAGACGCTTACCGTCTGGGACAAAAAAACAGCCAAAGAAGTGAAAGAGATGGAGGCGATCCTCAAAAAGACGGTAAACCCCAAAGGAGTTGGTCTGGCCGCCACCCAGGTGGGTCTGGACAAACGGCTCTTCATCCTCCTCGACGAGGCTAGCCAAACCACCAAAGTTTTTGTCAATCCAGAAATCCTCGAGATGAGTAAAAAGATGATCGCTGCTGTTTACAAAAAAAAGAAAGATCGCTGGCTCGAAGGTTGCCTTTCCATCCCCAAGATCTGGGGTTTCGTAGACCGGCCTTACTCGATAAAACTGAAATACTTTATCCCGAAACAGCTCGACGGCAAGTGGGTCCTTTCGGAACAGATCGTAGATTACAAAGACGTCGAGTCGGCTTACGTCCAACACGAGATCGATCACCTCAATGGCATCCTCTTTACCGACCGAATACTGGAACAGCATGGCCAGATGCTCCGGGAGACCGAAGACGGCCTTTCCCCAATTTCCCTTTAAACTAGTCATGAAAAAGCCCCACATCGAGTGACGTAGGGCTTTTGTTCTCCCCACCCCCAATTACGGATTGAGAAAAAGAGAAGTCGCTGTCGGAGCCGGCGTTGTGGCCTCCACTGCGACAGTCGTATCGGTCGCCAGGGAAAGGTCAACCTGGGCATTGCCCTGGATGATCAGGATCAATCCACGGGCACCCTTCGCGACGACGAAGACGATCTCTAAGCCGAAGCCGCCTTCGCGCTCTTCCACGAGGGCAACGGCGTAGCCGTACACCTTGCCCGCCTCATCCACGAGCCGGGGGGCATGGCTGCCTCCATCTTCGAACCAGACATTCAGGTCCGATTTCATGGTCCCCGCCGGAAAGACCAGGTGAATGATCACAAATTCGTCATTCGCCGCCGTCGGCACATACGGTATTTCTTCCCCCGTATCGGTCGTGACGGTAATAACCGACGTCCTCTCTAGGCTTACGATCCTCACGGCCAGTCCGCCAACGTCAATGGGACAGTCAACCCCTGCCACTCCACCGCCTTTACACGGAACTGGTGTCGCCACGGGTAGTCTCGTCGCGGTCGGCGGCAGTGGTGTCGCCGTCGGGCGGATAACTGTCGCGGTCGGCGGCAGTGGTGTCGCCGTCGCGGTCACCGGCTCGGGCGTTGCGCTCACCCGGACCTCCACAACGGTGACGAACTGCGACGGAGCCGCGCCCGGAACGACGAGCATCAAAATCAGCCCGACGGTCCAGAGCAGGTGCAAAATCACCGAGGCCCCCAAAACCCATACCGGAAGTTCTATTTTCGTTTTCATTGGTTTCACCTCCTCTCGGTGAAAACATGGAGTGTCAAAGAGCTACTTCCTCTCCGACACTCCACAAGCGGAACATCTTCAAGAAAATATAAATCTTATATTACCACGACTCTAGGATATAAGTTGTGTTAGAATTCACTAACTCCTAAAACCCCGCAACTTAACAAGTTAAAACTTTCCCCGCAAGGGGAAGAAAGGAAAAGTGGAAAGTGTCGAAAGACAACAAAGAGAAAAAACGGAACCTCTTTCCGTTAGTCGCCGCAATCGTTGCGGCGGCTCTCTACTTCGCGATGGCAATCAGCTGGCTGGTGTCGAAGGACATCGGTCTCATCACCGCCGCGCTGATCGCCATAACTGTCTTCATCGTAATGACAGTTGGGGTCTGCACAGCCATGCTGTTAAAGATGGCTGAAAAAAAAGAAGCACCCACGGGAAGAGAAGGATCGCGCGACCGCGACAACCAGCAAGAACTCAGTCGCGAACTCCAGATCGAAGGTCTCCGTCGTGAAGCCGTAAAGGTTCACGACCGCATCTTTAGGGTGGGGGCCATCATCAGTGTGGCCCTGATCCTCTATGCGGCGATCATGAAGACGGTCTTCGGCCTGACGCCGGAAGAGCTTTTCTTCGTCGCCTGGCCGCTCGTCGCGCTGATCTGGTTCGTCCAGATCGTCTTTTTCCCCCGCTGGCTGACTTACACCTCGTTCCTGGTCCTCTGCGGACTGCGCGTCGGGATCCAAATCTTCGGACTTGGCATTCTGGCGATGCTACCAAACTTCATCATGATGCCGTTCTTTTATCTGCTCATGATGTTCTTCATGTTCGGTTCAATAATGCTGCCCTCCCTGAGCCAGGTGAAGTACAACCGGCCCGGGCAAGGCAGCTGGGGCGTTCTTCGCGGGGCCACTCGAGGTCAACCCAGGGCCCGGGCGGTGTTCGACACCGCCTTCGAACAAATCGAGGCCTATGTCTCAGGCAAATCCGACATCAGGCCTCCGCGCGGAGTTCTGGCCCACGGGCCCCCTGGAACCGGCAAGACCCTGTTGGCCAAAGAAAAAGCCACAGAGTCGAGATTCCCATTCGTTCACGCGGATGGGCAGGTCTTCAATCCGCCATTCATGGGCTTTGCGCCCATAATGAAGATGGTGGTCCAGGCCATGGTCGAGGGGCTGGCCCGCGAGTACGGGTATTGCATCCTCTTCCTCGACGAAATCGAAACCCTACTTGCCGCCCGCGATTCCGGAATGGCGCAAAGTCAGCAACGATTTGGCCTTCAGGATTTCAACATCCCAGGTAACGACCTGGCGTTCGAAGGCAAAAGCCAAGGGCCAACCGAGCACCAGATGTTTCTGCCCGGGGCAATGGGCGGGAATGCCGGGATCTACGGCTTTCTCACCTGGATGGACGGGATGCAATCACCCCCGTTCTTCACCAAGTTGGCGCTTGGCATCGCCAACACACTTCTCTCGGTTTTTCTGCCGGTGACAGCCTTTGGTCGGATTCTGCGATTTGGCCCCGCCAAGGTCGGCACCTCCAACGTTCTCTTTATCGGGGCAACCAATCGCCCTGGGATGCTCGACTCGGCAGTCAGGAGACCGGGGAGGTTCGACTTCGAGGCAGTCTTCGAAGAGCCGGACGACATGGCCAGGTTTGACTTGTCGCAGTACTACATCAAGTTACTACACAAGCAACGCCACATACGCGACGAACTGCTCGATGAAAAAATAATCTGGGCTTTCGCACTAGCAACCCGGGGCATGGCCCATGCCAAGATCGAGCAGGTCATCCGGCAGGCCGTCCCGGTCCGGACCCAACATCTTTCCGACCTTCGTCGGGTCGGGAAACTTGCCGAAACTGGCGGTCTCGAAACCGAGGCGATCGCATCGCTTTCGGAAAATGAGAGGCGCCAGAGAGAGATGGATGTCAGGTTTTGGAAGCGCCACAGTCGCGAGGTTTGCGACAACCAGGGGAAAGAGATCCCTGGTGGCTGGGATGAACGCGTCAACTGGGATGCGCTGATCCAAAGCCTGTCCAAAGCCTCATGGGGCGCGGTTCGCTACGAGGCGATCCACCCCGAAACCAAGATGAAAGTCGCCTACCACGAGGTGGGGCACTTCCTGATGTTGGTGATCCTTTTGGTCAAGCGCTTCAAAAGCATCCCGACTGTCCTAACAGCCCTCCCGCGCGGGGACGACTCGCTGGGCAAGATCGTCTACATGCCCAATGACCACCGCGAGATGCAACCCCAGGAATACTACGAGGGCGCGTTGCGGGTCGGCCTTGGCGCCTGGACGGCTGAAAGATACCTTTTTAACCAGAACATGCCCGGTGTCTCTGGCGACTTGCGGCAAACGACCGGCCAAGCCGCGTTCATGCTGAGTCGGCTTGGCATGCCTCCAATGGCATGCACCGACGAGGAACGCGAACGCTGTCAGGCCATCGGGCTCCAGGTCATCTCGGAACCCGAAGCCGGTTCGTTTCTCAACCCCGGCGCTGGTGCGCTGGTAGAGAAAACGCTGTCCGGCCACCGCAAGGAAATCGCCCTGATGTTGGGCATGGCCGTCAGGGATATCTATCGCCTACTTCGTGCCAACCGCGAGATCTACGCACGAGTGGTCGCTGAGTTAATCCGCGAGGACGAAATCAGCGGCCCACGGTTGGAGGAACTGCAAAACGAAATTCTCGCTCAGTTGGTCGACTTCGACCAAATGAGCCCAGAAGATCGCACCGCATTTCCCCAAGACGACTTTAAAGTCGCCAATCCCTTCTACGGCGAAACCGTCGCCGAGGGGGCGGATGTAATCAAGAGGGTCGAGGAACTTTTGCGCGTCGAAGGCGCACAAGGAGGTGTGTCATGAAACAGAAAAACCCGATCCAACGTCGGATCGTCAACCTACTCGCCCTCCTCGTGATCGTCGCGGTCGGTTTGACCGCTAACCGCTACTACGCCGCCGGGACCAAGACGGCGCAGACTGACATCAACCTCCCGCGGGTTTCCACGATGAAGATCGTGGAAACCAAAGTCGAGGATGAGAAGGTCCAGGTGGCGATCGAAGTCACCAGTAGCGACGAGGCGGCCATCACAGCCGACCTCGTCTCGCTTTACCGATGGGGCCGAAGCAAGTTTCGCCCCGTCAAATGCGGTGAGGAGTACCCCCCCGAGCTCTGCTCGATCGGGGAGGTCCACATCTTCTTCCTCGCACCCCAAAAAGATGTCCCATCCACCACCGGCGAGCTGGTGGATGTGTACCGGATGCGTCTGGAAATCTGGCTCGACCAGTTCCAGATCGATACCTTTCTGAATCCCTCGTCTGGGTTAACCATGTTTGCCGAGGTTAACTTGTTCCACACGGCCGCCGCAGAGAAAAACGGCGGCGGGATAAAAAGCACCAACGAAATCTTCACGGGCTTGAAATAGCCAGCGGTGGCTAAGGAGCCAGCCAGTGAAGACACAACCCAAGAGCCTCCCCCGACCAATCGGTCGGGGGAGGCTCTTTTCATGCCAAAGTGAATTAGAGTTCCTCGAATCTGATCTGCTCGGGATCAACTTGCCTCCCCGTCTTCATGCCCAACAAGGCCGCCTCCTCAAAGCTGACCACTCGGCGGCCCCAATAACCTCCCCCGAGCTGGAAGAAGTGGGTTGCCATGGGATAGTCCGGTCCTTCCCCGCTCTCTATCCTCACAAAGGAACGCCTGTCACCATCCACCCACCAAAGATCAATCCCACGACCGGCCAACTCCTTGCATTCCAACCAATGCCGGATATTTTCAACCAGACCAAACTTCTCCGAAACCCCGAAATTCCCCAAGCCCAGGTATTCCAACAATCCATCCACCCCCCGCGAACCCAAATGGTAGACAAAACGCTGTTCTGCCGGCTTTTGTGCCTCTACCGAAGGCAGTCTCAGCCAATACTGGACATTCAGATCGTCAACTTCGGCCACAATCAGGGGCACTACCGCTCTCTTCTCACCATAAACCATGCATTCACTCCCCGCACGGTCGGCTACTTTTATATCCAATTTTTTCAAAGCACCATTCCCTTCATCCAGGGCCATATCCAAGGAAACAGCCATCCTGATATAAAGCCCCCGATCGGCGGCAGACACTCCCAGTTGGTGGAAAACAAACTCCTGTATCAATCCGTATCCATGACCGTCCTCCCGCCCCAAAAAGGCATCGAAATCGATCAAGTCCTGCATCAAATAAGACAACATCAATACCCTCTGGCCCTCGCTATCAAGATGGTGAACTAGCTCTGCTCTGCTTCTCATTATCGAGCCCGGAAACGGCTACAAAACGAATTGTATCACCCCGGACTAACGGGCCAAATGTTTCTCGCCTCTGGTAAAATTGACGCCATGACCAAAACCGCGAACCTCATCTACTTCGGCTCCCCCGATTTTTCCGGGGAGGTTCTGGAATCGATCATCAAAAACAAAGCTTCCGGGGTAAACATAGTCGGCGTGGCCCGCCCGCCAGCATACGCAGTTTGTGGCGTGGTCACTCAACCGGACAAGGCGGTCGGCCGAAAGCAAGTTCTCACCGCCTCCCCCGTCGGGATCATTGCCGGCAAATACGACCTCCCCATCTTCAAACCGGAGAAACTCGATGACGCCAACCTGACTCACCTAAAGCTTCTCACGCCGGATATTTTCCTAGTAGTAAGCTACAAGAAGATCGTTCCGACGTCCTGGCTGACCACCCCCACTCTCGGTACTTTTAACATCCACTTCTCCCTTCTCCCCAAATACCGGGGGGCGCTTCCGATCAGTGAAGCCATCAGAAACGAAGAGCGGCAAACCGGCGTCACCCTGATGGTCATGGACGAGCAAATGGATCATGGTAGTATAATTTCTCAAGCGAAGGTTACTATTGATATAGACGACAATATCGAAACGTTGACCAACAAACTTACCCAAGCCGGTATCAAACTGCTTTCCGAGTATCTTCCCCTTCTCGCGATAGGAAAATACACCGCCACTCCCCAAAACGAGGTCAAGGCCACCTATACTCCGACTACAAAAACCCATACTCGGGAAAATGCCTTCATCGGCTGGTCGGTCATCAAAAAAGCCCTCGCCGGCGAAAACGCGGCCGCCGTTCACGCTCTCATCCGTTCCTGGAACCCTGACCCCGACGCCTGGACCAATATCGACGACCTCCAAGTGAAACTAATCCAAACCCGACTCAATCAAAAAGAAAACCGGCTCGAGATCGAACTCATCCAACTTCCGGGAAAGAAACCCATCTCCTGGAAAAACTTCCTCGCGGGCCATAAAAAAGCCCTCTACTCTGCGTAGAGGGCCTTTTGCCCATGCACTTTGGGCTAACTAAATCTTGAACCGGCCGATGACATCACCACCGGTCGAGAAGTCCCCATCGGTTTCGATGTTGACGCCCCCGCCGTCACCGCCGATGTCTCCTGAAGGCATGACCGCCGCCTCCAGACAAGTGCCGTCAGCACTCACCTGTGAGAAGATTTTGCAGGACATGCAGGAGTGCTTCTTGCCCGGCTTATTCTTCTTGACAACCACGGGCGATTTGCAACTGGGACAAACGAACCCGCCGGGCGCCGAAGCCGCAGGGGATTCGACCGATGCAGGCAGGGCCGAGTCAGCGGCGGCAACGGTAATCAGATCCTCAGCGACCGTCCTGCCGCCAATTTTGACGTCTCTGCCAGCCTGAATGTTGACCCCGCCGCTCTGTCCCTGGTTCACCTGGGTAAGGACCTTGACCAGAATCTTCACGGCAGTTTCGTCGTCCACACGGCACTTGCTCGTCTGCCCGCAACTCGAACAGACGTACTTCTTGCCGAATTCGAAATCGGCCGAAACGGGTGCCCCGCAGAAAGGGCAATTGATCTTATCCATGGTGTTTTCCTCCTTCTGGAAAACGATATTTGGTGCAAGTTTAAAAACCGGACAAAAGGCGCGTTTGCCCTATTCCGGACTTGAACCTCATCTTACCACAAAACCAATCAAAAATACAGAATTATAGGTCATTATCCCAACCCATTTCCGGAAACGCCTGGCCCGCAAACGAACGGACCATCTTCGCAGTTAGCCGAGTATTGTCGAGCCGTGATGGGTCAAATAGCTGGCTCGCGTGGTAAGGCATCGCCTCATCGTTTTCCACATCAATAATGGAAAAATCCACCACCTGCGTCCGAATCCCCACCGCAAACTCCGCAGACAAGTCAAAAATCGGGCAAGGCTGTCGCCAGCCGGACAAAAATTCCCCCACCAAATCCTCTTCCCCCTCAACGACAAAGTCGAGGGGTTCATCACCTTCCCCCTCATCCTCCTCACCTTCTATCACGCCAAAGGCCGCCACCATCTCGTCATGACGAATAATACTAATCAACTGGACCGTCTCGCCATTTTCTGTCCGCACCAAAAACACTTTTGCCTCCCCATCATCGTCAAACTCGACGACAATGACCAGATCATCTCCTTTTATTTTCAGCTCCACCGCCATCTCAAACAGCTCGTCGGGCAGATCGAGTATGCCCCGGGAATAAGAATCAATCACCCCAGCGGTCAAGCTAAAACTAGCAGAAGTCAGAAACCCGCCCACGCGATCGTAGGCGGCGCTGATGGTATCGTTTACCCCCACTACCACCTCGTCATCCGTGACGGTTACCTCCAGTAACTCGCCCTGGTCAGTCAACATACTGCAGCTTTCAAAACCAATCCCCGCCTCTGACAGACGATCGCCCAGATGGTTTCCTCCTCGGTTGTAAAGCCGGGCCCACTGTCGCCTCCCCAACCACCTTCCGCCCTCTGGTCCCATCCGTGATGAATTAGGTTTTGGAAAGGTCTCGTGGGTTAGCACAGTATTTATTATCCACTTTTCTTTCAAGGAACTTACCCCTTTTTCTGAGGTTGAAGCGAAGCCAACAGCCGCAGGGCGCCGGTCGGTTTCTTCACCAAGTCAATTAGATTCGGATTCATTTGGCGATAGAGTTTCGTCGTCACCATCTTTTTTTCACCTCCAATTGAGATGGACAAGACTCCATCCTTTGACTGAATCAGAAAGTAAACCTTGCCAAACCAGCCCACTTCGTTATCTCCGAGAGTCACCGAGCCCAAACCGGCGTCCTTTCCATCAACCAACTCATAGCCTCCGATACCTTCATCTTCCTTTTCGACTTCGTCACCAACAATCAGCTGCACCCAGCCGCCTCGGTCTCCTGACGCCAGACCATCCCGAAGGTCAATCTCGATAAAGATTTCTCCCCCGCTTTCGACCAGAGCACGCGTCAGTTCCATCGTTTCCGGCTCCATATCCCACTTCACCTCGGGGGGAAGTTTCTCAAATAACCTCCCTATCTCGAAAGTAAGCATGATCAGGTTGCCCTCGTAGTCATAACTGCCCGTTAGACATTGGCTTAGTGAGGCCATGAATAGCACCTCGGGACCATAAAGGACATCAATCTCCGCCCTCGCACCATTATCATCCTGAACTGTCACCAAAAAACCGGAGCCTCCCGTCGTTTCCAGCTTGAATGGCCGGCGCGTCCCGCCGAGATCCAGCTCGGTTCTGGGCTTTTTTGGATCAAATAACTGTACGAGTTCGTATCTAGCCATTTTTCGGTTCCAAAAAGACTCCCTCTAACAAATGCAAGGCCTCGGTCTTACTGGGCATCTGCTCCAGCGCAATTTCATCAAAAACGCCAACGCTATCAGGCTCCCTGGCTACTCTGAGCAACTCGATACGCACGACACCCTCCCCCTTCTTTTTTTCGTAGAAGAAGACCACCTCCGAATTCGTCAGGGTCAGGCCGACCTTGCCGGTCAGGAAACCAAAGTCATCAGCAAAAGTCAGATCTTTACCCTCCCCCACGATTCCAAGTTTCAACAAATCGGTGAGCTCCTCATTCGTTTGCTGTTTTGTTTCAAACTCAGCTCCGGAAAAGTTCGTCACAAAGACAGATGGAACCCCGGAAGACAAGTCCAAAGTTAGGGCAATACCCATCCTCATCTCATAGCGGTCGGCAACATTGGACTTATCCCCCACCTCCAATAGCGTCTTACCATCGGCCAGGAAAACCATGTCAAGGACCGAAACGCTCACCTTAGTCAGGGCATGAGTCTTCCGGTCGTAATCCACAGTTACGAAGGGGCCCGTTGTCATGATCACCACCCGGTCTTCAAGACCGTAAATGTCCAGTTTGCTTCCGAAAGAAACTCCCCAATTTCCACCGACTACCTCACGACACCTTTTCTCCTCACCATCGCCGGCTTGCTCATAAAATTTTTCCCCGTCTTTTTTTGCCATCTTGGGGTTTGATTATAACCTATAGCTCTAGGAATTCAACTTATTTGGCAACCGCAACAACCGCGGCCCTTTTCTCTCTCTCGGGAAGCCGCACCGCTCTCTTGCAGGCGGTACAAAGTTTCAGGCGGACAGCCTCACCCTCGATCACCATTTTGTGGGCGTGCAAGTTGGGGCGGCGGACCACATGCACTCTGTTTTTGGCAAAACTTACCAAGTTAGAATGCTGGACTCCCTTACCGCAAAAATCACAGGCATATCTTTTCTTCATCATAGGAGCATATTTTAGCACAACTTGCCCGCCTCAGGAGGGAGCTAAGCCATGCCAGCCACTATCGCCTCGGCACTGCCCAAAAACCGGGTCAGATTCGTCAGGGCAAACGGTTGGGACGATGATGAGAGCATCAGACCGTCCACTACTCCGCGATTCTCTCTGATTCCGGATACCACCAATGAAATAGGCAGATTTCTCGCAAAACCGGAAAGATCACTCCTGCCATGACTACTCCTACTTATCCTGACTGCCAATAAAGCGTTTTTGAACTCATCACCCAGTCTCTCCCTTTCAAAATCATCCAAAGCCAGCCTATCTATCAAACTTCTGCCCGCCTCGTTGCACAGCTTCGCTCCCTGCTGGGGGTGAACCATCTCGTGAATCATCATCGCCATCGCCCGGGCTACCTCAGCCGACCAGGGATCGTTCGGATCAAACAAACGGTCGCTGATTTCCAAATCAGAACTACAGTCCTTTGTCCGCGCCCTGACATTTTCAAAGTCATACTGCTCGCTAAAGTGCACTACCCCGATCGAGGGGTAGACCGGCTCCCGGATCACGCCCACCTGCCCCATTATTGGCACAAATCGCCCAACCAGTGAGTTTAGCCAAGCCAAGGTGATTTCTTGGTTGTAAGGAGGCAGCTTCCCATAAAGCCCGTTTATCCGAGTCGCGATCTGCTCAGCTTCGGCAAAAGAGAGGCTCGGGTCTCGGTCAAACCTCGCCCCAAACGTCCCATCCGCAGGAGCAGCCCGTCCGGAATCCCCCGAAAGCAGTCCGCCGAGAAACAGAACGGTTCCCCAAACCACCGTTTTCTTCAAAAATCCCCGCCTCGTTTCTCTCATTTCTGCGGATTATAGGCCCCCTATCGCCAACTTTCAACGAATGTTAGAATTAGCCCATGATTCAAACCCTCTACTTCATGATTGGCCTGGTCATCGCCATCACCATCCACGAATTTGCCCACGCCTTCACCGCTGACAAACTCGGCGACCCTACCCCCCGCGCCCAGGGCCGGCTTTCATTGAACCCCCTCGCCCATCTCGACCCCGTCGGCACCCTGATGCTTTTTCTGGTCCACTTTGGCTGGGGCAAACCGGTCGTCTTCGACCCCTACAATTTGGCCCACCCCAGGCGCGACGCCGGCATTATTTCCATCGCCGGACCGGTCAGCAATCTTCTCCTTGCCATCGCCCTCTCGGTTCTCCTCCGTTTCACTCCCGTTCCTTACTTTTTTGTACCTCTCTTTTACGTCATCGTTCTTTTGAACATCTCCCTGGCCGTCTTTAACCTCATTCCGGTCTATCCCCTCGACGGCGAGAAGATACTGGCTGCTATCCTCCCCCGTGACCTCGCCTATGAGTACCAGGCGGTCATGAATCGCTATGGCATGATCATCCTCATCCTGATGATCTTCCCCGTTTTCGGCTCCTCTCCGGTAATTTCCCTGATCACTCCGGCAATTGAGTTCCTCAGTCGCCTCCTCCTCGGCTAACTCCAATTTGCTCCTGCTCGACAAACAAACATATAATACCCGCATGGTCGGAGTTATCGAATGCAGCCAACACACCCTCAAAACTCTGGTCGAGGCCGCCAAAAACCCCGCCCCCCTGCTCTCAAGGGACAGCCTCAGCCCCAGAACCCAGCTTGTCCTCCAGGTCGCGGCGGAGATGGTCTTTGGTGAAGCCGCCGAAAAACGACCCGAAGTTTACCATCTCCTATCCAACCTGATTTATTACGCCAATAATTTCTTTGACATCGGTCTCCGCGCCCAAGAACAAATCTACGAGAACCGGCCCAGCCAGTTTTTTATCCTGGAAAAGGTCTATCACGAAACCCGGGAACAGATGCTCAAAGCCGTTTCGGCTCTGGCAAGGAAGAGGCCTGAGACAGTGCCCCTGATCGATAGCTTCATCAACGACGGCAAGAGGCTTTTCAAAAACAGGCACTCCTTTGATGGTACTAACTACGGCGAGATCGACAGTGGTGTTACCGCGGTCCTGGTCTTTGGGGTTACCGGCGGCATTCATCACCTCGAAAGGCTCGGTATTAGCCCGAACCAGGGCTGCACCAACCCGGAAGAACTCATCAAGAAATATCATCTTTTTATGATCAGCGATTTGAACCCCGCGAGCCTCCCCACCGATAGACAAACCAGACTTATCATTGGCATGCAGGCCATCGAAATGATTCTCGCTTCTCTCGATGACCAGTGGGGTCAGGAAGAGGACGCCCTCCTTGGCATCCCCAATGTTGCGAAAAACGGGGGCGACACCGGCACTCTCATCGCGCACTACCGGAAAATTGCCCGCCACTGCGGCTTCTCACAAACGGTTCTTGATTCCCTCTCTGCCCTGGTTCACACTCATAGACTCAAGACAGCGTCCCAGAAAAATGGGAATCCAATCGAGCTTTTTGAAATTCAAAAACATCCAAACCTCGGCAATATCTATCTACTCCGTGAGTGGTTGATGGGCCACAACCTCCTTTCCGAAATGCTCCGTTAGCTACAGGTTCTTCCTTCGCGCCAGAAAGCTCATCACCCCCACGATGATCAGCAGGATGATGAAACCGAATAAAATTGCTTTTCCAATCGCGACGACAGCACCGGTCAAGTTCTTCGGAGGTGCCTGAGTTACCGTCGGTACTACCGCCCCGCGCTCATCGATCTTGACCTCCTTCCCAGTTACGCTCGGCGCAACTGCTACCAGGCTGCTATTAAAGGTTCCTTTACCAAAATCGATCGCTTCGACTTTTCCGTTTAGAACCATGTTGATGCTGGGCTTGCTGGGGTACCCATCCGACTCCAAGGTAACAAACAGGGAATCAAACTTTTCGGCAATCACACCCGAAAGTTTGCCGCTGACCACTTCGCCCAATCGTTGCTTCCTTTCGGCTACGTTGGCCCAGACCACATATTTGTTGAGAACCGGGTCAAGCGCCATGGTCAGACCCCGGCAGGTCAGGAGTAGTTTGTAGTTGCCTTCAATATAGATTGAAACCGCAAAACAGCGTCCGTCGGCATCGGTCTTCCCGGCCAGCTGAACCACCCCTTCGTTAGCACGAACTACCTTGGCCGTGGCCAAAAGCAGGAGGAAGCCAAATACCACGGAAAAAAGATGTTTCTTCATACCTCTATCCTATCAAATCCCAGAAAGATACTCCACTGACCGCCCTCTGACTTGAAGAATCAATACTTTGGACTTATAATATAGCCATGGCATCAAGATACGAAACCAAAATAAGAACACTTCGAGAACGGCATGCTGGAGAAGCCAGGACCGCCATTTCCCTCGAGACTGTTAGTAAGGTCGAGGCGTCGCTTTCGACTATTGAACAAAAGACGGCGGACTCGGACAGGCTTCTCTTTGATTATTTTAGCTACCTGATTGGTGAACTGGAAAAGGCGATCTCTCCCGAAATAGTTATCTACCCCGTTGCCTTTTATAATGGCCAGGTGGAAAGCTTGGAAGCTATGAGACAAAAAGTAATCGAGCTCGCCCTGGCCGAAAGAGCTGCCGTCAGAGCCCGAGGCAGAAACTCTTTTGGCCAAATCGGTGATTATTTCTGGGAAAACTCTGAAATCGAAGACTTGGGAGAATTTAAACTACTTCTGGATGACTTAATCGGAGAAGCAGTCAGAAAATTTGAGATCAATCTGGATGAATGGCACAATAGGGTCGACTTGGGACATAACTAACGGTCTGAAAAAATCAACTGCCTCGTTCACCGCCTCCTCTTTGCTTTGCAGCCTGCCTCTCGCGAAACAATCTTGCATCCTCCGCATCCCTTACCGCCCTCTCCCTCCTCTCGGCATCTTCTTGCTTTTTCCTTTCTGCTTCCGCCACCCTTTCTTCGACAATCTATTTTACACTCATATACTTTGTTTTATTTTTTTTAACATATAACTGCCCTCCAGTATATACCCCAACTTCCGATAATACTCGCGGGTCCCGACGGCGCTGATGACTGCCAACTTTCGGTACCCGTTTTTGACCGCCTCGGCCTCTGCCTTCGCCATCAATAGCCGGCCCAAACCTTGATGCTGGGCTTTGCCTTTACTTCGGGTGGAAAGCGGCACCACCTGACCGTAAGAATGAACCTCCCTGACGACCGCCGCCCCTTTTAACTCGGGGAAAAGAGGCTTGTTTTGGGG
>Ga0209542_10008578_pt1 | contig 19039 bp, 20 predicted proteins | sample RifCSPhighO2_01_FD_184028 | JGI IMG/M metagenome (GOLD analysis project Ga0209542, IMG submission 184028) | Soil microbial communities from Rifle, Colorado - Rifle CSP2_plank highO2_0.1 (SPAdes) (version 2) | ecosystem: Environmental > Terrestrial > Deep subsurface > Rock core/Sediment ...
TTTAATATGGATTCTTTAATAGCTCTCGGAACCATTGTAGCATATTTAACAGGATTTTTAGGTTTCACAGGAATTGTAGACGATTATTCTGGAGTTTCTGCAATGATTATGGCTTTTTTCACAACAGGTAAATATGTTGAAGCTGTAGCAAGAGGAAGAGCAAGTCAAGAAATAAAAAAACTGCTTGAGCTTGGAGCAAAAAAAGCAAGAATATTAAAAGGAAAATCCCCAGGGGATGACTCTGGTGAGCCTGAAGAAATTGAAGTGGATATTTCTGAAGTAAAAATTAATGACATTTTAATTGTAAAACCAGGAGAAAAAATTCCAACTGACGGGATTATTATAAAAGGGGAATCTTCAGTGGACGAATCAATGGTTACAGGAGAATCAATTCCTAGGGATAAAATTAAAGGTGACAATGTAATCGGCGCTACTATAAATCAAGACGGGATTTTATATTTTAAAGCGACAAAAATTGGGAAGGATACTTTCCTTGCGCATATAATAAAATTAGTTGAAGAAACGCAAAGTGAAAAAATACCTATACAAAAACTTGCAGACAAAATTACGGGCATTTTTGTTCCGATTATTTTAGTTCTTGCATTACTAACTTTTCTCGCTTGGCTGATTTTTTCAAATGATTTAAGCCGATCAATCAGCGTCGGGATAGCTGTTCTTGTAATTGCCTGCCCCTGCGCTTTAGGATTAGCAACGCCGACAGCCTTAATGGTTGGTTCAGGAATGGGCGCAAAAAAGGGAATTTTAATCAAAAAAGGAGAAGCAATTCAGACAATGAAAGAGATTAAAATAATTGTATTGGATAAAACTGGGACTATTACAAAAGGCAAGCCGGAAGTTGTAGAAGTTTATCCAAAAGAAAAGAAAAAAAATCTTTTTGAAATCGCCGCTTCTCTTGAAAAAAATTCTGAACATCCTATTGCAAAAGCAATTGTTTCATATGCAGAATCCATTGGATTAAAAAAATATAAAGAAGTAAAAAACTTTAAAATTTTAAGAGGAAGAGGCATTGAAGGAAAAATTAGGGGAAAGAGCATTGTTATAGGAAACAGGACATTAATGAATGAAAGAAAAATTTCACTAAAAAATTTTGAAGAAACAATAAAAAATTTTGAAAATTCAGGGTATACAACCATGATTATTTCTGAAAATAAAATTGTTTTAGGAGCAATTGCCGTTGCTGATGCTCTTAAAGAAGATTCTATTGAAGCAATTAAAAAATTAAAAGAAGCTAAATTAAGACCAATAATGATTACCGGAGATAATGAAGCTACTGCTAAAGCAATTGGAGAAAAAGTTGGAATTTATGAAATTTTGGCAAATGTTCTTCCAGAAGAAAAAGCGAATAAAGTCAAAGAATTACAAGAACAGGAAAAAAAGATGGTTGCTTTTGTCGGAGATGGAATAAATGATGCGCCTGCTTTAAAACAAAGCAATGTTGGTATTGCGCTTGGAACAGGAACAGATATTGCAATTGAATCAGGAGATATTGTTCTAGCTAAGGGCTCTTTAATGGGAGCTGTTCAGGCAATTAATTTGTCTAAAGCAACTTTTAGAAAAATAAAACAAAATTTATTCTGGGCTTTTGCTTATAACGTTATTGCAATTCCTTTGGCTATCGCCGGAGTTTTGCATCCCGTTGTAGCTGAAATTGCAATGGCTCTTTCATCAGTAACTGTTGTTACAAATGCTAATTTATTAAGGAGAACTAAAATTTAAATCACCATGAAATATAAAATCCTTTTAATCATCTTTATTATCTCACTGATAAGTTCAATAATAATCTTATCCACTGTTTATGGAAATTCTAGTTTTTGCGAGCCAAATGGCGGATGTAATTCTGTTCAAAATTCAAAATACGGCTATCTTTTTGGAATAAGCAATTCAATTTACGGAATATTTATTTTTTTAATTTTGTCGATGATTACTTTTTCTCAAATTAAAAAACCAACAAAAAACAAACAGCTATTGATAAAGTATGCAGTAACTATTGGGTTTATAATTGCAATTTATTTTATTTTTCTCCAGATATTTATCCTTAAAGCTCTTTGTAGATACTGTCTAGTTATAGATTTCAGCATGATTCTCGCATTCTTTTTGGTAATTCTAAAAAGAAACAATCTTTAATAAAAATGAAATTAAAACTTATTCAGCAAGGAGCGGAAGCAAAAATTCTTCTTGATAGTTCAAAAAATCTAATAATCAAAGACAGAATTTCAAAATCTTACAGACATCCTAATTTAGACGCTCAAATAAGAAAAAGAAGAACAAAATCCGAAACAAAACTTTTAGAAAAAGCATCTAAAATAATAGATTGTCCAGCTCCAACTCACACAACAAATATCTATCAAATACCGATGCCTTTTATCAATGGAAAAAAACTTTCAGAACATTTTAATCAGTTTTCATTAGAGAAACAAAAAGAAATTTGCAAAGAAATCGGAAATTCAGTTGCAAAACTTCACAAAGAAAATATTATTCACGGGGATTTAACAACAAGCAATATGATTTTAGTTGAAGATGATTCAATTAAAGAAAATAAATTAAAAAAATTAAATTCATTAACAATCTCAAAAAAATCCGACGAGCGAAGCGAGGAGCATTTGTCTGGGGCGGAGGGGCGGGACAATCATAAAATACAAAATAAAATCTTTTTCATAGATTTTGGTCTCGGGTATATCAGCAGTAAAACAGAAGACAAAGCGGTTGATTTGCACTTGCTTAAACACGCTCTTGAAGCAAAACATTTTAAAAATAATGAAATTTTAATAAAAGAAATTTTTAATTCATATGAAAAAATTTCAGGAGAAATAGAATTTAAAAAAGTTTTTGAAAGAATGAAAGCTATAGAAAAAAGAGGGAGATATAGACATTAATTAAATCTTTTTTCTTTTTCAACAATATTTACTTTTAAATTATTATAATTAACTTCATAACCAATTTTTTTAGCAACAGGAGAAACTAATTCAAAAATAATAGAATCTGAAATCTTAAACTCTTCAATGTTATTAATAACCTCGTCTCTAAATTTTTCTATCTTAGTCTCTTTACAAGATTCGCAACACCCCAAATAATGATTATGAAGTACACTCTCTTTCCACATCCCTAAATCAAAACAAATTCCTTCAGAAGGATTGAAATACCTCTTAAGAGGCAATTCCGTAGTTCTATCATCTGTAACGATTGTTATTCCATCTTCATGAGTTGCTAAAACTTTAGGCGGACCTCCAACCATTCCAATAGCGCAAATATTTTCAAGAGAATTATAATCTTTTTTTAAAATCTCGGGAGAAAGAGTTAAGGGTAATCTATATTTGTATTCATGCCCTATAATAAATGCCCCGTCATAATGATTTAAAGAATCACCACCAGATGTACCCCTTTTAATAGTTTCCTTCAAATAAGAAAACATTTCATCATCTATTGTTTTAACTGCCTCTTCAAGAGATTTAAAAATTTTAAAGCTAGAAGAACAATGAAAAAGATCAGAATATTCGGAATAATCTCTTAGGTAAATATCATTTTGAACGAGCGCTTTTTGCAATAATTCTTCTTTTCTTCCAAAATTATCAAAATACGCTCTGACATTAAGTGTGCTCAATTCATTAGGGGAATAAATAAATGAAGCTTTTGAAACGTAACCATTGTCTAAATAAAAATTAGCATTGAGCAATTGCATTTTTTTTGTAGAATCCTCACAACATAAAGAAATTTTTTCAGTCTCATAAGAATAATTAAATCCTTTGGAATCAAAATAATTTTGTATGCCTTTAAATTGTTTTTTATTAAGAATAAAAAATTCTCTTTCTTTTTTATCTGAACTATTTGTAAAATAATTTGCCCAATGAACTCCAAATCCATTAAAAAGTCCAAAACCATTTGTTATCTCAGCTATTTCTTTAGAAACAATCTTAACATTGGTTAATTTCTGATTATTAGAATTAACACATTTTAAAAGATTAACTTCCATAAATCTCAAAATAAAAATCCTTTTTTAAGCATTTATCTAAAAGAAAATAGATATCAAGAATAAACTAAATTCTTATCTTTGATTCTTTTACATCTTTAGAATGCTGATCCATTTCACCGCTGTTAAGACAATCCCAGCACGGTTGTATTGTTCCATTCTTCATGATTCTTTTCGTGCCTTTGCATTTTGGACATTCGGTTCCCATTTTGAGTTTGATAATAAATCAAGGATTTTTAATGTTTTAAAGATTTGTACGCTAAAAAATATAGTTAAACTTTAAAAATTTTATAACCTTCTCTAACTTTTTCCTTAATTTTAATTCCTATATCATCTCCTTTTTTTGCTTTTTGAACAACTTCGTGTTGGATTTGCATACTTTTAACATCTTGCTCAAAATCAACTTCTCCGCCGACAACCCTTATTTTATCACCCACCTTTAATTCTGCGCTTAATTTGATTGCTGCAACACCAACATGCTCAAAATAATTAGAAACCTCTCCAAGCAATTTTCCAACGGGCTTTTGAGTTTTAGAAACTTCTTTTTTTCTCATTTTTTTGGGATTAGTTTTAGACGCTTTCAGTTTTACTTTAGATTTTTTAACCGCTTTAACTCGACCACGCTTGGGCAAGCGACTTTGCGAGACAAACTCATTTTTATTAATTCGAGCGGGGTCGGGAGCAGAGTTTGTCAAAAAACTTCCTGTTTTTTGTTCCCTTTTAACCATAAATTTAACTAAGAATCGAGGATATATAAATTTTATTAAAGATTATATCTTAATCATTTCAATTTCTAAATTTCTTTTTAGGCATTCTAAAAACTCTTGCTCTTTCTCTTTATCAATTGTGCCTCCTGCAGCAAATTCATGACCTCCAACCTCTCCTCCAATTAAGGTAATAACCCTATCCAAAACTTCTCGAACATTTCTTCCTCGACTCCCCACATTTCTTGCAGAAATTTTTATTTTATTTTCAATCTCATTAAACGCCATTGCAATTATTGTGGTTTCTTCTTTATAGATAGATGAGTTTGAAAGGATACTCGCAACAGTTCCAATCATCGTATCTTTAATTTTATTTTTAACATTTATTATCACGAAATTTTCTCCGATAATTTTCTCTACAGAAGAAACTTCTTCAGAATCAATCTTCTGAACAAGTTCTAAACTAGAAATTAATTCCTGTTTGTATTTTGAATGAATTTTTTCCACATTCTTCTTTGCCGACGATACTTCCATGCAAAATTGAATAGCAACATCGCTTCGACCGGATCTTGAGCAGGCATTTATTTTTGCGCTTAATTCTCTTGCATCTTCAAGTTGATTATACAATTTTATCAAAAAAACATCTCCAATTATCTTTTTATTTTCAGATAACGGATTTCTTAAGAGTATAGAAGTTACTAATTTTTCCATTTCATTTTCATCTAATTCCAGCAAACTTTTATATTTTCCTTTTACAGGATTTAAACCTGCATCACATAATAACTCTATTACTCCTTTAATATCACCCGTAACTCCTGGAATATATGGACTTGACGAAAATTCAAGAACTCGGTTTAAAGGTCTCGTAGCAGGATATATCAACAGTCCTTTTTTTATTTTAACTTCGGGATCATCTAATATTTCATATTTTTCAATTTCTTTTTCCAACCTATCTCCAATCATTCCAAGGGCTGCAAGCTTTGCAAATTTTTTATTTTTAGAATCAATTTCTTTAGAAAATAGATAGGTTAATCCTGAACTACTTATTTTTTGTTTTTCATGGAGATGAGGATTGATTATATTTACATTTTCAGGAATTTTTCCCGCAACTTCATGATGGTCTATGATAAAAACTTCTTCTAAATCCGAATTTTTTATATGCTCTAAACTCCCAGATGCAAGATCTAAAAAGAGGATTATTTTATTTTTTTGAAGACTGTTTATAAAATTTTGATCTAAACTTTTAACAATTTTAAGATTAAATTTCCTATCGATGTATTTTAAAGTTTGGATCATTATTGCGGCAGAAGTTATCCCATCAGTATCAAAATGACTGATTATTTGGATTTCTTTATCTTTTGTTTTTTCTAAAAAGATTGAAACTACTTCCCTGATTTTTAATCCTAAATTATTTTCCATACACCTTTTTTACTAAAAAATTAGTTATTGAGCAATCTGATTGTATTCTTTTATTCTCTTTATCTGCGAAAAAACTCTGCTTTTTTCATTTAATGCTCTTTTATCCTGCTTATTTTTATCAAAATGAGTTTTTATTCTGTTGAATTTTTCTTCTACATTTTTTAAGTCAGGTGAAACATATAAATTGTTTTCTCTTAGAATTTTTGAAATCTTTTTACCATATTCCTGCGGATGAATTTTCTGTTTTCTTAATTCTTCTCCAATTTTTTCAGAAGTTAATCCCTTTTTAGCAAAATCAATAACCATTTTTTCAAACTCTTTGAGCGTTATTTTCTCTGAACTTTCCGTCTTTATTTTGTCATTATTCTTTATTACAAGGGATTCGGTTGATTTTTTATTTGACATAAGATTTTAATAAACGAAGTTATTTTTAAAGGTTGTTGTTTTCTTAATAGTGATTAATTAAAAGAATTATTTTAAAAATATTTTTAAAATTTAAAGAAAAAATTCAGATTAAACAAGTTTTTTAAATAAACAATTCCTTAATAAAACATGGGAAAAAGTATTGGGGTGATTAGCTTAAAAGGAGGTGTAGGAAAGACATCAGTTGTGGCGTCTCTCGGGTCTGCGATTGCAGGTTTTGATAAAAAAGTTCTTTTAGTCGACGGCAATCTTTCTGCGCCAAATTTAGGGATTCATTTTAAAATTATTAATCCTGAGATGAGCTTGCATAATGTCTTGGACAGAGAAATTAATGCTAAAGATGCTATTCATAGTTTTGGAGGTATAGATATTATTCCCGCATCTATTTTTACAGATAGGCAAGTTAATCCTTTAAAATTAAAAGACAGAATGGACCATATCAAGAAGAAATATGATTATATTTTTTATGATTCTTCTCCGTCGCTGAATGATGAAACTTTAGGAGTAATGCTAGCTTCTGATATCTTGTTTGTTGTTTCAACCCCAGATCATCCAACTTTAAGCACGACCTTAAAAGCAATTAAATCTGCTAAAGAAAGAGGAGTTCCAATTCAGGGGATAATAATCAACAAAATTCACAATAAAAAATTTGAAATTCCATTAAAGCATATTGAAGAAACTCTTGAAATTCCAATAATGGCAGTTATTCCTTATGATATCCGCATCTTGGAAGCTCTTTCAAAATTTATTCCAAGTGTTGAACACAGTCCAAAATCTGAAGCCAGCGAGGAATATAAAAAATTGGCTGCAGCTTTAATTGGAGAAGAATATAAACCAAGCAGATTAAAAACTTTTTTTAGATGGAGAGATCCGCCAAAACAAGATATTAACAGGCTTGTTTTATACCAGAGTATTTTTAATAATTAGAAAAAATTCATTATTGCCCTATCTTCTAATTTTCCTAAGTGATATCCCTTATCTTCCCCTTCTTTCATCTCTTTAGAAATTTCTTTTAGCTCTAATTCAGTTATATTTAATTTTTTTACTAAATAAGCAAATCTTTCATGAGGTTTATTATTTGAAATTCCTGCTACAATATAAAAAGCGCCTAATTTCTCTCTTTTATAATTTCTATTATAATTAGCTATTTCTTCTTCTGTCCAAGGAAGATATTTCATTATGGAGCGAGTTTTATTTTATTTTTAAAGATTATTGCAATTCACAACTTTTATAAATTAATTCACATTTTAATTAGGATTACCCAGCCCCGGTGGAGCTTTCCTCTTTAAGATGATACTTTTTAAAAGATAAGACTAATAAATAATTGTAAAGAGCAAAGCCCCATAGTACAGCGGTCAAGTATACGAGCCTTTGAAGCTTGTGACCTCGGTTCGAATCCGAGTGGGGCTATTATAGAATTCGAACCTCGGGTTCTTATCCTCTCGAGCTTTACTTTTGAAATGAAACTAAAGATAGTCAAAAGCAAAACTCTCGGTGGGGCTATTTTTTATTAAAAATTTTTAACAATAACTTTAAAACCCCGTTCATTTTATTTAAAATATGACATTAGAAGAAGGCGATTTGGTTTTATGCACTGTAGAAAAGATAGTTGGAACCATAGTTTTTGTAAATATAGATGGTGAAAAGAAACAAGGAAGCATCGTTTTAAGTGAAATTGCTCCAGGTAGAATAAGAAATTTGAGGGATTATGTTGTTCCAAAAAAGAAAATTGTCTGCAAAATCTTAAGAATCTGTAGAAAAGATAGTTGGAACCATAGTTTTTGTAAATATAGATGGTGAAAAGAAACAAGGAAGCATTGTTTTAAGTGAAATTGCTCCAGGTAGAATAAGAAATTTGAGGGATTATGTTGTTCCAAAAAAGAAAATTGTCTGCAAAATCTTAAGAATTTCATCTGAAAGAGTAGACCTTTCATTAAGAAGGGTAACGCAGAATGAAAAAAAACAAATAGTAGAAGAATATAGTCAAGAAAAAAGTTATGAAAATATTTTAAAAAGTATCTTAGGCAACAATTCAAAACAAATAACTGATAAAATAAAAGAAAAAGAAAGTTTATACAATTTTTTTGAGCAAGTTAAAAAAAATCCAGATATTTTAGAAAAACTAGTTGGAGAAGCTAATTCAAAAAGAATTATGCAGATAATAAGCAAAGAAAAAACTAAAAAATCCTTAATAAAAAAAGAATTTAGTTTAACCAGCACAAAACCAAATGGGCTGGAATTAATTAAAGAATTATTAGAAAATATAAAAGATTTCGAAATAAATTATCTTGCTGCTGGAAAATTTTCAATAAAGACGCAATCAGAAGATCCAAAAAAAGAAGAAAAAAAGTTAAGAATAATCTTAGAAAATGTTGAAAAAGGCGCAAAAGAAAAAGGGATGGAATTCTCAATAAAAGAAAAATAGGAAAAGAACAAAAAACAGAAAGTTTTTTGACAAACTCTGCTCCCGACCCCGCTCGAATTAATAAAAATGAGTTTGTCTCGCAAAGTCGCTCGCCCAAGCATGGTCAAGTTAAAGAAAAATAGGAAATTTTTTAAGGTATCTCACTATGTTGGATAAAATAAAAATAAATTCTACCGCAACCCTTAAATAACTGGGTATTTTTACATATATATGGAAAGTGGAAAATTTTATGTAAGAGTTATAGGAATAATTTTTAATCCTAAAGAAAGAAAAATTTTAATTGGAAAAAACAACGGAGATAAAAATTATAGTTTTGTCGACGGAGAATTAAAATACGATGAAGAATTAAATCTAGGATTAAAAAGAGTAATAAAAGAAAAAACAGGATATGAGATTTCTAATCTGGGTTCAATTTTTGCCGGGCTTAGAAAAAAAGAAGAATTAGCAATTTATTTTTTATGTGAAATAAAAAATGGAAAAGAAACTCGTGGATCAAAAGTAGAGGAAATAAAATGGGTTAAAGCAAATGAAATTGAAAATTTAATCAATGAAAAACTTCCCGGAAAATTAAAAGAGTATTTGAATAGTATTGCTTAGAGGGACATTTTTATGAAACTAAAAAAATGTAAACTCTGCAATGTTTATACTTTAAAAGAAAATTGCCAGAAATGCAATTTTAAAACTTCCAATGCCCATTACAAATTTATCAAAATAAGAGATGTTTTGAAGAGTATTTCAAAAAACTAGAAGAAATCTTAAAAATAAAAGATTTCAAAAAGATAAAAATAATTAGAGATTTTCTATCTAAATCCTTACCTGATTCTAAAATCTTGGCTTTCTTTTAGCATGACACTCTCTGCAATAAACAGGTTTTCCTTCTGTTGGCTTGAATGGAACTTCGCATTGTTTTCCACATTCTGAGCATTTTGCAGGATGCATTTCTCTTGGTCCAAAATTGCCTTGAGGTGGTCTGCCTCTTCCGCCTGATCCGAATCCGCCACTTCTTGGTCTGTCATTAAATCCGCACATTTGTTTTTTCCTCCTGTAATTTAAAAATAATTGGGATTTATAAATTTATATTTTCTCTCAAAAGTTTATCTATTCAGAATTTAATTCTATTTCTTTTTTTACAATCTCAATATCTTTTTCCCAAAGAGGGGTTAAATTTCTTTTATAAATAATCGCAGCAGGATGAAACAAAGGAATTAATTTAAACCGAACATCTTGAATTTTAACAAACTTCGCTTTGCCGTGGACAGAAGTTATTCCGGGCTGTTTATCCATTAAATTTGCATTTCCTTCAGAAAAAAAGAACTTAGTTGCGTAATTTCCTAAACTGCATACAACTTCTGGTTTAATAACTGATATTTGTTTTAATAGATAAGGGATATGTGTCTTAATCTCTTCTGGATTCGGGTTTCTATTCTCTGGAGGCCTATATTTAAGGATATTTGCAATATAAACACTCTCTAAACTTAATCCAACTTTCCCCAATAGTTTATCCAGATTCTTTCCAGCAATTCCAACAAAAGGAAATCCCTGCTCATCCTCTTGCCTTCCAGGCGCTTCTCCAACAAACATTATTTTTGCATTTGGATTGCCTTTTCCAAAAACTAGATTTTTAGCAGTTTCCCTTAATAGCAGAGATTTATCTTCACCTGCTTCTTTTTCAACTTTTTGCAATTCTGTTTTATTATCCATTATTTCAAAAAAAGAAAAACAAGTTTTTAAAACATGCTTAACTAATAATTATATTATAATATTTTGCCCCTATAGTTCAGCCCGGATAGAACGCAGGTTTGCGGTGAGCGATGTTCACGGAGTCATTCGTGAACTATCAATAACGAGTGAGCTCGCGAATAATCTGTAACCGAGGTTCAAATCCTCGTGGGGGCATTTTTTTAAAATTAAAGATAGCGACGAAGAAATTTTAAAATTTTTTAGAAAGAACAAAAAAATAAAAATAATTGCTTTGCAGAAATTAAGAAAAATTACTGCTGGAAAAGTTTAAGAAATAAAATTAATAAATAAAAAAGCTGTTATCAGCGATAATCTAAATTAATCAAACGAGCGTTAGCAAGGAGCTATTAGGAAAAAGAAAAAACCTGCTTAATTTTCGATAGTTGTTAATTATGATACTATCAATGTTCAAAAATAATTAATCAACCAACCAAAGAATAAAAACTCTCCTTTCTCTAAAAATTAAAACCCGTAATTTTTATGTTTGGATTGCTTCTTGCCGAATAAAATTGCTGCTGCTATAGCCAACACAACTAAAATCACAATTACCCATATCCATGTCTTTGATTTTGTTTCTGAAGTTGTTGGAACCTCTCCAACTTGTTCTCCAACTCCTGCCTGTTCTTCAGCAGAAACTGCTTCTTGAATATAAACTAAACTTAAATCAGCTTTTCCTGTCGCTGAATCAATACCATTTAATGTAACGGCCACATCATATTTATCGTCTGCATTAACATCAAACTTCTTTATCTCTCCTACATTCAATGTTGCTTCTTTATCTTCTGCAGTAGTCGTAACATTTAATTTAACAGTTGTGTCTGTTGTTTCTGTAACGCCTACATAATATAATTTAGTGTCCACTTTTATTTTAACTCTATATTGTTCATCTAAGTTAACGCTAACTCCGTCAGAATCTGCATTTAAATCAGTAGTTGCTTCATTATATGTTAATGTCCAGTAAGATGAACTTGCAGAACCAACAACATCACTTCCGCTTGTTCCACCACTTGTGCCAGAAGTTCCTCCACCGCCAGTACATGTACTAGTACTTAATGTAACACCACTTGATTTTGTATTTCCAGAATGGTCGGTACAGGCTACAGTATATGTATATGCAGTATTACATCCTAAACCTGTCTGAGTTGCTGTTTGAGTTCCTGTATTTCCAGACATAGTTATTCCATCAGTTCCACCTCCAGTTGTGATGCATTGTTTTCCATTTATACCGCTTGTAGCGTCGCTAACTGTAAGATCTAAAACTAACTGGTGCTGGTTAGATGTTGAGCTCTTCGCTATTGTTAATGTTGGCTGTGTTCCATCTATCGTAACATTATATGCAATAGCTGTGGTATTTGTATTATTCCCAATTTCAGTGAAATTTCTAATAACTATCATATAATTACCATCTGTTAAATTAGCTGCTCCACCAGTATGGGTTGAAAGATTAAAACCAAAATTTTCTCTTACATTAGACCCGGTTCCAGTTCTATTATGTGATTCATTCATTAATCCAGTATCATTATAAAAGTAAAAAGATGCTCTTAAAACTCCCTGACCTGCATATCCAATTCCTCCAGCACCTGTTTCATTAAAATCAGTAACATTCAAACCTGTATAAATTGTTGTAGCAGAAGTTGCTGAAGTAGATAAATTTACTTTTGTTGTTGTTGAAGGTATACCTGCAAAAGAATAAATTGGAGTTATTGAGCTAAATCCTGTTGAATTTGCATCGAAATTAACAAAATTAGGAGCAGTTGTATCGTTTATTTTTATAGAGAAATTAGCAAGACCGACAAATGTAATATTTGAAAGAAGAACAGTTATATTATATTTCCCAGGCACAGCATTAGACATATTGAATGTAATCGTCCCATTCATATCTGATTGATTACTTAAAATTCCACTTATGTTTCCAGGGGTTGTTTGACCGCTCGCATTCAGCCAGGAAAAAGTCCTTCCAGTCAAAGTATCGTTGCCAGTAAGGTTAGCTGTCCCATAGGGATGAGAATAATTCGGAGGATTGTCAATAACAAAACTCTTGTCAAAAGTTATGTTTACTTGTGCAATAGTGCTATTTGAAAAATCATTAGTTAAATTACCAACCATACGGCTTACATTAATTATAATTTGTGCAGTTATTCCTTCATTAATAGTAAAATTTTGATCAACAGTAGTTCCATTTGGTCTGAATGCAGTGGTATTATATAAACTAACTGCATGTGGAGTAAGTCCTCTATTTTGCCCATCAGTTGATAAAATAGCAAAAGTAAAATTCATCAAAAACAAAACCCCAAAAATTCCAGCAATAATTAAAATTCCGTTGTAACTTTTTTTTGCTGATTTATTATTAAATAAATTCAAACCTTCAAAAAAACTATTTTTTTTCACCATCTTTTTTTTAACTAACTAACTTTTGAATAATTAACTAAAATAAATTGTATTTATAAATCTTTTTGTTATCACTCAAACAAAAGAATTTTAGCTTTAAGGACGAAAATCTATAAAAATTCTAAAGAAGAAATTTTTTTTCAAATAAAAAAATGTTAAGAATAAAAAATATTTTGCAGAAAATAAAAAATCAAATAATTTCACAAAAAATATTTTTCTAAAAATTAAATTCAAAAAAATTAAATTCAAAAAAATTAAAGCTCATCAACAATCCCTGCAGCGTTTACATAATAGATGGCTTCATTATCGGGCAGATTTGGAGAATCAATTAATTTAGCGACGCGTGAGCCCTGTTTTCCTCGTCGAAGATACATTCTGTATGTACTTGCATGCCCGACAATATGTCCGCCAATTGCCGTCGTTGGATCACCAAACATTTGCGCAGGATTTGCCATAACCTGATTAGTTACATAAACTGCTAGGTTGTGCGTTTCTGCCAGTTTCATTAAATCATGCATATATCTATTCAATTTCTGCTGTCTGTCTGCAAGCTGCCCTCGTCCAGCAAATTCTGCCCTGAAATGCGCAGTCAGAGAATCAATAATCATAAGTTTTATCGGCTCTCCATTTTTAATCATTTCAGAAACTTTTTCCAAAAGCAAAATCTGATGGTCTGAATTAAAAGCTCTGGCTACAAAAATATTTTTTAAAACTTTTTCGGGATTTAATTGCATAGCCTCGGCAATTTGTTTTATTCTTGCGGGTCTGAAAGTTCCCTCAGTATCAATAAAAACGCATTTTCCATTTACTCCTCCTTTTTCCGACGGAAACTGAACATTAACCGCAAGGGTTAACCCTAACTGCGTTTTTCCGCTTCCATATGCTCCAAACGCTTCTGTAATTGATTTGCTTTCAACACCTTTTCCTCCCAGAAGATTATTAAGAATCTGACTTCCCGTCGTGATATAAGAAATATTTTCTCTTTTTTTTGCGTATTCCATTCCATCCTGAAAACCCAAATCCAGCATTGTCCTCGCTGCCTGAATTGCTTTTCTCGCAACAGCCGGACTTACTCCCGCGGAATCTGCAATTACTGCCGGACTTGAAACAGCCAGAGACATTAAATCTAAAATCCCGGCGCCCTCGAGCTTTGCCGCAACTGCAGGTCCGATTCCAGGCAAGTCAGTTAATTCAGGTTCTTTTTTTTCTTTGGATTTAGTTTTTTTTGAATCCTCTTCCTCGCCAAAAACAGCCTCTTTAATTTTTTCAGATTCTTTCATCATTCTTTCTCTCTTCGTTTAAGTTGAGATTCCACTTCATTTTTTAGTTTAGATTTAATCTCTAACAATCTTCCTGAATTTTCTCCAAATAATTTAATCTCTAATTTTCCATTTTTATTATCTGGCGCTTTTGAAAATAAAACTTCTGCATATTCACTCCCGCTAAAAAGAGTTCCGAATAAAACAGGAACCATTTGATCAGATCTAATATTATAAAAACATCGAGTTCCGTACAAACCACTTTGTCTAACTCCAGAATGTTGCTTGCTATAAATTAAATTAGAGACAATTCCATAAACAGATTGAACCAAATCAGTTTCAATAGGAAAATTTTCATGAATATAATCTTGTCTCATTAAAGAAAAATTCCTTTTCAATTTATAAAGATTATTCAGTTCGCAAATATATATCTAACAATCAGTAAGAGATTAACGATTAATAAAACAAAAAATAAAATTTTTTCTGTTTTCCCGCCAGTTCTAATCTTCCAGGAAGTTTTTCCTTTCAATGGAAAAAAAGGAGTTATCCCTGAAATGGTCAAACTGTCTGCAAATAAATGCGAAGCATAGCCAACAAAAAAACCAAGTGCAATTCTCGGGATAAACATCAAAAAAATAAAAGTTATTAAAAATAAAAAGGTAAAACTATGAAAAGCCCCACGATGTTTCACAAAATATTGCAAAGGTCTGAAAATTATTTTTCTTCCTAATTTAGAACTTTTTAAGTCTATATCTGGAATATAAGTTGCAAGCAAAGCAATTGCAATAAAAAAAATTTTATAAGAAACAAAAGGCAGTAAAAGTAAAATAAAAAATAATGTGATTGTTAAATGTGTTTTTATTAACATAGAATTAAATTAAATCAAATATAATTTAAAACTATCTTTTCTTAAAAAATATTCTTTATTTCAAATTTTCAATAAGATTTTCAAGATTTACGTCACTAACCTGATCAATAACAAACTCGGGCTCATTGAAAAATTTGCTCATTCTGACATTCCCTGAAAAAAACATTTCTTTTCCAAGCAAATCTTCTCTTTGAGAAATTAATCTTTCAATATTATCAAGTTCAGTTAATCCAATTTTTGGAAGATTTTCATGAAATAAAACTGCCCTGATTGTTCCGGTGCCGTCATCTAAAACAATTGTCATCAAATATCTTTTTTCTGGAACAACCTTTCCATGAACTGCGCAGACAAAATTTTCGCCATCTGCAGTTGCTTTTTTAGAGCATTCTGGACATACATGAAAAGATTTTGGCTCAAAGGTTTGCAGGATAAATGCTCTTGTCTTGACATTTTCTGAAACAACAAAATCAGAAATTTTTTTCTCGCTGACAATTTTTTCGGTCACAATTTTGCTGTCATCAAAAAGTTCGCTGCTTATTTTAAGCTCAGAAAAACTTCCCAAATGGAGTTCATTTCCTCTCATGCTTGCATTTCCCAACTCAATAGAACTTCCTTTTTTGACTCTCCCGCCTTCAATTAAAGAAATATGATTTGTATCCCATAAAACAATTTTAATGTTGGAAGTATCGTCGGCTAAAACAAAATTAACAACTTTTGACTCCTCTCCTTTTTTGCTTTTAAATGTCCTTACAGGAAACAAATCAATTATTTTTCCAACAACATTTACTTTTCTCATTCCAGGAAGAAGTTCATTTATTTTTAATTTTTCATTTTCAAAGTTAATTCCCAATTCTGCGGCAACAATCTGCGCAGCCCCTTCATAACTTATTAACTCAGAAAGTTTTGCTCTTTTTGCCTTAACTTTTTCTCCGATTTCTTCCTTACTTAATCCAGAAGCCCTTGCAATTTTTTCAAGAACTTTTTCATAATTTATATCACTCATAACAACAAAAACAAAAAAGGTTTTATAAGTATTATGCTGTTAAAAAAATATAATTTAAATCTTCGTCTTTTTAATTTCCTGATTCAACCATTTTTGCCACAACGGAAAAACTTTATCTCCCAACGGCAAACCAATTTCCTGAATAACCTCGTCTGAAATTCTATGAAAAGCATGATTGGACAAAGTATTAAATTTTGCTTCTAAAATTTCTTCATTGCCTGTTTTTTCGGAAACGTCTACAATTTCTTTTTTTATTTTTGCTCTTAATAATATATTATCATAAATTGCGTCCCAATTTCCAGCCCACCCTTTCACATTGGAAGCAATATCTTTCAAAATTTCGCTGTCTCCATTGATAATCTCATCTGTCGGCTCCAGCTCATCTTTTTGTACATTATATTTTAATAAATCTACAAAACCTTTTTCAGTTAAAGGGTCAGTTTTCCAGTGTTTTCTTACTTCTGTAAGCTGCAACATTCTTTTCCAAGAGTGCAAGCCGTCAGCGGACTTTATTGGATTGCAAACAGCGATAATATCTGTAGCTTTAAAACTCGTCGTCGGAACTTTTAAATCATTGACAACTCTGTCAAAAACTCCATAAGGGCTTGCGCCGTGAATAGTTCCTGCAACAACATTTGCCAAAGCCCCGACTCTCATTGCTTCATAAAGAGCTTCTGCTTCCGTTGACCGAATCTCACCAATAATCAAACTTGAATCTCCAAGTCTTAAACTTGTTCTTATTCCGTCGTCAGCAGAAACTTCTGTTCCTGATTTCAGCAGCGCAGAACGCACTTTCATCCTGATAATATTATACTGAAGATTTCTTAAAGACTCAACCGGCAATTCTAAAGTATCCTCTATAACAATCATTCTAAATTTTGGAATAATCTCTAGCATTAAACTTCCTAAAAGAGAAGTTTTTCCAGAAGATCTTGTTCCAGCGACGAGAAGTGTTCGCGAGCCGTCAATTAAAAAACTCAGCAACCCTGCAGCAAATGGATTTAACATTTTATTCTTTACAAAAAGAGGCAGTGTCCAGGGACTCTCACGATGACGCCTAATGGAATAAGACAATCCGTCAACCGATAAAGGTCTCTGAATAATTGCAATTCTCGCTCTCAATTTTCCAATTTCTAACTGGGTATCTAAAATTGGATTTGCTTCATCCAAGGGTCGTCCTGAAATCATCCTAAATTTAGCCGCCCATGAATCCGCATCTTCCTGGCTTGGCCTGATATTCGACAAACACTCGTCGTATTCTCCATGCTTAATATAAACTGGAACTTTTGAAATCGGCGAATTCAGCGAGATGTCATGGATATTTTTATCCTGAAGCAAAACTTCAACCAATCCAAATCCTAAAGTATTTCTAACTAAAATAATTGCCAATTTATTTAATTCAGGATAACTTAATTTAATTCCCTTAGCGCTTGCTAAATCTCTCAGCAAATCTCTTGAAATATTAAAAAAAACACTTCGAATCCTCTCGCTGTCTGTAAGTTCTTCTGCTTTTGGTTGGTGCTCTATTAAAACTGTTCTCGCAAGATTTAGAAGCAAATTATGATCTTCGCTTAACGAATGTTCTGGGGGAATAAGATGATACATTAACTTTGATTCATCTCTCATTTTCAAAATCGTAACAAGAGATTCATCATAATCTTCTCCTGAAATTTTGTATTGAGCAACAATTTCTGAATTCTCAGGTAAATCACTGACTAATCTTGTAAAAGTAAAATTAGGAATTATATCCGGCTTGAAAATTTGATGATAAATTTCCCTGCTTCCTTTTTGATAATCTTTAAAATATTTTTTAACAGATTGAATTAATTTTGTTTTTTCAAATAAAGAAAAAACTTTCTCAACAAAATAAAGATAATTAAGATGGTCAGATCTAACTGCTTCATTTCCTCCAGAGGAGACCCCTTTGGGGCCAATTTTATCTAACAAAATTTTCTCTTCAATGATTATTTTTCTTAATTCAAAATAAGCTGCAACAGGATCTTTTTTTAAAAGCAAAAGAAAAGAAAATATTTTGTTGTATCTTTGCGCAAAGAGCGACGCCTGATTTGTTACTAATTTTCTCTGAGACAAAATATTTTCCTGTTTTAATAAATAAACATAAAATTGCGCAATTTCTAAAAGTATAGACGTTTCGGTTAAGTCATAATTGTAATTTTTCTGCTGGGAAAGAATAATTCTAGAAACATTTGGATTTTCAATCAAGCAATCAATAATTCTTCCCATATCATCTGGATTTTCAGAAAGACTCGGAACATATGACGCTCCAAAATAATTCACATAAAGAATATCTTCTCCTCCTTCTCTCGCTACTTCATAAGAATATAATTTTGCATCCCTCTCAAATTGCATGAGTATAGAGATATAAATAGATTTAAATTATTTTGTATGAAAGAGTTTTTTGATTTTTACTAAATCTTAAAGTCCAATTTTTCCTCTAGAAAAATACAAATTTTTAATAGGACATCTAACAAAAACAAATTTAAAGCCACGCTCCTTTCTTTATATATGACAGAAGAGGCAGATTATTCAGAAAAATTTTCAGATGATGTGGTTCTAAAAGTAAGGGACTTGGAAGAAAAACAAAGAATTCTAAAAGACAGAGTTTTACTTATTGGACAGAATTTAATTGATACAAAAGAAAAAACAAACGAGGATATTCTTACAATAAAAAAAGATTTGGAAAAAATAAAAGACAGCATGGAAAAAATAAGAAGATTTATAGAAAGCATATCGACAGAATTTCCAAAATTTGCAAGAAAAGATGACTTGAATATTTTAATTAAGCAAGCAAAAATGTTTCAGCC